>Ga0099364_10007072_pt1 | contig 16147 bp, 20 predicted proteins | sample TergutTh196P3_FD_73070 | JGI IMG/M metagenome (GOLD analysis project Ga0099364, IMG submission 73070) | Microcerotermes parvus P3 segment gut microbial communities from Pointe-Noire, Republic of the Congo - Th196 P3 | ecosystem: Host-associated > Arthropoda: Insects > Digestive system > Gut ...
TAAATTTATCAGCGGCTCGCTTTGACTTTTCCTGACTGTCGGCATCGGAACCAACAATATTTTGGCTAAACCTTCGTGTTTTTCTATTGTTATCCATATTCTTCATATCGACCATCGTCCCCTAAATCTTCATAATTTCACTCCATTTCCGACAACCGTTAAACTTGGAACCGGAACGATAGTACCCTATGAAAACGCCTGAAATTCGGGGAATTTGCGTGTCAAGGGGGTGGGGATTGCCTTTTCTGGGATTGCGGGTACAATTTGCTCCATCCCGCCTAGTTTGGGTTATCGCTTGGAATCTCCAATCACCGAACAGACGGGGATACTGACAAATGGAAAACAAAGGATACGTCAATGCCGTTGATCCCACCGGACAAAATAAACCGCCTCTCCGGTTAAAATACGCACAGAGAAAAGTAAGCCAAATTCGGCAGCTCGGCTTTCGGGGAGCAATCAAAGAAGCCGTAGAATTGGTGTCCTTTACCTTGACATATCCTAATGCAGTTTTTTGCGGACTACGTCCACCAGACGATAAACACAGCGGTAATTCACCTGGATGGCTGTGTTATTGTGCGAATCCACCGTACGATTACGCTCCCGATGGTGAATTGTGCAACCCTGATCCGAGTAAAGTTTTTTTGGTTTTTGTAAACGAAGACCGTATGATTTTTGAATGGCGATGGGAAGATGCCGATATAGAAAGCATATGCGATAAGGAATATCTACCTCGTAATCACTGTACCAGATTCAGCAAAGGACGACTGTTATGAACGAACTAATGACAAAGAACGACATTTACGCCATGTTTGGTGAACCTGTCGAAGTGTTTGAACCGTTCGCTTTTTACAATGCAGACGGTGACTGCGTGGAATTTTTCGCCAAAGGCGAAAAGTATTACGGACAACGGGTGGATGACTACGTGACAGTCTACCGCTCCTTTGAAACAAAAGAAATCATAGGATCGGTCATCAAGAACGTGCGTGCGTTGTGCGAAGAATTGTCTGCAAGTAACCCAAAAATCGAAATTGTGATCGCAGACGATAGAATATGTATCCAACACCTGTTCTTTGTATGGTGGACTCAGCATATTGGACCCGATTCTGTTTTTCAGACATTGACGGAACTTGCAGTCAACAACCGTATTAACGAAGTACAACTGTCCTGTTGAACGCCCGATAACTCACCGCAGGTTTGCGACCATTCTGATACATACAAAGCCGTTTGCGCCCCTTTTTTGACGATTTTTGGGTCGTAAGCGAGTGTGTTAATCGACCGTCCCTTGACTTACGTCTTATTTGGTTTTTTCATCACTCTTGTTTTTCTCTTGGTAGTATCCCTCACTCCGGGCGGACGACCCTTACCCGACTCACCAGGGGGCTTTTTCGATACCTTTTTAGTAGGAGTAGATTTCTTTACTGTCTTCTTGGTTGACTTCTTTGTTACCTTCTTTCTGGATGGATTACCCGGCATTACGGGAGCAGGTGCAGGTGGTTTCTCATTTTCGTACTGAATGTCTAACTCATTCTGCTTCTCTGCTTCCTTGATATTCAATTTGCTGGTCTCTTGGGCTAATCTAATCGCCTCATCGGTTGCTATCTTAATCCTATGGTCATCCACGGACTTCACCATCTTCACGCCGACATCGGGACCAGCCACAGACCCGCCTTGGAGCAATATCTTCTTGGCATCCGTATCAAAATTAGCCTCGGTATGATAGGGACCAGCCTTCGGGGGTATCTCTCCCTTCTGTCTTCTTTCCCTCTCTGCCTTAATCCTCAATTCTTCTAACTCATGGTCAACATCCATCATATACCGATAGGTCTCTGTCGAAATCACCTCACGGTCATACATATTTTCAATCAGTTTCTTAATTGCCGCTTCATCACCAAGTTCTTGATAGGTGAACGTAATAAAAAACGGAGACTTAAAATTAAACGCCGCATGAACATGCTTGACCGCTTCATTCCAGAAATCCCGCATCAACAACTTTCTCACATATCCGGTATTTTTATATCGACATTCATCCTTGCAATAATTTCCTTCCACCTTTTCTTTAAGCCTATATCAACTTTCCCATGCATCTTACGGACACCCACATTCCCCAAGCGATAGAGCATATTCGCAATACGTTCAGATACATGCTCTCCTCTGACCTTCTCAAACCACTTACGCAATACCGCTTGTTCTGCTGGGTCAGGAGATGATATTTGAATACCCGCCACACAAAAGTCCGCCATTAAATCTATGATATTCCGTATCAATCCATTCTTTTGATACCAATTATCACAGACTTCAAATATACCTTCCCATGACTTCGGGTCTGCTTCGGCAGGACGCTGGACATCATACGCCCCAACATCAAAAGCTTGTTTTACATGCTCTTGACTATGCGGCGACCGATGCCCATGTACATGCTCATCGTCCAATAATTGACCGTCGCTCCCGATACGATACGCCATCTGTACGCAAATAGGTATCGGCGAATCAGGTGTTTGCTTCGTTGTTTTCGCTGCTCGTTTAGCCATAGTTGTATCCTCTCAATTTTCTCTCGTGTTTAATCGTATTCTCTTGGACTATTGCAAACAACAAGTTTGCATAGGCTAACTCATGACCCGTCACTTGCTCGTGGTGATGCTCACACAGCAGCACACAGTTGCAAGGTTCATACCTCAATTTGGGACTTTTACTCCAAGGAATAATATGATGGACGTGGAGATTCCACTTATACTTCCGGCAACCGGGATACTGGCACCGTTGCCCGTCCCTCTCCCTTACCGCCTTTACCAGTGCCTTATACGCTGGTGTTTCATACTCCGGTCGGTTATACTTGTACTTCGGTTTCTTGGCTCTCTTTGTCGCCTTCCTTTAGGTTGATTACCTGTAAGTACATCTACAAAATCTACTACCGCAGTACCAGTGAAGACGTTGTCAACGTATTCCCAATGAACCCAGTCGGATCATAGGGCGGCGATTGAGTTCCAAGACGGTATAGATACTTAATCTGTTAGTGTAGTGTCTTGCTTCTACTATATCGTCAGGTAATAACTCCCTGATAAATGTTACTTGACCCTTAGAGTAATTTATGGTAACATTTGGTTCTGTTACTCCGTTTACTGTTACTGTTGCTGGGGTCACTACTATGTTGTTTCCAGCCATTCGTCTGGGTGCCCAACTTTGTACATTTGATGTCCAAACTCTCAAATTAACAACATCGTCACTGGTATCCGGCTGCAAGACAGAGGTTCTTTCTGGGATGATACCTCCAATACGCAAGAAACTGTCCTCGATCCAGTAACGCAAATTGAGTTCCAGTAAATTGGAAATACCATCATTTGCCAGTCTGGTAACGTTCTTAAATCCTAGTCCCATCACAACACCTCCTGTATATGCTTGGTTACTATACTATGTATTTCTCCATGAATATCTATGTCTAGCCCATTAAAATAATCAGTAATAAAACCAGCAGGTACTACCGATACTATAAGGTCTTCTACATCTGCTATATTAACAATAACATTAAAGCCCTGATGAACTAACGGCTTGGTCTCTGACTCCACAAAATCAAAGATAATAGGATTATCCTCATTGTCAAAAACCCCAAGTATCCTTTGCACTTCTGCGTCAGAAGCAGCGGCATCGTTCATTATTCCGTCAAGATATTTCTTAATATCTTCCGTAATAGCCGGAAGTGTTTCCAAGATTGTTCTTGCCAACTTGTCCTTTGCTAGTTTCTGTGCAGCCTGTAATACAGATTGACCTTTTCTCATGGGTTGTTAATTCGAGATTTTTAGAAGAATTTCCTGTTTTCAAGGTTTCCTGTAAGACACTAGACCGTTTCCCGTATTGACGGATACCGATATTATGCTATAATATCAGAGGTTTATGTATAGCCACTTTTCCATTATTCCCCTAGGCGATCACGGATGAAACCTATTCCCACAGAAATGCGTCGACGCATATTAGAAGATTGTGATAACGGATTGAGCGAACGAAAAGCAGCCATAAAATGGAACGTCGGACGCTCTACGATTTCCAAGATAAAAAAACTACGCCGCGATACCGGTTGCATCGAACCTCGCAAAGGAGTGACCGGTCCCAAACCCAAACTCCTTGCACATAGACAACGACTTCAAGAGATTGTTGCCAAGACTCCTGATGCAACACTCGAAGAAATACGTGCGCAATTACCGGTCGTAGTAAGTATTCAAACAGTGCATGTAGAATTGAAGAAACTCAAACTCACCTATAAAAAAAAGTCATTACGCTGCCGAACAAGAACGTCCTGACGTTGCCGAAAAGCGTCAGGAGTGGAAAGTCCGCATGCTTGGTTTTGACCCTAAAAAACTGGTGTTTATCGACGAAACAGGAGCCAAAACTAATATGACACGTCTTTATGGTCGCGCGTTGCGAGGCAAGCGTTTAGTGTATCGTGTTCCTCATGGACATTGGGTGAATACGACGATGGTAGGAGCATTGCGTCATACGGGCATGATGGCGGTATGTGTTTTTGATGGTGCGATGAATAAAGAGCGATTGGAGTCTTATGTGCGTGATGTGTTAGGTTCTACTCTTCGCAAAGGAGACATTGTTATTTGGGATAATTTGCCTGCACACAAGAGTAGTGTTGCGAAGGCGTTCATAGAAAGTAGAGGAGCATCGTTGTTACCCTTGCCGCCCTACAGTCCTGACTTGAATCCGATAGAGAATGCGTTTTCGAAGTTGAAGGCTCGGTTGCGAAAGGAGGCAATAAGGGATGTTGCAAAGTTAAGAGAGTTTCTACTACAGGCAGGAAAACTCTTCTCGAAAGAAGAGTGCAAAAACTATATCAGACACGCCGGATGTGGTACACAATAAAACGTGAAATGCACTATGTTAACGTTCCTGAAGTTGTCGTTCCCAAAGATATGTCGTTGCTTGTGGCGTTTCCGGGAGTGCATGATGTATTTTTGCTCATTACGCCTCGTGCGTTTGATTCTGCCGAGCGCGGCGAGGGAGAATCGTCTAATGCTTACAATTACAGTGCTTTTTGGGAACAGTGAATGATTTGATGATCGCCGAGGCTTTTAGCCGGTGCTCCGGTGTATTGCAAACCACGCCCATACAATTTACAATAGAGAACGTGGAGGAAATGATGGGCAAGACTTCTCCTGACACTTGGAATCGAATCGGCAACGTTGTTCAAAAAGACATGTCGTTGATCGTTGACCGATTGGTCGATGTGTACCGTCCGCTCCGAATCTATCTTTTTGGTTCGCATGCTTGGGGAACGCCGACCGATGAGAGCGACTACGATCTTTGCGTTGTCATTGAAACAAGCGATGAAAAGAAAACGAATCGCTCAAGAAAAGGACGTAATGCTCTGCTTGATATCATCTGTCGTCGCGGCATTGATCTGGTTGTTTATACATTAGCGGAGTTTGACCGAGCGGCTTCTCACCCTTCCACACTGGCGAGTCCGATTAAATCGAAAGGAGTGCTGTTGTATGATCGAGTACCATGACGCTTGGCTTCTCAAGGCGGAAAACGACCTACGTCTTGCCGAGATTGCGATCCGTCAAGATGATCCGATTACCGATGGTGCTATCTATCACACTCAACAGTGTGCGGAGAAAGTGCTCAAAGGATTCCTTGCTTTCAAGCGGTCGGAAATCAAAAAGACGCACAATCTTGCCGAGTTGGTTACGCAATGTGCCGCATTTGATTCTGACTTTGAATCCTTGTTGTTGGATGCCGACGATCTGACACCGAAAGCAACCGAGTACCGTTACCCTGATGACTTCATTGACATTGACGATCAGTCGCAACTTTTTCCTGACATTGAAGAAGTCGAGTCGGCAATCGTCAAGGCGAAGCGGATTTTCGATTTTGTCAAATCGAAACTGCCGAAGTGAATCTATTCTACTCATCCCGAACATAGAAGTTAAGTAGCAGGTGCCGATGATAGTCGTACAATGGTGAAAGTAGGCTCCGCCGGTTTTTTTACGCGCTGTTCGAATTCCAATCTTTAACGCTAACAAGACAGTAGGCTGAAACCTATTCTACTGGTAACTCTTTCTGATAAGGTTGTACCAATGGTCTTTCATCGGGATCCATGTGGACTCCATTAAAACCAAGAAAAATGTTCTCGATTTTAACATCCGGCGTAATGGTTAATTCATTCTTCCAACACAATTCTCTAAGGGCATCATAAAACTGCAAATCACCAAATTTCATCGTATAGTGAAGTTTTTTGTTTGTCTCCGAACAGACTCGCATGTCCTGCTGAGGAGAAATAACCATAAACAACCACACTTCACCGCCAACCAAAGTTAACTTAGATTTGGCAGAAGACCCCGTCGAAACTCCTCTGATTTTTTCTGGATTGAAACGCCTTTGCAAGGAATCTAAATCTGCGCCGGATATTACGAACGACCGTTTAACAACATCTTCCTTTGCTCCCTTTTCTGTGAGAAAACCATAGTGCATTTCCAACGTTTTCCATTTCTTCTTGGTTACATTGGGTGTGCCGCCTGGATCGAGAATGGGTATGCCAGGTCTGTAGTCACAAGAAGTCGGCGAAAACAAAAAAAGAACAAGCAGAGAAGTTCGCAAGCAAAAACTTCCAGACGGCTGCCGAATTTCGGCATTCTCGCCCTCGGTCGCTGTGTACCTTCTTGGATTCGCTCAATTTCTTGCTGGGACATTTTTCTATGACGAGGTGAGCAATGTAAGTGTACTAACTGATTGAAATGTGTCAACCGGTTTCTGGAGCCAAGACGGTAACTATACCACAACACGGCAGAAATTGGTTGTTTTATAAAATGGAATTTATCCACAGATTGCGCAGATTTTCACAGATTTATTGTGAACGTCCAGAATAATCTGTGTCAATCTGTGTAATCTGTGGACAAATATAAAAAAAACAAAACATCATGTTCTACGTTTCCCAGTAGCGACAGTGTTTTCGGTTTTCATTGCATTTTTGCAGTTTTGGTATAGAATCAAAGAAACACGAAAACGAACTGACGACAGCCATGCAATCCACACGTTTTAACGTCATTGTCCAAAAAGAGGACACTTGGTACGTTGCCAAGTGTATTGATAATTCGGTCGCCTCACAAGGTAAGACCATTGAGGAATCCCTCGACAACTTGAAAGAGGCACTCGAATTGTATTACGAAGATGAACCTCTCTACGATTTGCCAGTACCGGCAATGCTTACGTCGATGGAGGTTGCCGTTTGATGGGGTCAAAATATCCTTTACTTTCCGCTCGTGAAATCATCCATGCCCTTCGCAAAATTGGCTTCGTAGAGGTTGCGCAGCGAGGCAGTCATCGAAAACTCCAGAATGATTCCGTTCCTGTTCGGACGGTAATCGTACCAATGCACGACGAAGTCGCCCGAGGAACGCTTCGGTCTATCTTGGAGCAATCTGGTATTGATCTGGAAACGTTCTTGGAATTGCTCTGATGATAGTCGTACAAGGGCGAAAGCAGGCTCCGGCGCAACTTGCCGACAAAAACAAATCATGGTAAAATACCCAAAGATGGCAGACAAAAGATACATCTACATAGTCCAACAGCGGCAAGAAGTCAGCAAGTGCAAGATCGGAATCACTTCCGATCTCGAACAGCGTCTCTCCGCCTATAATGCAACAATGGGCATCCCGAAGGATAGTCCGTTTGTCTATCTGTTCACTGCCGAAGTCAAAGACGTTCACAAAGTAGAGAACGACTTGAAAGCAACTTTCAGACGTTTACGTGAAGTCAAAAGTCATGAAATTTATTTTTATAACGAAGACCTGTTTCAAGAATATGTTGATTACATAAAATCACATCCCGACTTTGTCGTCGAAATACCCTGCGAAAGAGAAGATAAAATTCAAATTGTAGAAAAAATTGTCCGCGTGTCTGATAAAAAATCATTAAGAGAAAGGGATTTAGCCCGAATCTCAATTATGAATTTAGCAAAAAAAGCGAAAAACGACGAATTTTATACCAGATATGAAGATATTGAGAAAGAGGTTGCAAGATATGACAAACGTATCTGGAAAAACAGAGTTGTGTTTTGTAACTGCGATGACCCTGTCGATTCGAAAACGGACGACGAAAGAAAATCCTCGGCTTTTGCTCTATTTTTTATCAAGAATTTTATCAAGTTGAAGTTAAAAAAGTTGATTTGTATTCATTATACTGGCGGATTGGACTTGTTCGGTGCAGGAGCAAGAGCGTATATTTTCACGAAGGATGGATTCGAAGAGAAAAAAGATTATCCGAAGAATTTTACGGGCAGTTTTGATGATCCGCTGTCGATAAAAATTCTCAACGAAGAGGCGGATATTGTTTGCACGAATCCGCCGTTTAGTAAGTCAGCGGATTATTGGCGGTTGTTGATTGAAAGCGGGAAAAAATTTCTGATAATTTCCAATATAACGCTTGCCGTTCATTCACAATGGATTTCCTATTTTAAGCAAAATCTCATTCGTGCCGGTCATAATCGCGTGGACAAGTTTGTCGACCCCAAACGCCAAACGGTCGAAGCAGCAGGACACTGGTACACCAATTTACCGACAAAAAAATCGCACAGAAAATTGAGATTCGTGAAACTGAAAGAAATCCCGGAAAAAAGTAAGTTTATCGACAACGCTGGTATCTTGGGTGTTTCAGATGGCTATATTCCGACTGACTATAAACAACAATTTTCCGTTTCATCAAGAATTATTCTAAACGGAGTGTTGGAATGCGGATATGAAATTGCAGATGAGAAAGAATATATTCCCTGCAAAAATGGAAAAACACAATTCAGCAGATGTCTTATACAGAAAAGCAGAGAAGCAGAGAATATACTGTAAAATGCCAGTGATTGCACTTTTTTCTTTGTGCTCTTTGTGTTCTTTGTGCCTTTGTGGTTCAAAAAAGGATTAACCACAAAGACACAAAGGAGACACGAAGAGGAAAAGGTAAGTTATTGCCGTGTCGCAGTATAGTTAAACAAAGATATGACCGACAAAAGATACATCTACATAGTCCAGCAGCGGCAAGAAGTTAAGAAGTCGCTAATAGAGCGAGAGTTGTCCCGCAAGGATATTATGCAGACAGCGCAAAAGACGCAAAATGATGAATTTTATACTCGATACGAAGACATTGAAAAAGAAATTTCAATGTATGACACACATATATGGAAAGATAAAGTCGTCCTTTGTAACTGCAATGACACTGTTGGTATGAAAACGGATGCCGAAAGAAAGTCCTCGGCTTTTGCTCTATTTTTTATCAAGAATTTTATCAAGTTGAAGTTAAAAAAGTTGATTTGTATTCATTATACTGGCGGATTGGACTTATTCGGTGCAGGAGCAAGAGCGTATATTTTTACGAAGGATGGATTCGAAGAGAAAAAGGATTACCCGAAGAATTTTACGGGCAGTTTTGACGATTCGTTGTCTATAAAAATTCTCCGCGAGGAAGCGGATATTGTTTGCACTAATCCTCCGTTCAGCAAGGCGGCGGAATTTTGGCGGCTGTTGGTAGAAAGCAGGAAAAAATTCTTAATAATCTCGAACTTCGCCAATGTTATAACGCCGGTGTTTATTCCGTATATCCAAAAAGGATTGGTATGGACGGGATACCATGAAGTGAATTGGTATCTTGACCCGAAAAGACAGCCGACAAGGGCGGCAGGATTTTGGTACACAAACTTACGAAGAAAAAACCGATATAACAAAAAGAAGGTTGTTAAATTAAAAGATATTCCCGAAAGATGGAAATACATTGACGACAATGGTGTGTTATGCGTTGACCGATGCTGGATTCCTTCGGACTATAAAAAGCCGTTTGCCGTTTCTGCCTATCCGATACTCAAAGGGATTTTGGAGTTGGGCTATGAAATTGTTTTAGACAATCAGTATTTTCCTTATAAAGACGGCAAACGGAAATTCGGCAGATGTTTAATCCAAAAGAAAAAAGAGAATCGTTAAACGAAACTTTTATAAATTTCCCTTCTGCATACTAAGGCAAAAAATGCCGCTCTGCCAATCTGATATGCCTTGACCGGGTGAACAAGCCGGTCGAGGACTTTACCAGTGGTTAATTGGAAAGGTCAGGCTTCCGCCGGAAAATTTTGAGCAAAAAATGAAAGCCGGGAACGGAGCGCAGCGCAGTGACCGGATCATTTAGCCGATACTCCGCCTCACGCTTTCGATACCAATGATAGTCGCACAATGGCGAAAGCAGGCTCCGCCGGTTTTTTTACGCGCCGATTGCACCACCGTTGAAAAAAAAGACGAAAGACGGTACAATAACAACAGTACAAAGAATTGCCGCTTTGATTACCCTTTTATGGACTGGTCTGAACGTATTACAACCAATACCGACATCTGTCATGGCAAGCCGTGCATTCGTGGAACGCGAATTATGGTATCCGTGATATTGGACAATCTTGCGGACAACGTCGATGCAGAAATTATTCTCAAAAATTATCCTTCGCTAAAACATGAGGACATTAGAGCCGCCATCGGCTACGCTGCCGAACTAGCAAAGGAACGATTTGTTCCGCTCAAAACAGGATAAAACGATGCCGGATGCAATGATAACAGTCAAACTCGACGAGAATATGCCTACTTCGGCAGGGACATTGTTTCGGCAAAAGGGATACGATGTCCACACAGTTTTTGACGAAGCACTCAATGGAGATGTCGACGCAAAAATAGCGGAGACATGTCGGCGGGAAAAACGAATTCTTATCACATTGGATACAGATTTTTCCGACATCAGGGTTTATCCGCCGAAGGATTATGCGGGAATTGTTTTGCTGCGTCCTTTTCGTCAATCGGAACCACAGATTATCAAGTTGCTTGAAGCCGTTTTGCCTCTTTTTCGATCGGAACCGATTACCGGTTTTCTTTGGGTTGTCGAACCCACAAGGGTGCGAATTCGGTGATCGCTCCTCAAACGGGACAGCAAAAAATACCCTATTTTCAAATCTTGTCGAGGGACAAGGTATTGTTAGAGGTGCCCATAACGGAGCCCGTAACGTCAGTTAGGGACACAAGAGCCCCGGACTGCACACGTTATCGTCCGGGGATTGCGTGATTATCCGCAATCGGCTATAATCGCCCCCATCTTTTCGCATGGAGGTACTTCATGAAAACGCAACGATTACTGCTTCCCCTATTGTGCCTGTACTTCTTCGTAGGCATCGGACTTGCGCAACCTGAGGAACAACCGCCGAACAATGTTTCTCTAATGCGACAGGCAATGAAAGAAGAACTTGAGGCTGCTTCAGAACGAGCGGAGTTGAAGACACCATTACGCATGCTTTGGAACAGCAATGGCACAATTACGGGTGCTGGGGGCTTGCACGACTCAGACTTTCGCGAAGCCCTGGGCATTTCCGAAGAACAAATGCAACAACTCAAAGACCGGTGGAATTTTGAAGAGAGCCCCGAAATCCTCGCTGCAATGGAAAAAATAGAAGCAAGCGTAGAAGAAGACTTGGGCAAGTTAGGCAAGGCAACAGAGGAAATGCTTGAAAATGCAGAAAATTTCGATGAGGCAACGATGCTGGAAGCCGTAGCGAACCTCGAAAGCGCAGTAACAGACATCATGGAAAAAATAATGGCGTTTGATATTGTCCCAATGTCCGATGCCATGAACGCTATTTTGACTCCAGAACAGATACAGAAATTGCAGGAGATAGAATTGGCGGCAATGGGAGAACTGCCGTTCATTTCGCCCCGTGCATTCGAGGCACTCAACCTGACCGATGAGCAGCGGGAAGAGATGGAGAACATCAAGAAAGAACTCAAACCTGAATTCGAGAAGAACCTCGACGACTTCGTTAGAAATTATCATGCATTGAAAAAGATATTGGAGAGTGAGTTTGCGAAAGAGCCTAAAAACAGCGAGGGCGGTCTGGAAACCCGGGAAGAGACGAGGAAACGTTTGATGGCGGAAAACCCTGAGTACAAAAGGATGCAAGAGGAAATTCAGACCCACAACTGGGCGTTTTCGACACAATTCAGGACGCGGATGTTCGATGTGCTGACCGAGGAACAATGGCTGCGGATTCAGGATTTGATCGATAATCCGCCGGAATATATCAAAGTTTTCCTCAAAAACATGAAAGCAAACATAAAAAAAAACGCAAGCGACACCGGTTGGCAACCGGGTGCCGGTTCTTGGCAATCCGGCGATGCGATTCCCGAAGCGTATCGGCAGGAAAGGAATACAAGAGGCAACTTTCCGCGACCGGCGAATTGATAAAGTAGGTCGGCAACCTGTCTTTTTATAGGAAAGAGAATAACATATGGCAACAACGCAAGTTTTTCACACGACAGTACCAGACGATGGCACGATCACACTACCGTCGGAGTTTCACGGCAATCAGGTCGATGTGATTGTGTTCAAGAAATCCGACCTGCTACAGCCCGGTTACGACGATGATTTCTGGCGAGAAAAACCACTTGACGAGATCATTACCGAACAAGGCGGACCGAGGGTCTGTACTGATCCAGCCAGTCTTTGGGAAGACTTTCCGAAACTTTGGGACACCGAGGCAGAATTGAAAGAATTTCTGGAACGACGAAAACATTAACAGGAAGATTCCATGTTGTTACTTGATACGAATATTGTTTCCTATTTTATTTACAATGCCCATTGGAAAGACCAATATGTTCCGATACTTCGGGATAAAACGCTTTTGATCTCCTTTATGACATTGGCAGAGATGTTGGAAAGTGCATACCATCGATGGCTAGGCGAGCGAAATCTTCGCTTGTTCAAAGAGCGATTGAGTGCCGAATATTTTGTTATTCCTTGGAGTGAAAAAATTGGCGACCGCTTCGCTCGGATTCGGTTCCAGCGGCGCACCCGTCCGATTTCCGTACCGGATGCCTTGATCGCAGCGACAGCATTGGCATACGAGTTGCCGCTTGTAACACATAACGCCAACGATTTCACAGGAATAGATGGACTCCGATTGATTACATGTTATAAAGAAGGAGAATAGCAGCCTGGCAGAGAAGTTACCTTACAGACTACACTACCCCCTTTTTAACCCCCAACAAAAAATGATCACAAACCTTAACACCCTTCACGAACAGGAAATGCGGATCGCCTATGCTCAAGTTCTTAACGAACTTATGACCGCGAACCGAAACGTTTATTGCCTCGAATCCGACTTGAGCAAAGCATCAGGAACGAATCCCACGGTACTAAAAGCCCACCCGGACAACTTCGTCAACGTCGGCGTTGCCGAAGCAAACATGATCGGCGTTGCCGCCGGACTCGCTACGGAAGGCAAGATTCCCTTCTGCGCTTCATTCTGCTGTTTTGCGACCCGCCGGGTCTATGATCAAATCACGCTCAGCGTCGCCTATGCAAACACGAACGTCAAAATTGTCGGCACCGGTCCCGGCATAACGCAAGGTCCGAACGGCGGCACGCACATGTGTTTCCAAGACCTCGCCATTATGAGGGCGATGCCGAACATGCGGATTTTCAGTCCCTGCGATGTCTATGAACTGCGGAGTCTGATGCACTACATGGTTGCAACTTACGGAGGAATGTACATGCAGTTGCTTCGTCCGAAGATACCCGCCATTTTCGACGCAACTTACGAATTCCAGCCGGACAAGGCGGTGCGTCTTACCGAAGGGAAAGATGTTACACTCGTTTCGACCGGTTACATGACGCATTTCGCCTTACAGGCGGCAAAAGAATTGGCGGATGAAGGCACTGGAGTCGAGTTGCTGCATTGTCCGAGTGTCAAACCGTTGCCGGTGGAGGACATCGCGGCTTCGGCGGGCAAGACGGATGCGGTAGTTACGGTGGAAAATCAAAACAACGTCGGCGGACTCGGCAGTGCGGTTTGCGAGGCACTGGCGGAGCATTGTCCGGTCAAGGTGAAGCGGCTGGGCGTACCGGACGAGTTCGGCGAAGTCGCTACGGAAAAATATCTGTTCAACAAGCACGGTTTCGGCAAGACGCATATCGTCAATGCTTGCCGGGAGATGGGAAGAAGGAAATAGCCGATACTCCGGTGCTTGCTCCGTCATTACGTTACCCCGCACTCAACACCATGATCACCACATCGGCATTCGCATTGGGATCATCGGCAACCTGCTTGTGATTGTGCGTGTCCAAAGGAATCGAAATATGTATCCGTATGTTTTTCCTTTTGCAAAAATCCTCGAAGTCCGCAAGCGTCAAAAATCGCACATCCGAAGTGTTGTACCACTCCATCGGCACAGAATCATGAAGAATGCGCGGTGCACGTCCCTCTTCCGACAACCGGCAACGATGTTCGTGATAACCCAAATTCGGAAAACTCACAATGCAGCGTGTCCCCACCCGCAACATTTCGTCAAGCACAAACTCAACATCCTTAATCGTTTGCAACGTCTTCGATAAAACCACAAAGTCAAACTGATTGTCCTCAAATGCTTTCAAACCCGCATTCAAATCCGCCTGCACCACATCAATGCCGCGCTGCATCGCTTGCAAAACGTACTGTTCATTAATTTCCAAACCAAGCACTTGACTGTTTTCTCTCTGCCGGAGTCTTGCCAAGAGTCCCGCTTTGCCGCAACCGAGGTCAAGCACTGAAGCACTGCGAGGAATCAAGTCGAGAATTTGTCCGTAATCCAAACGATCCGGTCGGGAGAAAGGCGGCACACCGCCCGATGCCTGCTCGAATGCCACGCTTTTCAGAAACGCACGAATCATTTCGCCGTAAAGATGAAAATCATTTTCCAACAGAAACGCATCGTGTCCGCAATCGCTCGGCACATTGCAATAGTTGACCCGCTTGTTAAGAGCAAGCAATGCGTCCGTGATCTTTTGGGACAGAAACGGTGGAAAAAGCCAGTCCGATGAAAAACTTAAAATCAACCATCGGCACATCGCCTTCCGTAACGCCTTTTTGAGTTCTTCCGGCGTGCTGCCCAGTTCAAAATTGTCGATAGCCATCGAAATCGTGATGTAACTGTTGGCATCGAACCGCTCGACAAACTTGTCCCCTTGATGTGCCAAGTAGGAGCCGACGGAATACTTCGTTTCAAACTTGCTTTCGATGTCGCGCCCCTGATTGCGGGTTGCGTCGAATTTTCTCATCATCGACTCGCGGGAAAGGTACGTGATGTGTCCTAACATTCGTGCGATTGCCAAGCCGTCGGCGGGAATGGTGCCATGTTCGTGATACTGTCCGCCGTGAAAATGGGGATCGCTCTGAATGGCATTTCGGGCAACGATGTCAAATGCCAGTGCTTGACTGGTGAGGTGCGAACCTGCGGCAAGCGGAATGGCGGCGGCGAGTCGGTCGGGAAAGCGGCGTGCCCATTCGATAGCACAGATACCGCCGAGTGAACCGCCGATGACGGCGAGCAATCTTCCGATGCCGAAGTGGTCGATCAATCGGCACTGGGCTTCGACAATATCGCCGACGGTGATTTCGGGAAAGTCGATACCGTAGCGTTTGCCGGTCTGCGGATTGGTGTCGTTGGGACCGGTCGACCCTCGGCATCCGCCGATGCAGTTGGGACAGATGACGAAAAACTGGTCGGTATCGATGGGTTTGCCGGGACCGATAAGGATTTCCCACCAGCCGGCATCGTCGTCGGCATCGTGTGCGGCGGCGTGGGAGTCGCCGGAGAGGGCGTGGCAGACCAGTACGGCGTTGTCTTTTCGGGCATTGAGTTGTCCGTAGGTTTCGTAGGCGATACGCACCTCGGGCAGTGTTTCGCCGAGTTCCAATGGTAGTGGTTCGTGGAAGGTAATTTCTTGTAGATATTTCAGCGGATTCGCATTGCGAATAGAGTCGGAACTGTCGAAGGTCATTGGAATAAGTTTTTAGTTGCCGCCACTTTTAGCCGCCGCACTCGTGCGGCGCAAGTATGGTCATTGTACCATAATCAGAATAACGTTATCAGAGACGCAATCGTTAGATTGCGAATTGTTCACAGAGCCCGTATCGGTAGATGCGGATTCCGGTGCTACCGCACCGGGCTCTGTGAACGTTTGCAACAAGAGCCGCAAGTGTAGGCGGTACATCGCCGAAACTTGCGGGTGGCGAGGCGTGTTCGGTGTGCACCCGCAAGTTACGCTACGCTTTCGCTTTTTGCTGTTGCTCTACGATAACTTTCTGTATCTCGGCAGGATTTTTGACATA
>Ga0099364_10007073_pt1 | contig 16142 bp, 15 predicted proteins | sample TergutTh196P3_FD_73070 | JGI IMG/M metagenome (GOLD analysis project Ga0099364, IMG submission 73070) | Microcerotermes parvus P3 segment gut microbial communities from Pointe-Noire, Republic of the Congo - Th196 P3 | ecosystem: Host-associated > Arthropoda: Insects > Digestive system > Gut ...
TAACAATTTGCTCCTTGAACTCCTTGCTGTAATTTTTGGATTTGCTTGGCATTTGTAACCCTCACTTTCATTTATGATTTTATCATATTTTCCAGCATTGGTGTTACAATTTTAGTTTACCACATCATTCATTGGCGTCCTGATTTCGTGGCTCATGGTCGCAAGGAAAGAAGTCTTGGCTGAATTCGCCGCTTCCGCCCTCATTCTTTGCTCAATTTCTTCCGTCAAAGCTGACAGCGTTTTTTTCTCATCACGTAAATCACGGGAGTAACCAATAACAATTTGCTCATTTCTGTGTTCCATGCGGATCAGCGTAATCTCACATGGCATCTGGTTGCCGTTAAGTTTCTGGTGCATCCATTCAAAGCGGCAATACCCCTTTTCATAAGCAATCTTTACCATTTCGATGGCTTTTTCTTTTGATTTTGCTCCGCTAGGCTGAAATTTTGGCGATAATTCATGGAAATTCCGAAGATAATCCTCTTTGCTTAATAAATCAAACAAGCGGACGGCTTCCATATTGCAGTCAGCGATTTCATATTGGTTATTCCAAAAGGTTGTACACATCGGCATAGCGTCAAGCATGAGCTGGGTTTTGTGATTTGCTTCGCTTCTGGCGCGGTTAATCCTTAAGAGAATGATGTTTAGGATAAGTGCAAGCCCCACACCAGCAATCAGCATGAACCAAGCCATATTGCGGATGCTTTGGTAATAGGTATCATACGGCGTAACAATTCCCAGAATCCAGTCATTATTGAGAAATTTGTAAAAAATCGATGACCGTTCCCCCAGATATGAATAAGAATCATAAACGCCAAATTCGACCCCGGCATGAATATCCGCCGCGATTGCTTCGCCATTAACTAAATCATAGATGGTCAGGCCAATCATTTCTGGGTTGGGGTGGGCAATGACATTCAAATTGGAATCTAATAAGACCCCGTAACTATCTTCTGCAAGCTGGCTTTCAATGGCATATTTGCCCATCCGCTCAAGCATGATGTCAAGGGCAACAACGCCAAGCTGATTCCCGTCATCATCAAAAATCTGCCGCGAATAGGCGATTGCAACAAGCCCAAGTGACAAATCAAGATAAGGCTCTGAGATCCCGACTCCCCCCTCGGCTTCAATGGCCGCGAGATACCAAGGCCGCTCCTGTGGTATGTAACCGTCCTCCGGCACCCAGTCAACACCAATATAAAACTGCCCATCAAAGCAATCAAACACGCCATAAGCAGCCATGGCATAATCCATCATCTCATCGTCATATTTCATGTGGTCAGAAATAGTGTCTATGTAATCACGGACAATATCAAAACTGGCACCGTGCATTATCATATGGCGGATTGATTCGGCGATGTTCGCCAGGGTAGCTTTGGGTTCAAGCAAATCAGTTTCGATATAGGCTTGGGTATTTGCGAGGGCATTTTCTGCTTCCCTAACCAGATGGGCGCGGACAAGCTGGCTTGAATAATGATAGCTTATCCCTATCATGACAATAAAGGCAAAGTAAACAAAAAGTATTTGTGATATACTTCCCATCAGATTTTTGCCGCTTGATTTAGTTTTCGTAAGAAAATCAAATTTCATCTGTACAAGTTTAACATATAATTGCCGTTGGTGCAATAGAAAAAAGGCAATTTCCATAAAAAAACTCAACGTAGTGTTTTTTCTATCGAAAAAAGGCAAATTTCATAAAAATCTCGACGTTATTTTTTTTCTATCGAAAAAAGGCAATTTTCATAAAAATCATAAAATTTCAATTTTCGTAAAAAACTACCCCCAGGTGGTGGTAAGCCAAATCGGTGGCAACCCGCCCCCTTGGCGTCCGGTTAAGCAAGCCGTTTTTCAATAGGTAAGGTTCATAAACGTCCTCAATTGTCCCTGCGTCCTCGGAAATGGCGGCGGCAAGGGTATCAAGCCCAACCGGGCCGCCTTTAAATTTGTGAATCAGGGTCAGCAAGAGGTTTCGGTCAATATGGTCAAGGCCAAGCTTATCAATGTCCAAAAGGTCAAGGGCCGTCTCCGCCACTTCCTTTGTGACAACGCCGTCATATTTTACTTGGGCAAAATCGCGGACACGTTTTAGGATGCGGTTCGCAAGGCGCGGCGTTCCCCGGCTGCGGCGGGCCAGCTCAGACGCGCCGTCTTCCATTATCTTGACATTCAGGATCTGGGCTGAGTGCATGAGGATAGTTTTTAGTTCTTCCACGCTATAAAATTCCAAGCGGTGGATTACCCCAAAGCGGTCACGGAGCGGGGCGGTTAAGAGTCCGGCGCGGGTTGTTGCGCCAACGAGGGTGAATTTCGGAAGCTCCAAGCGGATTGAGCGGGCCGATGCCCCCTTGCCTATCATGATGTCAATGCCATAATCTTCCATCGCCGGATAAAGCACTTCTTCTACTTGGCGGTTTAGCCGATGTATTTCATCGACAAAAAGCAGGTCGCCCTCATTTAAGTTATTAAGGATTGCCGCCATTTCGCCGGGTTTTTCAATCGCAGGCCCACTGGTGATTTTCATGTTAACGCCCATTTCATTGGCGATAATCCCGGCAAGGGTGGTTTTGCCAAGGCCGGGCGGGCCGTAAAAAAGGGCATGATCAAGCGGATCTTTCCGCTGTCTTGCCGCTTCCATGTATATGGCAAGGTTTTCCTTGACTTTGGTTTGGCCGATGTAGTCGGAAAGCTTTTGGGGGCGGAGTGAGCCTTCGATTTTTAGGTCTTCTTCTTTAATATTGGTTTCGATTATTCTTCCTGGCATTTTGCACCTTTTATGCGTTCGCGGTGGGTATTTTGTACTTCAATGCGCTTGTTGCGCTTGTATGCGTTAGCCGCGGTGAGTATTCTTTGCACTTCAATGCGCTTGTATGCGTTAGCCACGGTGAGTATTCTTTGTACTTCAATGCAGACACGCTTTCGCTCGATGTAAAACGTTACGTTACATAAATTCGCAAAAGACGCGAATTAAGTAACGACGTTTTACAACGGTCTGCGTTTGAAGTCAAAAATACTCACTCGCGATTGTGTTAAGGTAAAGTATACTCACAAGCGATTGTGTTAAATCACTCACGGTGTATGTTAAAGTAAAGCATACTCACTAGGTGAGTATTTAAAGTAAGTATACTCACTAGGTGAGTATTTAAAGTAAGTATACTCACTAGGTGTGTATTTAAAGTAAGTATACTCACTAGGTGAAATATTTAAAGTAAGTTTACTCACTAGGTGTGTATTTAAAGTAAGTTTACTCATTAGGTGAGTATTTAAAGTAAGTATACTCACTAGGTGAGTATTTAAAGTAGTATACTCACTAGGTGTGTATTTAAAGTAAGTTTACTCACTAGGTGAGTATTTAAAGTAAGTATACACTCACTAGGTGTGTATGTTAAAGTAAAGTATATTCACAAGCGGTTTATGTTAAGTTACGCAGGTTGTTGTGAATGTCCCATACGTCATCGCCAAAGTTGCTTATTACGCAGATGAAAAGCCCGTCATCGTAAGAGGTCATAAAGGTAACGCCCGGGTCCTCGCCTTGGAAATACGGAATGCTGTTGTCATCGCCGCCTAACCAGAACCCATAACCATAGGGTTCTTCGGCGTTTCCTGTTTGCAGGGATGTCATTTCTTTGGCCGCATTTTTGCTAACAATCGCCCCTTTAAAAAAGTGCGACCAGAAACGTTCCACATCATCTGCTGTTGTAAAACAACCGCCTGCACCGCTCCCTTTTGCTTCAATGCTAAAAATATTCATGTAAAATTCGTCGTTTAACTCGTCATAAATATAGGCATTTGCACAATTAGCCGGCAAGCGGTCCAACTCATAATAGCCTGTATTTTCCATGCCGCAGGGAGCAAAAACTGCTTCGGATAAGTATTTGTCAAAGGGAATGCCCGTTACTTTTTCGATTATCAGGGCTAAAACAATGTAACCTGTATTGTTGTACTGGAATTTTTCTCCGGGGGCATACATCATTTTTTCATCTATGAACAAGGGTATCAAGTCGGAAGAGGCGCGAAATTTGTAGCTGGGGTTTTTGGCCCAAAGCTCTGCATAATCGTCCATGACTGATTCATCAAAATAATCAGGGATGCCTGATGTGTGGTTGAGAAGCTGCCTCACCGTTATATCTTTTGCGATTGCCTTTAGGTCAAAGTCAAGCAAGCTGCCAATTTTAGTTTCTAAGGATAACTTGCCGTCCTCGATCAGCTTCATAATTCCGGTTGCCACAAAAGCTTTTCCGGCCGAAGCAGTCCCAAACCTAGTCCCCGTCTGATTAGGCCTTTTATTTGGCAAATCGGCATAACCATAGGCTTTTTTGAAAATGGATTCGCCATTTTTGCTAACGGACACAACGCCGTTAAAATCAATTGCTATTAATTCCTCAATTTTTTTCATGTTGGGTCTCCATGTAAATAAATTTCCAAGAAAGTAAACTTCCAGAAAACAAGTTTCCATGTAAGTAAACTTCCAAGTAAATCTAATGAAAGTAATTTCCAAAAAAATCTCCAAGAAATAAATTTCTTCTAAAAATGAATTTTCTTTATCTTCTAAAATAAATTTTTAAGGGCAGCCTTTATAATCTGCTCCGTATCGGCTTCTTCGTCCGCGTTAACCTTTTTCACCGCTTTCATCGCTTCGGTCGCACCGTAACCTAAAGCAACCAACGCTTCAATTGCTTCATTTTTTTCATTATTTAAAAGAGCCGGGCTTTCAGTTTTCCCGCTTTCGCCCCTAAGAGCCATGGTTTCATCAAGTGAAACCTTGTCTTTTAGCTCAAGAATAATCCGTTCCGCCGTCCTTGCCCCAATCCCCGGAGCTTTGGCAATCGCTTTTGCGTCAGCTGAAATAATCGCAAACCTCAAATCCAAGGCACTCATGACGGATAATACCGAAAGCCCGCCTTTTGGCCCGATTCCGCTAATCGTAATCAGCTGTTTGAAAATATCCAAATCGTCCCGGTTAAGGAAGCCATATAACTGGAAAATATCCTCGCGGACATGGGTGTAGGTATAAAGCCGTATCTCTTGGCCGATTCCGGGCAAAAGATTAAGCGTCCCGGTTGATATTTTCACCTCATAACCGATATTACCAATATCAATCACAACATTATCTTCATAAACGGCAAGAATCTCACCTTTAACAAATGCAATCATATACTACTGATACCCTCATTTTCATACCTTGCTTTTCGAGTTCGTTTACCCAATCAAAATTTTACAGTTTCTTAATATCTTCAAGTGTCAATCCAGTATATTCAATAATTTTCTCTATACATTCATTATTACTTAACATGATTTTTGCCATAGCAATTTTAGTGTCTTTGATTGCTTTTCTTTCTCGCCCCTTAATATCCCACTCCATCTTGTGACGGCTTTCATATAATCGGCGCGTTTGTTCATCGCTTGAAATTTCCGCTAAACGGTCAACAGCATTTTTTATTTGTGGATTCTTTTCAGCTACCATCTCAAAATCCCTTTCAGCAATAGTATAGCATATGCAAGCGAAAAATTCTACATTAAATTTCATACCCTATCGCCGTCCATTGTGAAAAAAACACCACTTCCATCAGCATAGTTTGGATTTCCCAAGTATGAGTATAAAAACTTATTAATTTTGCAAAAAAACGTTAATTATGTAATTGCTATTGAAATTTCATATAAACCTATGTCAATATATGTTTGTCGGCAAAACTTTAGTTTAGAAAAGAGTGTTTCCGTTTGGTAAGAGTTATTGTGATAGCTTGATGTGAAAATAAGGAGGAAAGAATGAAAATTAAGTCGAAAAAACTATATGCTGTGATTTTATCTTTGATTTTAATATTTACGCTTTCAATGCCAGTCTTGGCAAACTCAAACTCAACCTTTTATGTCACTACTATAAAAGGTAACGGTGTAAGATTACGCGCATCAGGAGATGCTAATGGTGCTATACTTGGATTAATGTATAATGGTGACACAATAGACCATTACATAAACAGAGTAGGGACCGATTTGAGTTATTGCTATGTGAGACGGCATACACCCAGCACATATGGTTGGGTACACAAAGATTACATTAACTAATTAATTGTATTAACTAAAGCTATATACTAATTAATTCTTACCAACGGCACACTCAACTATAATCAGCTTTAATAATTACAGCTGACAAGGAATTATGCTTATTACAAAAAAAATAATTTTTACCCTACTTATTACTTTCATCGGGTTCTTTACTGCGTGTGGTGTTTCTGATTCTAATCAAGCAGGAAAGACTATCTTAGAGTTGGCTATTTTTGAAGATAATCCAAAAGTTAATGAGCAAGTTGCTATTTTTAATAAAAATAATGACACATATGAAATTACTATCAAAAAATATGAGCGGTCACCGTTTGAGCCTGAAAATGATGGCATTTTAAGACTCCAAAGAGAGATAATGGCAGGAAAAGGGCCAGATATAATTGACTATGGAAGAATGTATAATACAGGCGATATACTTGGGCGATATACAGAGAACCTCAGCATATGGATTGATAACTCTGACGCAATCCAACATGGTGATTTTTTCACTAATATTTTGGATTCTTTTGCTTATCGAGGGGGATTGTATGCTATGCCGGTAAGTTTTCGGCTAAAGACCTTTGCCGGAGTGAAGGAAATTATTGGGGAAAGGAGTTTTTGGACAGCGGAGGAAATGATTGCCTGTTATGAAAAATATCCCGATAAGATATTATATCCGGGCCAAACCAAGACCGCCGTCTTAGGAAGAATACTTGCCGGAAGCATGGGCTATTACATTGACTGGGAAAACGGGACTTGTTACTTTAATGACGATGAGTTTAAGAAAATAATGACATTCTCTGATACTTTCCCGGCTAATCTTTCACTTGATGATGATTTTTCAATAAAGCAAACTTTCATTGATGGCGGTGCATTATTATATCCATTAACGGTGATGAATATTTTTGACATTAGCCGTACTGAACTGATATTTGGTGACTCTGATATTTCATATATTGGCTTTCCGGTCACCGGAACGAATGGGACGATGATAGAATCAAGCGGCCCAATGCTCGCAATTAGCATTGCAAGTAACCACAAAGAGATGGCTTGGAAATTTATTCTCCAATTTTTAAGTGATGACTTTCAGCACTCTTTAGATGAAGACTTGCCTATCAGCAGAAATGTACTGGAAATGAAGATTGCAAATAACAAAAATCCGGAATATAATGGATTAGGTAAACCGATTGCCAAGTCAGAATTAATTTTTGAAGGCGAAGACCCGGTCAATATTTATTACATTACTGAAACCCAAGGAAGCACGTTACTATATATTATTGAAAATGCAAGGCTTAACGTTTCACTTGATTATATGCTTTATCTTTTACTGCTTGAGGAAGCTGAAAGCTATCTTCTTGGAAATAAACCACTAGCAGAAGCCGTTGAGATTATGCAAAGCAGGGCGACGATTTATGTTAATGAAAAGCTTCCTTAATTTAATTTCGATGCAGAACGGAGCAGCATGAAAAATTTAATAACAACTGTTATTTTATTATCCTTATCTTTTTTGACTGCTTGCACTTTTAAGCCAGCAGTTAAGAGCGAAGCTTTTCTTGCCACTAATGAAATAAATAAAATTACTTTTATGCCTACGCCTGATACTTTTATCGGCTATCAGAAATTAAGTCAGCTGCTTGGCCCGGATGATTGGGGCGGAAGCGGTTTAGAAGACTTTAGCGCCGATTTGATTGTCATCGGTGAGTTTTGCGAAGAAACAGATATCATCGTGCGGTATGAGTATAATAATATTTTGGGGAAAGATGTTTGGACAGACGGGACGGCCGTCGGTAAGCTCCGTATTACTAGGGTGCTGAAAGGGGATAAGAAAAAAGGCGACATAATTACAATCGGCCAGCATTATTTTTTTGATGAGGAAAATAATGATCTGATAACTTATAGCGAACTAACGCCAATGCACAAAGGCGACCGCTGGATTTATTTTCTAAGGGGCTGGGGTGACCATTATTCTGCGGCCGGAGATTATGACAGCAGATATCCGCTCCCAAACAAGGATATCATGAAAATAATAGAGGCCCCCCAAGAGCATGAAGATTTTGACCCCTTGCTATTCGGAGTATACAACCGCAGTAAAATCAATTTTTCTCTTTATGCGGAAATACTTGAGTACTTCAAAATCAAACCAAGCAACTGGGTAAATCCAAACTAGCGTACCCAATCCGACTGGTTGTACTTGAATCACTTTTTTGGTTGTGATATAATGTGTCTTAATAGTTTGTTTGCGATAGATACAGAAAGAGGGTGATGTTCCAATGTTATCAATGGAGGAAATTAAATCTTATGTTGTACCTGTTATTGAAAAGTACCCCATAGAAAAAGTTATACTTTTTGGCTCTTATGCACGCGGGGATGCTTCTGATACAAGCGATGTTGATTTGGTAGTCGAAAGCGGGGGGCGGTTGCATAACAGCAAAATATTTACATTAGGCGGAGACTTACTTGTTGCTTTGCCTGTAAGAGTTGACGTATATGACATTCTTGAAATAGTAAATCAATCGGCTATGTATGAGAAAATCCTAAGAGAAGGGGTGGTCATTTATGAGAGTTCAAGATAAAAAATTAAACACAGCCATTTGCCTGCCACGCTTTTTCAACCATCTTTTGTCGGTATATTGACATAGGTTTATATGAAATTTCAATAGCAATTACATAATTAACAGTTTTTTGCAAAATTAATAGGTTTATTTAAAACTTAACTGCGAAAAAGCACTTGACTTTTTCTCATTTCAGGCTTAAAATTATCATTAAAGATATTTACACCATCGATAAATGACAGAAGAAGCGGGGAAATATGAAAATTATTATCTGTGATGACCACCATCAATTTATTTCTATCCTGGACGGGTACATAAGAGATTATATTGAAAAACTTGATATTTCTTATGAAATTATTTCTTATAGTTCGGGCGAATCATTAATTGCGTCAAACATTGATGATGTTGATGTTATTTTTCTTGATATCGCAATGCCGGGTTTAGACGGGATTGAAACAGCTAGGATATTACGCCGAAGAAATTCTCAATTTATTTTGGTATTTGTAACTGCCTATCTTGAATATGTAGTAAAAGGGTACGGCGTTAATGCTTTTAGTTACGTCTTAAAACAAGATATTGGAAAAGTATTTAATTCGTTGATGGATGATGTTCTGGATAAAGTAGGCCTATTTAAACCAAAAATAAGTTTTGATTTTATTAATGGAAGAGATAGTTTTTTGACTGAAGAGCTTATTTATTTGGAAAGCAGAAAGCATAAAGTCCTTTTTCATTTTTCTGATAAAAATAAAATAACTAGGCATTTATATGGAAAACTGGATTTAATCCAGAAAGAATTGCCGAACAAAGAGTTTGTCCGGATTCATAAAAGTTTTATGGTTAATTTAATATATCTGCTTGATATAAAACACAAAACTGCCTTTCTTATTAATGGCACAGTATTACCAGTAAGCCAGCGATATTTAAAAGAAGCCAAAAATGAAATGGTAGTTTATAAAGCTAGCACTAAGGAGCTACCCGCACCCCCTCAGCCCCTCAACAAATACAACTCATGCAAAGCCCTAGTCACGGCAACATAGAGCAGTTTTGCTTCCTTGGGGCTTTTAATTTTATCGATTCGCTCCGGATTCCAAAGGATAACCGCGTCAAACTCAAGCCCCTTGGTTAAGCGGACTGGCAAAACCATCAGTCCCTGTGCGAATTTTTCTTCCCTCTCTTCTCTTTCCCCAATGTTATCTTTTAGCATTCGGCTGACTTTTCCCGCCTCGTTTTCATCACGGCAAATCACGGCAATTGTCTGGTAACCGCGGCCTAAAATCTCATCGATTAATTCCCCGGCCCTTTCTGCCATTTCCAAAAGCCCCCAATGCTCTTCTTCACAAACGGCAACTCCATGGCGAATAACAGGTGTTATTTTATATAAGCCCGCAGAAGCCTTCTCCATAATTTTGCCTGCGTATTCGGAAATTTCAATTGTATTGCGATAGCTTTTTGAAAGGACGCGGAACTTATCTTTCGGCCCATTAAGGAAAAAGGAAGTGATTTCCGCCCAGTCATTCATTCCGGTTTCATAATTGATATTTTGGCTGACATCGCCGATAATCGTAAAATAACATTGGGGCAGCACTTGCTTTAGCACATAATAAAGGCTTGCGCCAAAATCCTGGGCTTCGTCAATGAATAATAAGCCAAATTCCTCATCGGGCGATTTTTGAAAAATCCGGTAATATATCAAAACCATTGCCGCAACATCATAAATATCAAACTGTCCTTTTTTAAGACTTGCTTCTGACATCGGAAATTCCCTTGCCAGAAATTCCTGATAAAGCCCTAAAACTGTCACCTTAGGGAATTTATCAACCAGAAAACGGCGGAATTTTTTTATTTTGCGGTCAATTTCCTCTTTTTCATAAATGCCATAAAGCGATTTTATCCGCGCTAAAATCCTTTCGTCCATTGCCATCAGCAAACGCAAAGCCGAAAAATGCGTGTTTTCAAAAAAGAGGGTCTGATTCCCACTTTCAGTAATTAATACGCCCAGCCCATCATCTTTTACCGCCTTAAGGTCAACAAATAAAGCTTTTTTCTCGCTTAGAAAAAGTTCAAGCCTTTTTACGAACTCATAACCAGACCGCTCCTTTGCCTCTTCTTTATCGGGAATCAGCTTGTAACTTTTTTTCCATTCTTTTTTTAACAGCCTGATAAAAAGCTCGTCCATCCGCATTTTTTTATTTTTGCTGACATCAAGCTCCGGCAAGCCGCCAGTAATATAGTCAAGCAAAATATCACTTGAGCCAATCACACAAAATTCATTTGGTTCAAACCGTTCCTTATAATTATACAAAAGATATGACATCCGGTGGATTGCCACCGTTGTCTTGCCGCTTCCTGCCACCCCTTGGACGATTAGGTTGGCAAAAGGGGACTCCCGGATAATAGCATTTTGCTCTTTTTGGATTGTTGCGATGATTTCCCCAAGCACTGCTTCTTTATTTTTGGCTAAATATTTGACAAGCAAATCATCAGTTGCAGTGACATTACTGTCATAATAGCCGTTAAATTTTCCCTCTTCAATATCATAGCTTCTTTTTAAATGCAAATCGATGGGGATTTCTGTTTCGTCCGGCAAAAAGTAGTTTCCCTCGCCGATTTCATTTTCATAATAAACCGAAGAAACCGGGGCCCGCCAATCGGCGATTACCATTTCCGTCCGGTTTTTAAAAACGCCATTTTTTCCAATATAAATGCTCTCGCTGGCATTGGGCTGTGAAGCTTTTTCCATCTCGATATCGGTATAATCAATCCTGCCAAAATACGGGCGTTTCCAAGCGTTTTGATTTTTTGCAAGCTGCCTTTCCGCATTTTCCAAAAGGCTGCGGGAAGTTACCATCCGGTCATAAAGCTCAACATCGCCGCCATGCAATGCTTTTAAAAGCTCCCGTGTTTCCTCATTCCGCTGTATGTATTCTGCTTCATAGGCGGTGATGTTTTTTTGGATTATGTGGCAGGCTTCGCTGAAAAATTCTAGTTCTTTATTGTAGTCTTGGTCTTTCATGTCTGCTCCTATCGAGATTGCGGCTCGGAGGCCGCAATGACATTCATATATCCTGCCGGGGTTGCGGCTTGGTGGCCGCAATGACATTCATATATCCTGCCGGGATTGCGGCGCGGAGGCCGCAATGGCATATGGCGTTCTTATATAAAGTATAACAATTAAAAAAATATTACTAGACTTTTATTTTTATTTATGTTATAGTGTCATTGAAATAGTGCCTATTTGTTGATAGGCTTTTTTGTTGGAATCAAACCAAACATAGGATGGCTAATATGAAAATAATTTTTATCCGCCACGGCGACCCGGATTATGAAAATGACAGCTTAACCGCAAAGGGACGGCGCGAAGCCGAACTTTTAGCCAAGCGCGTCGCAAAATGGAACGTCACCGCTTTTTACTCTTCACCCCTTGGGCGGGCGGCCGAAACAGCTGCTTATAGCCTTAATTTGATGAAGCGGGAAATGACGACTTGTGACTGGCTCAAAGAATTTTATTTTCCGGTTACTGACCCAGTTTCCGGGCGGTACGGCGTGCCATGGGATTTTGTGCCCTCTTTCCGGACCAGCCAGCCTTTGTTTTATGACCGGACAGCCTGGCTTGATACCCCGGTCATGCAGTCTGCCCCGGACATAAAAGAAAAATATTTTTCCGTCTGCGCCGAACTTGATAAATTACTTGCCAAATACGGCTATGTCCGCGACGGCGGCTTTTACCGTGTTCCGGGCAAAAAAGAAGTTTTCATCAAGGACACCGCCGCTCCCGGAAGCACCGCCGCCCCATTTTATTCTGATGAAAACGAAGATGTCATTGTGATGTTTTGCCATCTTGGCATTATTTCGGTCCTTCTTTCACATTTATTGGGAATCCCTTTCCCGCTTGTCCCGCATAGCTTCTACCTCGCCCCAACCTCCGTCACCATCTTAGGGAGCGAAGAACGCTGGAGCAATGAGGCGGCATTCCGCATCCAAGCCGCCGGGGACACCAGCCACCTCACCTCCGGCGGTGAGCCAATTTCTTGCGCCGGGGCATATTTTAGCGCCTTTCAGGAAATATGACTTCGTTTTAATGCCCTCTCATCACATGGTCAAAGGCATTTTGATACCAGATTATTTCATAATCGGTTATTCCATAACCTGCTGTTCCGCCAGCTATGCCTTTATTATCCAGAATGCCAATTACATCATAACGAATGGGCTGGTGTTCAGGGATTTTCTTTTGGCTGCGGTAAATATCAGCTACCATGCAGATGTTTTTTTGCTTGCTAAAAGTAACTGCTTCAATCGGATAACCGGATTTTAAAGAACGGCGGTATTTAACCTCAATAAAAACTAGATAATTTTGATGTCTTGCTATTAAATCAATTTCCCCAATCCGGCAGCGGAAATTTCGCCCGACAATTTTCACCCCTTGCTTTTCAAGCCAAACGGCAGCTTCATTTTCGTAAAAGCTTCCTGTTTTTCTGTTATTCATTATTAATTTTCCATTTTTCAATTATCTTTGTCGTAATAACTTCCTGTTTTTCTGTTGTTCATTATTAATTTTCCATCTTGCAATTATTTTTGTCGTAAAAGCTTCCTGTTTTTCTGTTATTCATTATTAATTTTCTTTTTGAAATTATTTTCGTGCGGATTTCGCCTGAATCTTATCCATTGCATCGACAAAAACAAGTATTTCCGCAACTACCTCATATAGTTCCGGCGGAATCATCTCACCGATATCAAGGCGCGACAAAGTATCGGCGAGTTTTTCATCACGATGGACCGGAACTTGTGCTTCCTGTGCCTTTTCAATGATTTTTTCCGCCAATTTCCCCCGGCCGGAAGCAATTACCTTTGGCGCGGCTTCGTCAGGGTCATATGAAAGCGCGACGGCTTGTTTTAGTTTTTTGTTTTCACTCATAAAAATCCTTGTGTCCACCTTTTAAGGAGAATGCGGCGAAATAAGCAGTATTCACTTATTGCAGTATTCACTTATTGCAGTATTCCCTTATTGCAGTATTCACTTATTGCAGTATTCACTTATTGCGGTATTCACTTATTGCAACATTCCCTTAATGCACCACTGTAGCCTACGCCCTGGCATCAAAAGAATAACTGGCCAAAATAGAAACATTTTTCGCTGTTGCCAAAATCTCATCAATTGGCTTTTTATCCGGCTCGCGGGCAATAAATTCACTGCTGGCCGAGTAACCGCGTAAAGCCAAACGCTCATCCAAAATATGGATATGCTTTTCAATTAAATCAATTACCTTGTCATTTGCCAGATAAAATTTCGTCGAAATCTGATTATTTTGCATGGCGATATAAATATCCAGCGGCCCTAAGTTTGCCATGTCAAGATGTAATAAGGCACTTACGTTGCCATCTTTTTTTGCCAGATTCTTCTTGTTGGTATAAACAAAAAGTTCGGAATGGGTATTCTCACCATTCATTTTGAGGGGAATCTGCATATAAGTAAACATCTGATTCAGCTGGTTAACAAAGTTAATGTTATTGCTTAGATTGGCAGCGGCCTGGCTAACCGCCGTCTCCCCGCGGCCAGCTGAATTTAAAGCTTCCAGCAATTTGTTGGTCTGGTCAAAGATTTTGTTGAAATGGTCGATTGCATTTCGTTCTACGGAAACATCTTCCGGCTTAAGAAGCCATTGATTATTGATATCATTTTTTATGACTGCCTGAAAATCGCGGTTTACTAAAAGTGAAGCCAATTTTGCGTTATCAAATAGCTCCGGATTTTGGTTTAACTCGCGGCCTATTAAGCTAAGTAACGATGCTTGGTTAAGATTTCCTTCGCTTACTGCATTGGCCAACTCTTGCGAAAAACCAGCCTCCCGCATTAATAAAGCTAATTGCTCGCGGCTTTCCGGATTTAGCTCCGCTAATGAAAGAAACAGCGGCTCGGTTAAAGGGGCTGGGGAAGCGGCTGCGCTATTTGGATTGACCGAGCCAGTCAATGAATCCGCTAGGTTTACGGAAACCGCTGGGTTTGTTGAAACCGCATTTGCGGTAACCGCTGGGTTTGCTAAAGCCGGATTTACTGAATCTGCCATGACCGCCGAGGTATCGTGCTTGGTTGCCAAAGCCTGCGCTTCCATTTGGTTTTGGGCTACGCTATCCTGATTTATGGATTTTCCCTGCCCGCCAATTATCCTTAGAATATCATCAGCGGTAATCATTTGCTCATTATTGCTGTGCTGATTAAGCACCGCCGCATTATTATTTAGTTGGCTGCCCATCTGGGAACTAGTATCATTTCCCGGCATGGGGGCGTTTGCATTTTGCGCATTATCGGAATTAAAAATATTTAGCACCTGCTTAAATAAAGCCACGGCGTTATCCGTTTCGCCCCTTGCCGCCATCTGGCCGATGTCCTTAATCAAACCGTCCGTTATTTCCCGGACTGAAGAGCTGATTTGATGTTCATAATTTTTGTATGCTTCAAACTGCCGGATATTTTCCGGGGTCACCGGAAGATCAAGGCGGTTCATTTGCGCTAATGTGATCGGATTTGCGGTTGGATTTGCCATCATCTGGCGGTTAAAATCAAGCAATGAGTTTTTGTCAACCGCAAGGCCTTGGCGCATAAGCAGCGAAACCATCTCAATATTTTGGGCACTATCCTTAAGGCCGGCCGCGTTTAGGGCCTTTAAGGCATTAGGGTCATGCCCCATGTTTTCAAATAAGGGGCTTAAAGAAAGGCGTGAACCGCTATTTGATTTGACTTCAAAGGTCATCATCTGCCCGGTTTGAATCGGGATATCTTTTGTCAGTTTCGCGCTTAACTGCCCGCCATCGGGAAGCTCAAGGATTACTTCGTTATTTCTGACTAAAACTACCTCGCCCTTAATCGTCTGGCCAGCTTTAAATGACGACATATCAGCCGGAGGGCCGGTTGCGATTAAGGCATTCGCCGCTGAATTTGCATTGGGTGCAGAAGCATTATTCTGGAAACCAAATAAAAAATTTAAGTTCATTTAACTTACTCCCAATCAAACTGCCTTTTGAGGCCAATTTTATCCCCGATATTGTGCCTAGCGATCCAAAGTATGCGAAGCCAAAAAACTACGGCGGTGAATCGAGACCGGGCCAAGCTTCTTTATTGCCTCAAAATGGCTTAATGCCCCATAACCTTTATGCGAAGCAAAACCATAACCGGGAAAAACTTGGTCGTACTTTGTCATTAAGCGGTCTCTTTCAACCTTGGCGATAATGCTGGCCGCCGCTATTGAAATGCTCTTTGAATCCCCTTTAATAATCGGGACTTGCAAAATATCAATGCCCGGAATCGTTACCGCGTCATTTAATAAGACCTGCGGTTTTTTATTAAGGGCTCCAATTGCTTCGCGCATTGCTTCATATGTAGCGTTTAGGATATTTATCTCATCAATCCGCTCCGGCGGGCAATAGCCAATCCCATAGGCAATGGCTTCCCGGATAATAATGTCGTAAAGCTCTTCTCTTCTTTTTTCGGATAGTTTCTTCGAATCATTTAGATATAAAATATGGCAATTTTCTGGCAAAATAACCGCTCCGGCAACCACC
>Ga0099364_10007074_pt1 | contig 16141 bp, 9 predicted proteins | sample TergutTh196P3_FD_73070 | JGI IMG/M metagenome (GOLD analysis project Ga0099364, IMG submission 73070) | Microcerotermes parvus P3 segment gut microbial communities from Pointe-Noire, Republic of the Congo - Th196 P3 | ecosystem: Host-associated > Arthropoda: Insects > Digestive system > Gut ...
TTTTTAATTGTTTTCATTAACATTACCCTTTAATGTTTTATTTTAATCATTTATATAAATTTTAAATTTTATTTTTAATTTTTTTTTTTTTTTTTTTTATCATTTGTGCTATTTTTTATACTTTTTAGCTAATATTTCTCAGCTAATAATTTTTCTAATAATGAATACCTAATCTTTGTGAATGTTTATCCCATTTTGTATCCTACAAAGATATTTTTGCTTTTTTACTCTCTATTTTTATTTAAAAATTATTCATTGGATTGTTTTTATTTAATTAGCTAGGTTCTCTATTTTTATTTAAAAATTATTTATTGGATTGTTTTTATTTAATTAGCTATATAAACAGTTTTTATCTTAATTGATTTAAGATAAATAACTTTCTACTATTTCTCAATGGAGTTATCCTAATAATATGAATTCAAGTGATATTTTTTCATTTGAAAATATGTCTTATTACTTTAATATCATAAGAAAAATTTAAATACTCTGACACCATAATTAATTAAAAGAGATGGTTTTTTATTATTTATCATATTATTAAATCATCTTTTTGCTATTTAAACTTTATAAAATGCTTTTCACGGAAATAACTTTATTAATATCTCACTATCTGATTCAACTTAGTGAGTTTTTGATAACTAAAAAAACAATCCTTTCAAAAAAACTTTCAACAAAAAAACATCAACACAATGGGCATATACAAGTAAACGCGATTCCATCAAACTTAAGTTCTTCAAACCAACCAAAGCTCCTTATCTAAGCCAACTAAACTTTAAAAAATATTCTTTTTTTTAAACACATCCTTTGGCTAATATGAAACATACTATTAATACAAAAAATAACCAATTATTATAAAAATTATGGTAGGACATTGAACACTAAGAGAAAACATCATAAAAATTTTAAAAGGGTTAGATGTGTAGTTAAACATAAAACATGAAGATATTAATTTTTAAAAAGTTAGATATGTAAAATAACATAAAACATGAAGATATTAATTTTAAAAAGGTTAGATGTGTAGTTAAACATAAAACATGAAGATATTAATTTTAAAAAGGTTAGATGTGTAGTTAAACATAAAACATGAAGATATTAATTTTAAAAAGGTTAAATGTGTAGTTAAACATAAAACAAGACGATATTGATTAAAAAAAACTGATTATTATGAAAAATAAAATTATTTTAGCTATTTTTGCATTTTTAATATTTTGTACAATAGGTTCCATTTCACCTGCTGAGGCAAATGATGTTTTTAATTTTGGTGATATTCCACTTGAAGATTCTACTTTTAATTTAAATGATGCTTTTCCAATTGACGATTTTACTTTTAATTCAATTAATAATGTTCCAGTTAAAAGTGGTACTGTTAATTCAAATAAAATTCTTCCTACTAAAAGTCCTACTTTTTCTTCGAATGACGGTTCTCCAGTTAAATTAACAGGAAGTAAATCATCATATGGAGTTAATAAAAATTATAAAACTCCTCAGGTTGCAGTTAATACAAAAAAAGCTATTAAAATCACTCCTAAAACTAATCCAACTGATGATAAAATATCAAAATATACTACTCTCAATAAATACACTAAAAATTATTATACTTTAATGAGTATTATGACCAAATTTGAAAAATCTGGTGGAGGCACAGTAATTTTGACAAAAGGAACTTATACTATAACCAATTCGGTTGCTGTTCCTTCTAATGTTAATATAATATTGGAAAATGGAGTCACTATTAAAAAAGGCACAAAAACTGGAACTTCAAGATTTCCAGCAGCTAAATCCATGTTTCAGCTAGTGCCACCTAGCAAAATTCAAAAAAATTCTGTGTATGGAAAATATAATGGTGTGTCTAATGTAAATATTATTGGCAAAGGATCTAGTACCTTTGACTTAGGATATTCTAATGGTGCCCATGGGATTGCAGTTGGACACAATAAAAATGTAAAGATACAAGGTATAACATTTAAAAATTTAAATGGTGGTCACTTCATTGAAGTTACTGCTTCAAATAAGGTCTCTATCAGTAACTGTAAATTTTTAAGTTCTAAAGCTTCTAGTAAGCTAAAAGCTGAGGCAATTAACCTTGATACTCCAGATAAAAATACTAAAGGTTTTCCATATGTATGGTCAAAACAGGACAGAACTCCTAATAAAAATGTAGTAATTGAAAATAATGTTTTTAAAAATTTAGATAAGTCTATTGGCACACATAAATACTCACAAGATAAGTATCAAGGGAAATATGTGGTAAATAAAGGACAAAGGTATCATACTGGAATAGTTATCAAAAACAATGAAATAACTAACATGAGGGCCGATGCAATATGTATATTGAATTGGAAAGATTCTCAAATTATTAATAATAATATCAAAAACGTTCCAAAAAATTCAAATAATTATAGGGGAGTACGTGTAACTGGAGTCAATATTAGTATTAAATACAATAAATTTGACAATATGATGCGTCCAATACAATTTTTACCTATAAAGAATGTTAATGAAGGGTCAATGTATTCTATAACATACTGTACTTTAACAAGCCAAAATGAAAATGATCTCAGATATAATTTATGCTCAAATTTAGGTGAATATTATACACGGATTAATAATAATTTAGGTTCAATAACCTCAAAAAGAATACCTGTTTTCATTTAATAAATTTAAAACCAAAGAACAATCGTTTTTGCTTAGAAATTTATAGAGAGGTTAATACTTTTAAAAAATTTATTACTTCCTCATTTTATTTTAATAAATGTAGGTTTTAATGAATATTTTTAATGTATCTCTCTAAAAAATCTTTATAGCTAGAGAAGAAATTTTTTGCTTTTTAACGTTTTTAATTTGCTGTGTTATCCTAATATAACTGTTACTTCTTAAATATTTAAGACTGTAAAAAATACATTTAAATAAACTGTTTTTTCTTTTTTCTTTTTTTCTGATTCCTCGATATAAGTATAGTAAGTACTAGCCCTATTTTTTTTCATTAATTGAAAAAATTCTATATAGTGCTAACATATGTTTTGATTTTAATTTATAAATAAAAATTTTATTATTCTAGTAAAATATTTATATTATAATCTTTTTAAAGTTGTATTTTTCATATTTAAAGTTTAAAAATTATATATTTAATAAGTAATTCACTTATAATTAAATTTTTAAGTTTATAACTATTTCTATATCATATTATATAATTTAAATAATTTTTATCAGATTTAATTTTTTAATAAAATATAAAAAGATAATTGTAGGAAATTATAGAAATTTAGTTATAAATTATGCTAAGCAATATAATTACTCTTATTTCTTTAAAAACTTTTTAATACTTCTTAATTATCTTAAAATTGATATTTTTTCCTTTTAAATATTTTTAAATTTTATAATTCCTTAACATGTTTTTAAAAATAATTAAAAGGATTGTAAATCTTATTTAATATCATAATATTCTTTGGAAATATGAAGGAGATGATTTAATAACCCATAACTCTTTTTTCATAATTTTCATTACCAAATGCTCTTTGTCACTCATTAAAAAATCTATTTAACTATTTATCTTCCTTTTTTAATTTTTCAACCATTTAAAGAAATATTTTTGCATATGGATAACACAGTTATGAACCAACACTGTTAAAGGATGTACAATTGGAGAATCAAATTCAAAATCTGGAACTTGAAGTGTTGTGAACCAACACTGTTAAAAGATGTACAGTATTTAACCTATTATTATTTTTCCATTTGTATAGACTTTTTTGATTAAAATAGTCATAAAAGGTAAAATTTTATTGCAACAATTTTTTTAAATAAGATTTAATCAAGTTGTTAGACTAATCTTAATAAAAAATACCTCCCTTGTATTCACATTAAGAAGTTCAAAATTCTAACAAAATAAGTGTGATGTAGCTAATATAAATAAAAAAATTTAATAAACTAAACACTATAAATAAAAAAATTAAATAATACTAAGTAAAATCCTTATGAATATACGGGAAGAATATTTAATTTAGTGTTTATAACAACCAAAGATTATGAACACATATTTAGTGGTTATATGAGAAAAATAAAGGTATCTGTTATAGTTCCAGTATATAATTCTGAAAAATATCTAAAAAAATGTTTAGATAGTCTTATTAATCAAACATTAAGTGAGATTGAAATTATATGTGTCGATGATGGGTCAACAGATGATTCACCTGAAATATTAAGTTCTTATTCTAGAAAAAATAATAGGATAAAGATAATTACTCAAAAAAATAAAGATGTAGGGGCTGCTCGAAAAACAGGGTTAAAAATAGCTAAGGGTGAATATATAGCATTTGTTGATGATGATGATTGGTTAGCTAAAGATTCTTTTGAAAAATTATATAAGAATGCCAAATCTAATGATTCCGATCTTGTGCTGTTTAAAGCTGTTTTTTATTATCCTAATAATGAATCTTATATTTATCCAAAATCCTTTAATCTTGAACAATATTTTAATGAAGTTAATGATTATGATGATTTTGTTTTTAAGGCAGAAGACATCAAAAAACAAGTTATGAATGCTTTTTTTGCTCCTTGGTATAAATTTTACAAATCAAAATTTCTGAACAAATATAATTTCTATTTTAAAGAGAACATAACCTATCCTGATGTTCCATTCCATGTTCAAGTATTATTAAGAGCTAAACGATTATCTTTTTGTCCTGAAAATTTGTATTTCTATAGGCGAGATCATCAAGAGTCCATGTTATTAATTTCAAAAAATTCTCCTAGAATATTTGATATTTTTGAAGTAATTGATGAAGTTGAAAGCTTTTTAACTGAAAATGATTTAATGAAAAAATACAAATTTGAATTTATTCAATTTAAACTAGAACAAATTAATTTTTGGTTTTTAAGATGTGGTAAAAGCTATAGAGATGAATATTTTAATAAATCAAAAAAAAATCTTTATGATATGAATTTATCTGAGAATAAGTTGAAAAAATTACCTAAAGCTTATAAAAAAATTTATTTAAATATTGTTAATTCTAATTCTTATCAGGAAGTTGAGTTATTAAATGAAATTAAAGAATTAAAAAATAAAATTCAACGATGTAAAAATCAAAAAAATAGGCTTGAGAAAAGAATTAAAAACATAGAATCATCAAATGTTTGGAAACTCTCAAAACAAATTAAAAAACTTATTAAATGGCTTTAAAACATTTTTTTCTAAAAAATTAATTAAATATAAATATGACTTATTAAAAATTAATTAGAAATTTAGTACTTATATTAGGTTTTTGGAAATAATCTATTGTAATTCTATCTAGTTTATATTTTAAATTTAAATCCTTAATATTTAAGATATTAACATTTAAAGAAAGAAAATATAAAAAATATTGTATAAAAATTAGCTAAGGAATATTTCAGTTAGAAAATGAGTATAAAATACTTTTTTGTTTTTTTTAACCATTAATTGATAAAATTGATGTATCTTGTTAAGAAGAGGTTTTTCATGAAATCCACGAAAATATCAGTAATTATTCCAGTATATAATTCTGAAAACTATATTGAACAATGTTTAGAAAGTATTCTTAATCAAACATTAGAAGATATAGAAATAATTTGTGTTGATGATGGTTCTACTGATAATTCACTTGATATATTGGAAAAATATGCTAGTGAAGATGATAGAATCATTATAATAGCTAATGAACATAAAGGATCTGGAGCAGCTAGAAATTCTGGATTGAAAATAGCTAAAGGAGAATATATATCATTTATAGATTCTGATGATTGGATTGAGTTAAATACTTTTGAAGAACTTTATGGGGTTGGGAAACCTAAAGATGTAGACATGGTTTTTTTCAAGATGCTTAATTATGATGAAAAAAACGATGAACTTTATAATTCGGATTATTATGATTTTGCATGCATAAAAAAGTTTTTTACAGGTTTAACTTATGATTTCCATGATTTTAGAGATAAACTCTTTCATATTGCTGTTTCTCCTTGTAATAAATTATATAAACGAAGTTTTTTAGAAAGAATAAGTTCTAAATTCCCTGAAGGATTAATTTTTGAAGACAACCCTTTTTTCTATCATAACATCTTAAATGCTAAAAAAGTGTTATTACATGATAAATACTTCTATTTTAGACGAAGGAGAAATAATTCTGTTATGTCCTCCCTTGATACTAATCATTTTGATATTATTCCAATAGCTAATGAAATAATTAATGTTTTTAAAAATAATAATCTTTTTGAAGAATTTAAGAGAAGTCTTTTGAATAAAAAAATAGTTTTAATTAAAAATCTTGTATTTGAGAAATTGGATGAAAAATACCAGAAAAAGTTTTTTGAAAAGATTGTAAAAGATTTTAATGGGATTTCTAAAGATTCCAATCAGAGGACAGACTATTTTTCTAATTTAAATCGAAGGAATTTACTTTTTTATTTAAATATATCGGAATCAAGATCTTTCACTGAGTTTACTATGTTAAATAATATTTCAAATTTGACAATTGATAATAATAATCTTAAAAATGAAATTAAATCTATTAAAAGAGAAATTAAATCTGTTAAAAAAGAAAATAAAGTTATTAAAAAGAGAAACAAGTGGTTTAAAGAAAATAATACTATTATTAAGGAGAAAAATAAAGGTTTGAAAGATAAAATTGAGCTAATGGAACAGTCTAATAGTTGGAAAATAACCAAACCTATTCGTATAATTACAAGGCTTTTTAAAAATTAAACTGAATTAATATGAAAATATAAAGATTGAAATTGTATTTTTTAGTAAGATAAGGAAATATAGTATTTTTTTGATTATTGAAGAATTATACTCTATTTTGCTAATTATTTAGCAATTTTAATGTTATTATTTTAATTATTATTTTAATTATTTTAATTATTATTTTAATTATTTTAATTATTTTTTTGGTACAGATTAAAATAAATTTATTTATAATTATTCCCTGTTTAAAAGCTAATTAAAATATTATCTGATAAAAATAATTAATTTTATAAGTATTAAGGTGCAATAAATGCCAAAAGTCTCGGTAATAATACCTATATATAATATAGAAGATTATTTAGGTGAATGTTTGCTAAGTATTATTAATCAAACATTAAATGATATAGAAATAATTTGCATTAATGATGGCTCTACAGACAATAGTTTATCAATATTAGAGAAATATGCAGAACAAGATAAAAGAATAAAAATAATTTCTCAAAGCAATAAAGGTGCTGCTGTTGCAAGAAATGAAGGTATAAATATAGCTAAAGGAGAATGTTTATCAATATTGGATGGGGATGATTTTTATGATCTATTCATGCTTGAAAAAATGTATGAAAAGCTAAACAACACTAATTCAGACATTGTAATTTGTAAATCAAGACATTATGATATGAAGTCCGGTCGTTATTCTAATATTGGCTATGCAGTACGTGAAAGATTTATAAACAAAAAAGAAAAGGAAAAAAAAGTTTTCAATTATAAAGATGTTTCAGGACATATATTTGACTTTTGTGTAGGCTGGAGTTGGGATAAATTATATAAAAAATCCTTTGTACTGAATAATAATTTAAAATTTCAAGATTTAAGAAGTTCAAATGATCTTTTTTTTGTTTTTTCCTCAATTGTTAAAGCTAAAAGAATTTTCATAGTAGATGAAGTATTAGCAACACATAGGAGAAATGTCGACACATCCTTATCTAAAACAAGAGAAAATGATCCTTTATGTTTTTATGATGCTATTTCTGCTTTAAAAAGAGAGTTAGTTAATATGAATATTTTTAAAGGAAATGTTGAGAGGAGTTTTATTAACTGGAGCTTACATTTTTGTTTTTGGCACCTTGACTCAAATAAAGAGAGAGATATTATTTATGAAAACTTAACAAATAAGATTTTCAATGAATTAGAATTTTATAACTATCCTAAAGAATATTTTTATAATTTAAGAAATTATAAGAGATTAACGATTATGAAAAACCATTCAAGGATTGTTAAACTATTGGTTTTAAATGAATCATCAAAACTTATTAAGTTATTTAAAAAAATAGCTAGTTTTTTGAAAAAAACACTTTCATATATAAAAAAGAAATGATAAAATGGGCATGTTAGATAATAATTACAAAATGCCTTAAAAGATTTGAATCTAATATATTTTTCAGAATTTTCCGTGTTTTAAGTGTTTCTTGGTGATTTCAATCTTATCTCTTGGAAAAAAATTTCATAGAGCTTATTCAGTGATTAAATGAAAAAAAGATTCTATTAAATAGTTTTAAAATATATAAATACAATTCTTGTTAAAATATCAGAACCTAATATTAAATTAGCTTATTTAGTTCAATATTATCCAAATTCAAATCTAATCAATTTTTGCAAAAATATTTTTAGAAAAGTTTCTCATTCAGTGATTAGTTGCTCGAAATTAAAGAAAAATTATTTTAAAAATTTTTCACGCTTGTTTTTTTCATTAACATTCACTAAAACTTAGATAAACAGTTTTTAAAATATAATAATATTATATAAAAAAATATTTCATTAACTATAAATAGTATTTTATTTCATATACTTGTAAAATAAAGAGGATATTGTTCACATTTAACATAAATAACATTTATCCTAATATTCCAATTTAAAGTGATTTTATGTTTTACATAATCCTAAAAGAGAAATTTAATATTAAAAAGGCTTACACGATTTATAATGCCTATAAAATAATAAAGTCTCAAAATTTTTTTGATGAGGAGTATTATTTAAAAAAATATCCTGAAGTTCAAGATTCAAAAATAAGTCCTCTGAATCATTATATTTATCATGGATATAAAGAAAAAAAGCAACCAAGTGAAAATTTTGATGGAAATTATTATTTAGAACGATACAAAGATGTTAAGAAAAGTTCCACTAATCCATTAATACATTATATTCTGCATGGTCAAAAAGAAGGGAGATGCCCAAATAAAAAAACTGAAAATGAAAAATTTCAAAAATATTTATCTAAATTAGATAATATGGATAAAGAATCTCTCAAACCTTTTTTGATTAAGTTTAGTAGAGAACTTAAAATATCTAAAGCTAATAATAGCTTAGATAGCTCTTTATTCCAACCACACCAATGGGAAACATTGCAAAATATCCTCAAAGATTATAATGCTTTTTATATCAGGAATTATGTTCCAGAAGATAAATATCCTGAATTTTTAGAAGAATGGTATTTTAATAAAACTGGAAAAGAATTAGATCTTAAAAACCCTAAGACATTTAATGAAAAAATTCAATGGTTGAAGCTATTTGATAGCACTCCTATAAAAACTAAACTTAGTGATAAATACTTAGTACGGGATTGGATTAAAGAAAAAATAGGAGATAAATACTTAATTCCTCTTTTAGGAGCTTACAATGATTTTGATGAGATAGAATTTAATAAATTACCAGATAAATTCGTGATTAAAGCTAATCATGGAACTCAGATGAATATTATAGTGGAAAATAAAGAGGAATTAGATAAAAAACTTGCAAAAAATAAGATAGATACTTGGCTAAACATGAATCAAGCGTTTATAGCTGGATTAGAACTTCATTATTCAGATATAAAACCAAAAATATTAATTGAAAAATATATTGCTAAAGAAGACCAGGCTCTTAAAGAATATAAAATATCCTGTTTTGATGGAAAACCTGGGGTTATTCGGGTTGAGTATGATAAACAGAATGATCATAGATTAAATATTTGTGATATAGACTATAATTTGTTACCTGTAAAAGTACATCCTATAAACAAGGTTATTCATAATTTTAAAGATGAAAAACCTAAAACATTTGATAAAATGTTAGAATTAGCTAAAATTTTATCTGAAGGCTTTTGCTATGTAAGGGTTGATTTTTATAGTGTAGATGATAAAATATACTTTGGAGAGATGACTTTTACGCCAGGAAGTGGAACTACTGTTATTTCACCAGAGGAATTCCATAGAAAATTAGGGGATTTAATAAAGCTACCAAATTCGACTGATTAAAATAAAAAGTGCTTATGCATATTTATTAGTATTATAGAATGTGTCAAAATTTTACTCTTAAAAAAAACATTTTACAGGATATATTTCTTATTTGGGATATAAATTTCTTGTTTAGGATATAGGATTCCTGTTTAAGATTTGTATTTCTTATTTGGGATATAAATTTCTTGTTTAGGATATTGATTTTCCTGTTTAAGATTTGTATTTCTTATTTGGGATATAGATTTTCTATTTAGGATATAAATTTCCTATTTAGGATTTGTATTTCTTACTTAGGATATAAATTTCTTATTTGGGATATAAATTTATCAATTATAATATATATTTCTTATTAGAACTGTTTTTTGTTGAAAAGATTTGATAAGAGAAAAAATTTTAACCCCATCAATATTATATTCCTTTAGAATATAAATTATTAAGGTTTTAAATGTTAAGGTGTTGTGGATGCCGAAAGTATCAATTGTAATACCCGTGTATAATGTAGAAGAATATCTGAGGACGTGTTTGGATAGTGTTGTTAATCAAACATTGGAGGATATAGAAATAATTTGCATTAACGATGGTTCTACAGATAATAGCTTGTCAATTTTAGAAGAATTTGCTAAAAAAGACAATAGAATAAAATTGATTTCAAAACCAAACTCTGGCTACGGCCATACTATGAATTTGGGAATAAAAGAGTCTCAAGGAGAGTATATTGGTATAGTTGAGCCTGATGATTATGTTTCATTAGAAATGTATGAAACTCTTTATAAAAGTGCTTTAAAACATGATGTTGACTTTATAAAAGCAGATTTTTGCAGATTTGAAGGAGAAGGAGAAACAATTAAATTTTCATACAATCATCTTTCAACTGATGATAGCTATTATAATCGATTAATCGATCCACAAAATGACACTAAACCTTTTAATTTCACAATGAATACTTGGTCTGGGATTTATAAGAGAAACTTCATTGAAAAACATAAAATTTGCCATAATGAATCTCCTGGTGCTTCTTTTCAAGATAATGGATTTTGGTTTCAAACATTTTCTTTAGCTACAAAGATTTATTTTTTGAATAAACCATTTTATTTAAAAAGGAAAGATAATCCTAATTCCTCTGTAATGAGTAAAGAAAAAGTTTTTGTAGTGTGTGATGAATATGAATTCATAAGAAAATTTTTAGACAATAATCCCATAATCCGGGAAAATACAGGACTTAAAAATGAATTAATAGCTATTTATCAAAGTAAAAGATTCAATAATTATTTATTTAGTTTGAGGAGGATTGATGAGAAATTTAGAAAAGTGTTTTTGAAAAGGTTTCATGAAGACTATGTTTTAGCAGAAAATAGTCAAGAGCTAAATAAACATTTTTTCAGTGAAAAAAATTGGTATTTTTTACAGCTAATAATCAATGATTCTGATAGGTTTTATAAAGAATATTTCAATATTCCCTCTATTTTTAAAAAAACAAAGTTAAATTCTCTTTTAAATTTTTTATATGTAGTTAAAAAATCAAAAGGAAATCTTAAAAGGATATACAATTTTTTAAAAGCTTTTAGAATGATTAAAAAATTGAATCTATTTGATGAAGAACAGTATATAAAAAAAAACTATAGGTTAAATTTGTCTAGTATAAGTCCTCTTAACCATTACATATTCCATGGATTTAAAGAAAATAAAATGCCTAGTGATGAATTTGATGGAAATTATTATTTAAAAGTAAATGAGGATGTTAGAAAAACTAAACAAAATCCATTGGTACATTATGTGCTGTATGGAAAAAAAGAAGGCAGGTCTCCAAATAGATTCAGTACCTCTAAAACCACCGATAACGACTTATAAATTAATAATCACATTTTAACAAGTTATGATTATATTATTTTCATGATAAAATAAGTTAATCAAACCCTTAATTTTTTTAAAATCGGATATTTGGTTTATTAATTGATACTTAGTTTAATAGTAAATAAAATCAAAGTAGAAGTACCCGTAATTCAAAATTTTAGAAAAGTTAATAAAATTTGTTTCCTTATAAATTCTTTAAATAAATTATAAAAATTAATATTATTTCACTTGAAAAAGAAGGTTTTTCTTTATTTGAAAAATTTTTTTATTTTTTTTAAAGGTTAAAAATGAAGGTTTTTCTTTATTTTAAAAAAAATAACATAAATTAAAACTATAAATAATACTTCAAAAAATATAGAAATTTTAAATTAAAATTAAATAATATAATGATTTTATTAAACCTATTTATAAAATATTATTTTATTATTTACTATTTAAAGAAATTATATGACGATAAATTTATTAAAAATATTAAAAAAAAAATGACTAATGACCTCTTCCAAAGCATTATTTTTTTATAGTTGGATTTATTATGAATTATAAAGTTAGTATTGTTGTTCCTGTTTTTAATGTTGAAAATTATATAGAAGCTGCTTTTGAGTCTATTAAAAATCAAACTATTGGTTTTAATAATCTTGAAGTAATAATGGTCAATGATTGTTCTAGTGATAAAAGTGGGAAAATCATTGATAAGTATGCTCGTGAGTATGATAATTGTATAGCTATTCATTTAAAAGAAAATAGTGGTGCAGCAGGACGCCCAAGGAATGTAGCTATTGAAAATGCTAGCTCTGACTATATCATGTTTTTAGATCCTGATGACTATTATGAAAATAATGCTTGCAAAACATTATATGATGAAATAGTAAAAGGATATAAGGATATAGTTTTTGGGAACATCTTCAGAAAAAAAGGAAATAACACGATTAAATTAGACTTACATTGGTTTGAAGGGATAACAGATGTTGAAAAAATTGATGATAATATAAATATGTTGTTTTTACCTCCCTCTCTATCTGCAAAAATCATTAAAAGAAAATTTTTAATAAAAAATGATATTAAATTTCTTGAGGGTGTTCCAGGTCAAGATTCTGTATTTATTGTGGAAACTTTATTTAATGCAAATGGGATAAAGTTTTTAAAGGATAAATATATTTATACTTATGTTTTTAGGGATGATTCTATAACAAATAATCTTACTTTGAAATACTTTAAGGGAGCTATGTTTTCATTAAAAGAAAGGTATTATTTATATGAAAAATATGGGAATGAAAAATATTTTAGGATTCATTCTAGTAATTTTTTAAATTTTTTCTTACCCAAAATTTTAGCTAGTGATTTTGATTCAGAAGATGAAATTAAAGAAATTTTAGAATATACTGGGTGGTTTATTAGTAAATGTGTAGAAATTGGTTCAAAACCAAGTTCTAATCTCCTTCTTCTATTATTCAACTTAATGGTAGAAAAGGATATAGAAAATATTCTTCTATACAAAAAGGTTTTTAATCAGGATATTAAAGGGTCTATTGAAAATATAGCTATGTTACAATCAATTAAAGGTTGGATTTCATATAAACAGTTAAATATATTAAAAAGATTCAAAAAAAGATTTTTTTAATCATAGTCTTTTCGTTAAAATAAAAACTATACAAAAAAATCAAATAATATCCTTAAAATTTTATCTAAATAGGTTTTTGAGATATCTTAAGTTACTTGGGTAGTTTTTTGTGATTATCATTTTTTTTTAGAAACTTTTCCAATGGCATGTTTTTTAAAAATAAATTGAGTTTTAAAAACTTTTTTTTTTAACATTAAAAATCTTCTGCATAATTATTTTGTTCAACCAATTTATAAATAAAAATTAAAAATTTTTTAAAAAAAATCAAATATACTACATTTTGTTCAAATATAAATTGAATTTTTTAATTTTGTTCATTAAAATAGAATTGTGTTACGACCGCATTAAATGATATCTTTTTTTAACATTAGATGATATAACTTAATAAAAAATTTCAATATATTTCATGAAAATTTTTAAAAAAAATCTAATCTTGAAAAAAAGGAATTAAATTTTTTATCATACAGTTATTCCTGGGTTTTTCTAAAGGTAAAAATCCAAGAAAAGATTGTGATAAAAAGTTTTTTTCTTAATAAATATAATAATATTTATAATAATCTTAAATCTTCTGGTTTAAATCCATTAATTCATATTTTTATCAATGGTATTTTTGAAGGAGGTATAAAGATATGAAACCAAATATTAGGGAAAATTCATTAAAAAGAAAAAAAATAATAGAACAAAATTATATTTTCCTTGAAAATCCATTTTTCAATGAATATCCTTTAGTTTCTATACAACTAATTAATAAAAATGGAATCAATAGCTTAAAAAGACTTTTTAAAAATTTTGAAAAAGATATTGTATATCCTAATTATGAAATAATTGTTGTAGATAATAATTCAAATGATAAATCCATTGATTTTTTAGAAAAAAAAGGAAAGGACTTACCTTTAAAAATAATAAAAAATAATAATTATAAAACGTTTTCTGAAGCAAACAACCAAGCAACAAAAATAGCTAAAGGTGATTATCTTTTATTATTACATAATAATATTGAACCAAGCTATGGTTGGCTTAATGAAATGATGGGAGTCATGTTAAACAATGATAATGTTGGTTCTGTAGGAGCAAAATTAGTTTATCCAAATATTAACAATAATGATAAAAACAAATCTCTAAATGTTCAACATGCTGGAATAGCTTTTAAATCAGAAGGGATGAATTTTCACCCATTTATTGTAGGCAATGGTTTAAAGCCATTTGATCCATCAATTAAAACTGAAACTGTTTTAGGGACCACAGCATCTACTTTGTTAATTAAAAAAAGTGTTTATGAAGAATTAGGGGGGTTAGATGAGAGATATGTTTATGAATATGCTGACATTGATTTAGCACTTAAGCTCATTGAAGATGAGCATAAAAATTATTTGTGTTCATCTGCATTACTTTTTAATCATGACTCACCTATTCAGAAAAAAGATATGGAGGAAGATGTTTTAAAAAGAATGAACTATGATTTTGAACTATTAAATCGGAAATGGGGAACATATCTTTTGGAAAAAACTTTTAAAGATAAATTAAACTCTAAACATTTTTTTGTGAAAGATTCTCTCAGGATAGGACTTGTTGTCACAGAAACGGGAGATGAATCAAGAGCTGGAGATTTTTTCACAGCTTTAGAACTTGCTGAAGAATTTAAAAAAATAGGTTATGAAGTTACATTTATTAATAGGAAAGATAAGATTATTGATGGACATATTGATGTTTTAATTAATTTTTTACATAAATTCAATATTTCTTCACTAAAATTGGAAGAAAATACTGTAAAAATTGCATGGATGAGAAATTGGTTTGATAAATGGTTGAAAAATTGGAATATAAATGATTATGACATTTATTTCGCATCTAGTCAAACTGCTTGTGATTATGTTACAAAACATCTTGGTAAAAAGGTATTTTTACTACCAATAGCTACTAACCCATATAAATTTCAAATAAAAAATCCTGTTAAAAAATATGAATCTGACTATTGTTTTACAGGTAGCTACTGGAAGTACCCTCGGGAAATTATTGAATTATTAGATCCAGATTCTTTAGATTATACTTTTTCTATTTATGGTGAAAATTGGGATAAAATAAAGAAATTTAGACCTTATAATAAGGGATTCATTAAATATAAAGATATTCCCAAAATTTATGCCTCAACTAAACTTGTTATTGATGATGCAAATCATGCTACAAAAAAATATGGTTCTGTTAATAGTAGAGTCTTTGATGCTATTGCTTCAGGAACATTAGTGATTACTAATGGAATAATTGGTGGGAATGAAACTTTTAATGGTAAATTACCATGTTTCACTTCTAAATCTGAATTAAATAATCTAATTAAATTTTATTTAGAAAATGAAAAAGAACGTATTGATAAAATTAATGAACTTAAAGATTTTGTTTTGAAATATCATACTTATGAAAAAAGGGCACTGACAATAAAAAACACTATTGAAAAAGAATTTTAAGGATTAATTTCAATATAATGTGAATAAAACAAAGTTAATTATTCATGAATTAATTTATTTGTAAATCAAGATATTTTTTTATTTATAGTGGTTTGTAAATTAATTTAATTCTATTTAATAAATTATTGGAATCTTTAAAATTTATAATTTTATTTAAATTAATTTATTAAATAAAATAATCATTAATATAATTTATTTTTATAAAAAATATTATTAAAAATATAAATATTAAAATTAAATAGATTAA
>Ga0099364_10007075_pt1 | contig 16141 bp, 15 predicted proteins | sample TergutTh196P3_FD_73070 | JGI IMG/M metagenome (GOLD analysis project Ga0099364, IMG submission 73070) | Microcerotermes parvus P3 segment gut microbial communities from Pointe-Noire, Republic of the Congo - Th196 P3 | ecosystem: Host-associated > Arthropoda: Insects > Digestive system > Gut ...
GCCTGAAGTACGCGACCGAAAGGAGCGTCCTAGGGCGAAACTGGTGACTGGGGCTAAGTCGTAACAAGGTAGCCGTACTGGAAAGTGTGGCTGGAATACCTCCTTATTAGAGACGACGAAGATAGCTGGTAGTCGTTAGTCATTAATCATTAGTCGTTAGCGGCTACAGACTACAGACTGAAGACTACATACTTGAAGTAGATGAGTACTAAACCTTGTACGCTTTGTTTTCCTTTTTTTAAATTGCCATAAAGTTATATAGTCCCGTAGCTCAGTTGGTTAGAGCACTACACTGATAATGTAGGGGTCAGCAGTTCAAATCTGCTCGGGACTACGGAAATTAATTGTGAATCATGAGTAATTGAATAATTGAGAATTGGTTTTTATCATAACTCAATGATTCAATCAATCATAAATAAAATTTTGGGGGATTAGCTCAGTTGGCCAGAGCGCCTGCCTTGCACGCAGGAAGTCAAGGGTTCGACTCCCTTATTCTCCACCAAAATAAATCGGAGCCTTACAGAAGATGTAGGGCTTTTTGGTTTATTATTCGCATACTATTCCCTAAAAAGATGCGGAGTTAGGGATTTAACTGACATTTCCAAGTACAAACCACAAAATTCCACTGTAAGCAATTCCGGCAAGCAGCGTAAGTTTTATAATGTTTCCTGCATAGCGATAGTCGGCGCCAGTGTCGGCTTTATGTATCTTCCAGTTTGCAATTATTGTTGGAACAATCAACAATAACAGAATATAAAAAAACGAAAACCAGCCAGCAATATTACGCAAGTAAAAACCATACAAGAGACATATTATCAGCATGTTGGCTGAATTGATTACGATAATTGTCCATTTCGCGAAAGGCGATCCCATTACAAACGGAAAAGATTGACAATCGTCCGTAACATCATCGTTCTCAAAATCTTCGGCATCTCTGATTATTTCGAGCGACAAAACCGTCAAAAACATAAATACGGCAACGCATAAAATCCAATATACCGGATTAATTGGAAAGCGTCCATATATCAGCGGCATTTCCATAAGCGCCGAAACGGGAATTAGGGCGCTAAACAAAGAAATGTATATGTTTCCAATCAAGTATTGATTTTTGTACATTGACGAGTAAAACCAAAGCATGACAGTAACAACCATGTACGCCATCGCAAATTGAGGAATACCGATTTTCCAAACAACAAATACGCCCATAAGCGCTCCCATCGCACAAATCAATTTGTGTATATTTGTTATTTTACGGCGCCCTGTTACTGCCGCCATGCACAGAGTAGAAATCACGATACAGAGAAATGTAAAATGGCTCATTCCCGACGATTGCGTTTGCGGCAATATTACCGCATAGCGCATCATGTATTGCGTTGCTGCAATCATAAACAAAACGGCAATCCTCATCATCATCGTATTGTTGTTTCGTCTCTCCACTCGAAAATATCGTCTTTATCCACAGGTTTAAGTTCAATAAGCCATCTGAATCCACTCAAAGTCAATTCATCGGGGTCAAATTCGTGAAAAGGAATCATCGCGCCTTCCGAAGAGCCAATATGGGTGACCTCAATCGCTTGTCGTTCTTCAATGATAATAACTACGTCCGTGCTTTGTATCTTGTTAGCCCCCGAGACAAACGGTCCATCATACAAAAAATAAACCGTTTCGCTGTCGTTAAATCCGTTTACTCGGAATAATTCGCCTTCCTCGTCAAACAATCCCACAATTCTTCTTGCCCTGATTTGATTGAAGCCCTCCGGGTCTTCCTGTACAATAAAACTTCTGGTATTCAGAAGTAATCTCTTTGGTTTCTCGTTTTCAGTTTCAATAACGATATAATCGGCTGTCATCTGGTTATCCTGCGCCCACAGTATTGGATTTTGGAACATGTGAATAATCGTGTCTTCCAATGATACTGCTAATGAATCGCACTTGCCCTGCATGTCGAGACTGAAAAACCGTACTTTGTTGTATGCCCGTAAAATTCTAAATCCAGTTGTATCAATAGTAGAGCGCAAAGTATCGGCGTGCAGAAATAGCGAGTCCTGTTCGCCTGCCATAATAAGCAATGCACGTCCTGTTAGCCAAGCCATCTCGGTGGGTCTATGGAACATTCCTCTATCACCTTTTAAAATTACGTTATTTGCAGTGTCCAAAATATTAATATTGCCAAATGCTAATCCGTTGCCTGATTGGTTTTCGTAAAACAGCGTGTCGGCGTTCACGGTTGTGCTGCCTGTTTTTATCCACGCGTTTTGTCGGAAAAACGCCATCGAATCGTTAGTATTGTACCAGCCTCGTTCACAATAAATTGAGTCGTTATCAAAATTAACGATTATAGTTGGACCTACAAAATAGGCTATTTCCGTATTAACGTTGTAATCTAACGTATCGGTTGTTATTATGTAATCGGGCGTATTGAGTACAACGTCATTCTTGAAATAGAACATATCAGTGAAGCGGTGGTAATGTCCGCGCAGGCTAACCATATTGTTGGTTTTGTCAATTATTTCGCCGCCTGTCAAATAATAAGCAATTTCAGTATTCAGGTCATAGTATAGATGGTCGGTTTTAAGTATTGCGTTAGAATCAACCATCACAACATTTCCCCAAACTTCTGCAATTCTTGTGTTTCCGTTATATTTTGCGAAATCGCCGTCTATAGTAACGCTACGGTCGGAATTGGTGATATGTACCTGACTGAATGCGTCTAATGTGTTGGTCAGGCTGTACAGATATGCGCTGTCGCAGGTCATAATCATACCCTCGTGTTCAAACTCCACGTCGCCTATAACTCTTTGCGCGTCAGGGGCTATCTGTGAATTAAGTTCAAGGCTCTGGTAACGGTTAATTTCTATTCTTCTCGGCTCGGGTTGCTGTCGCGCAAAATGGATCGTTAGGAATGAAGAATGAAGAATAAATAATGAAGAACAAAAAATTAATAATACAACCTTAAACTTCAAACCTGATCCCTTAAACTTCATTATCGTAGCCAATTATAGTCTAACCCGCATCGTCTGAAACTTTCGTCAATATAGATATAACTTGTTTCTATTTTTTCGTCCACCCATTCTCTTATTACATTGTACATTTTTTCGTTCAACGCCATATTTGCAATGAAACTGTAATCATCTCTCAAATTAGCTCTTCGCGGGTCGGTACGGTTAATTAATTTGACGACTTTATAAACCGGTCTGTTATGTTCGTTAATAGACCTGTATGGCTGTGATATTTCACCAATACTCAAATTTTCGATTGCATCAAAATCCAAACGGTCAAGTTGCGTCATTTCAAAAAATGTTCCATGCGAGTACGGGTTTATCATCATTCCGCCGTTAAAACGCGTTCTTTCATCATCCGAATTAAACAGCGCCGCCGAATTCCAATTGATTTGTTCAGTTCTAATTAACTGCACTATACTGTCTAAACGGGATGTTGCTGTAGCAATATCTTCCGGATTAAGTTTAGGCGTCATCAGTATGTGCCTAACTTGTACCTGATCTCCTCTTTTGGCAACTAATTGTATGATATGAAAACCGTTTTTTGATTCTACAATACGCGAGATATCTCCGGGTTCTCTCAATGACCATGCCACTCGTGCAAATTCAGGGTCTAAATCGCCTCTGTTCTGAAAACCCAAATCACCACCCTGCGCGCCCGAAGTACACTCGGAATAGATCGCCGCCAAAGAAGCGAATCTGGAGCCGTCAACGATACGTCTACGCAGGTCTAACAGTTCCTGCCGCACTTCGCTGATAGCCTCATCGCTGTAAGGCGGATTTATCACAATATGAGCCACTTGCGCTTGTCCGTTGATTAGAGGAATACTGTCTCTGTGTATCCTGTTATAGAAACTGCGAACTTCAGAAGGAGTTATCTTTACGTCTTTTAATATTTCTTGCTGCATCATTCCAGCTAACATCTGCTCGTGCAAATTTATACGAAAATCGTCTCTGATATCGAAAAAACTTTTATTAAGTTGACTTTCCAACATTTCCTGTGTATAGCCCATCTGAGTAAAACTGTCAAATCTACGGTTCAACTCCTGTTCCACTTGACTTGCTTCAACTGTCAAACTGTCCACTTCCGCTTGATTAATCAACAATTTCTGCGTCAAAAGTTCTTCAAACATACCACATTTCATATCGCCGCGCACAGGTACACCATGCATTCGGGCGTCAATATAAGCCATTTCAACGTCCGACTGTTTGATATGTTTATTGCCCACAATACCTACAATTTGGTCAATCATAAAAGGCTGCGAATTAGCAACAACGCCCGCAAATAAAATAACCAACAATACTATTATCTTCTTCATTTTCTTCGATTTAATATATTACATGCGAATATAGGATTGAATTTTTTGCAAAGTAAATAATTTTTTGCGAAAAAAAAAAATAAATTTTGATAATTGTTTATTTTGTCAAATTATTATTGAGTTTTTCATTTCAACACGCAACTTAAACAATAAATCTGTCCATTAATCGAAATCCTTCATTAATATAGATTCCCGTTGTAGCGCCTGATGTTTCGGTATATGTGTTTACTCCGCTTGATAACTTTGCAGTATTTCGGTAGATGACGTATGGCACGGGGTCCGATGTGTGTGTCCGCAGGCGCAGTGGAGTTGGATGATCGGGTAGTATCATTATTGAATACTCCTTACCGGAGGCGTCTAATGCGTTTTTGATGGGAGCGACTATTTGTCTGTCAATAATTTCGATTGACTTTACCTTATTTTCAATTTCATAACGATGACCACATTCGTCCGGCGCTTCTATGTGCAGATACACAAAATCTTTATCTTTTACTAATAATTGCTCAATTGCAGCTTGTGCTTTCCCATCGAAATTTGTGTGTATGTTGCCTGTTGCGCCTTCCACTTCAACGGATTCCAACCCTGCGCAAACGCCAATGCCAAATATGAGATCAACCGCTGCAATGACGCAACCGTTTAATCCATATTTTTCTTTGAAACTCGGTAATGCCGGACGCTTGCCTTCGCCCCATAACCATATTGAGTTAGCGGGACGCAAGCCAATTTTCTTACGTCTGATATTGACCGGATGATTTTGCAATAATTGTACGCTTTTTTCCATCATTAACAACAAATTATCGTTTTCAGGAAGGTATTTTGCAACGCCACATTCAAGAATGTCATGCGGCGGCGTGGTTACATTTCCAACAAATCCGTTGCGCCATACTAACAAGTGCCGATAGCTACGTCCCTGATAAAATTTATAATTATCGTCATTGAAATGCTCGCCTATAGTTTTGATTATTTCAGCCGCGTCTTCGGTAGCAATTTCGTCGCTGCTGTGGTCTATCATTATTTTTGAGGCGTAGTGTTCATTTTCGTTGAGCGTTACTAAATTACAACGAAATGTTACATCAGTATCCTCTAATTTTATTCCCATGCTTGCAGCCTCCAAGGGCGACCGTCCCGTGCTGTATTGGCAGGGATCGTAGCCCATTACTGAAAGATTGGCGGCGTCGCTGCCCGGCGGTATTTTATCAGGTACTGTTTTTACAAGACCGATTTCACCATGGGTAGCCAAATAATCAATAACAGGCTTATATGCAACATCTAATGGCGTTTTTCCGCCAAGTTCTTCCAAAGGCTCATCAGCCATGCCGTCTCCGAGAATTACAATATACTTCATGTTTTTATTAAAAATTACGTCTTTTCATATCATAATATATTTGTTATTAGATATTTTTGATAGGATAAATATTACCGCAAAAATAATACTTTTTTTCAGAACAGAAAAATTTTTCTTAAAAAGTGATAAAAATAAGTTGTTTTTTTATGTTTTTGATATACAGGTATATACGCATATTTCTAAAATTTTTAGTGGAAAAATGTGGAAAAATTTATCAAAAAGTGTTGTTTTGTGGAAAATCTTTTTTATCTTTGCGCCGAATATTTAATTTTTTATTTAATGACAAATTTTACAGGCGCATTTGATTGTAAGGTTGACGCCAAAGGGCGTATTTCGCTGCCGACCATTTTCCGCAGGCAAATGGGAGAGGTGGAGGCGTATCGCTTTGTCATTAAGAAAGATTTGTACGAGCATTGTTTGGAACTGTACACCATTGAAGCATGGGAGGAATTGAACAGGAAGATACAGAACGTCATCAAAACGTTCAATCGTTCGCATCGGCAATTAGAGCGCGATTTCAGGAATGGCGCTACCGAAGTGGAGTGCGACCCGTCGGGACGGATACTGATACCCGGACGATTGCTCAAACAGGCAGAGATAACAAGCGATGCCTTGTTGTCAGGACATTACGGGAAAATAGAAATTTGGGCGCCCGAATTGTACAATAACAGCGGCGGCGATGAAGAAGCGCGGCAGCAGCGGTTTGAAACAATTATGGGCGATATAACTTTATAAATAACAAATAATTATGACTTACCACACGCCAGTTTTACTTAATGAGAGTGTTGAAGGACTGAATATCCGACCGGACGGGGTTTACGTAGATGCTACCTTCGGTGGCGGCGGTCACTCGGCGGCAATACTCGAAAAACTAACCACAGGACGATTGATCGCCCTCGACCACGATGCCGACGCCCTCGCCAATGCGCCGAACGATGAGCGACTGATCATGCAGCACGGAAATTTCAGTTTCCTGCGCAATTATCTCGCACATCACGGCTACAGACAAGTGGACGGAATATTGGCTGATTTGGGCGTTTCGTCGCATCACTTTAACAACATCGAGCGCGGGTTTTCGTTTCAACACGACGACACCCCGCTTGATATGCGCATGAATACCGCCGCGAAACTGACCGCAAAACACGTAGTAAACAAATATTCCGAGCGTAGCCTCACGGAAATTTTCATGCAATACGGCGAAATATATGACGCCCAGCGTGTTGCACAGCAAATTGTGGCGGCGCGACAGGATAAGGTAATCGAATACACGGGGCAACTGTTGGAAGCCATAAATCATCTTATTCCGACCGGATCCGAAAAAAAATATCTTGCAAGGCTGTATCAGGCGTTGCGTATTGAGGTAAACGGCGAATTGGACAATTTGAAATCGCTGCTGACGCAAAGCGTTGAACTGTTGCAACATGGCGGACGAATGGTCGTAATTTCCTATCACTCGTTGGAAGACCGTTTGGTAAAAAATTTCTTCAGAAACGGAGTATTTGAAGGTAGCGCACAAAAAGATATTTACGGCAACGTTAGCGTACCGTTCAGAGCAATGCACAACAGACCGATTACGCCGACTGACGTTGAAAAAATGGAAAATAGACGGGCAAGAAGCGCCAAATTGAGAGTAGGAGAGTTGAGAATTAAAAATTGAAAATTGAAAATTAATAAATATGGAAAATATGGAAAACGTTGAATTTGAAAACATACAGCAAGAGAGCGAAGAGTTGAAGGGTACTTCAATAAGTGATATTTTCAATGGCTCGCTGCTTACGCGGGGTATTATACTGAAACACATGGGTTTTGTTATTTGGCTCACGTTTTTGGGAATTGTGTACATAGGCAACAGTTACCATGCCGAGAAAGTGGCGCGTTCTATTAACCGTCTTCAAAGCGAAGTTAAGGAATTACGCGCCGAAGCAATAACTACGGCAACCAATCTGATGCGTCTTAACAGGCAATCGAATGTTCAACAAATGGTAAGAAACAATCGGTTGGACTTGCAGGAATCAGTAGAGCCGCCGTATAAAATTAATAATTGATGACAGAGCGAAATAATTTTGATGCGTTTATAGGCGCGATAGGCTCTGAAATAGAGCGTGCGCAAGTAAAACTTGTTTCGGCAGCCAATGTGCAAATGTTGCTGCACTATTGGAAATTAGGGCATTATATATTGTTTCATCAAAAAAGATTAGGGTGGGGAGGTAAGGTTATCGAAACTATTTCCAAAAATTTACGCGAAAAATATCCTGAAAAAAAGGGTTATTCGCCAAGAAATCTGAAATATATGTGTCAATTCGCCAAACTGTACCCCATCAATACTATTGCTCAATTGATTTTTTCCGACAATGAATTGGAAGCGCCTACCGTAGCAAAAGTTCTTTCAATAGCAAAAACTTTAAATGAACATGAAATTGGGCAACAAGTTGTTGCCCAAATACAATGTGCTGATAAAGAGGAGTATAAAATTGGGCAACAACCTGTTGCCCAAATAGCCAATTCGGAAAATGTAATTGGGCAACAACCTGCTGCCCAATTACAATGCGCTGATAAAGAGGAATATAAATTTGGGCAGCAGGTTGCTGCCCAAATTAAAAACATTCCGGAAACGTTATTTGAAATTACACAGGAACCTCTTGAGAAAATTGAATTGATATTCTCAAATTCGCCGATTGCCAAAATTAACTGGGCAAGTCATATGGTACTAATGGATAGAAAACTGCCTTTGGGTATTCGTTACTGGTATATGAAACAAGCGGTTGAATTTGGGTGGAGTAGAAATATTCTTGATTTACAGGTTGAGAGCGGATTGTTTCAACGTCAAATAAAAAGCCAGAAAGTCAATAATTTTACGGCGACACTTCCCGAACCTCAAAGCGATTTGGCGAATTATCTGTTAAAAGACCCTTATATATTCGACCTTGCAGGCATAAAGAAACAAGCAGACGAGCGGGATATAGAAGACCAATTAGTGAATCATGTAACGCAATATCTTTTGGAAATGGGGACAGGTTTTGCGTTTGTTGCGCGTCAAAAACATTTCCAGATAGGCGATAAAGACTTTTATGCCGATTTGATTTTGTATAACATTAAACTTCACGCCTTTGTGGTAATAGAACTGAAAGCAACACCCTTCAAACCCGAATACGCGGGACAACTGAATTTTTATGTTAATGTTGTGAACGACAAGATGAAAGGCGAAAACGACAATAGAACAATAGGCTTGCTGTTATGTCGCGGTAAGAGCGAAATTATGGCTCAATATGCTTTAGACGGCTACAATCAGCCGATAGGCGTGAGTGATTATCAGTTGAGCAAGGCAGTTCCCGATGAATTAAAATCGGCGTTGCCAACCATTGAAGAAGTGGAACAGGAGTTGTCGTATCTGCTTGAAAAATATTCTGAACCCAAAAATAGTTAAAAATAAATCCTCAAAAATCATGTCAATAAAGAATAACATATTATCGCGGGCAATAATCATCTATTTTTTGATGGTAATAGCGGCTATTTCCATTATTTCAAAGGCTGCTTACGTGAACGTGAAGGAAGGCGATTACTTGGATTCTCTGAAAAAAAATCAGAGCCTTATTGATATTGAGATTATTGCTAATCGCGGCGACATTTTAGCCCGCGATGGTCGTTTGCTGGCGACTTCGCTTCCCACGTATGAAATTCGTATGGACACCCGCGCAACAGGACTGACCGACAAGATTTTCAACGACAGTATTGATGCGCTGTGCCAAAGTCTTTCCCGACTGTTTAACAAACCCGCCAGCAGATACAAGAGCGAAATTGTTGCCGCTCGCAGAGAAGGCAGGCGTTATCATCTTGTTGAAAGGCGCGTGGACTATATTCAGATGCAGGCAATAAAAGATTTTCCGATTTTCAATTTGGGAAGAAACAGGGGCGGTCTTGTTATTGAACTGGAAAATATTCGCTGGCAGCCGCATGGCGGTTTGGCTGGACGTACTATCGGTTATCTCACAAGGGATCCCAACGGCAATCATCCCGGTTTGGAAGGCTCGTTCGATGCTTGGTTGCGCGGTGAAAACGGCGTGGGTGTAGTGCAGAGGCTTCCCGGAGGCACAACAATGCCTGTTTCGGGCGCTCATGCCATTGAACCCCGCGATGGCGGCGACGTGGTTTCTACCATTGACGTAAATATGCAGGACGCAGCGGAAACAAGCCTCCGACAACGGTTGCAGTACCACAGAGCCGACCACGGAACAGTAGTAGTGATGGAGGTTGCCACAGGCGAAATTAAGGCAATAGCAAACCTCGGCAGGGACGAATTTGGCAATTATCGTGAAATATATAATTATGCGCTTGGCGAATCCATCGAACCCGGCTCTACGTTTAAGTTGATGACTTATATGGCTATGTTTGAGGACGGAAAACTGCAAATTACCGATTCCATAGACAACGGGCAATCGGGCGCGGTGTATTTCCACAGAAAACTCGTAAGCGACGACGGACGGCGCGAAACGCTGGGTTGGCTCAACGTTGAGGAAGCGTTTGCACATTCGTCGAACATCAGCGTTACGAAGTGGGTAGATCATCATTATCGCGGCAGAGAGCGGCAATTTATTGACCGTCTGTACGCTATGAATCTTAATCAGCGACTTGGATTGGAGATAAGCGGCGAAGCCGACCCCGAAATCAAATATCCCGATAACCGCCTTTGGTCGGGCTTGTCGCTAACACAGAAAGCATACGGATATGAACTTCGTATGGCTCCCATTCAAATTTTGACTTTCTACAATGCAGTAGCCAACGATGGCAAGATGGTCAAACCCCTTTTTGTAAAAAGACTTACCCGACATGGCGCAGTCGAAAGAACATTTGACACGCAGGTTATTAAGTCGTCTATTGCGTCTGCGTCCACTATTCGTCAGGCGAGGCGAATGATGGAAGCGGTAGTGGAATACGGTACGGCGCGGCGCATCAACACCGACATGTACCAGATTGCCGGAAAAACAGGCACGGCACAGGCTGCCAACGAAAGGTACGGATACCGCGACCGTAAGTATTACGCCACGTTTGTAGGCTATTTCCCAGCCGACCGTCCGAAATACTCGATGATTGTGAGCATTTACGATCCCAAGGTCAACGGTTATGGCGGCGGAGTAGTTGCAGCGCCCGTTTTTCGCGAGGTTGCCGACAAGATTTTCGCCGCCGACCCCGACATGCGCGAAACCTTGCGCCCCGAACGGCGCGGCGTGATGGCTGATATACCCCAGTCGAAATCGGGCAACCACGACAATTTGAGTTTTGTTCTTCGCGAGTTGAACATTCCCGTAGCACGCGAAGACGGCGTAGCAAACTGGGTTACCGCTACCGTCAACGACACCAAAATCGAATTGAAACCCCGCGAAATGGATAACAGCCTCGTTCCTAACGTTGTAGGTATGGGCTTGAAAGATGCGTTGTTTTTGCTCGAAGAGCGCGAAATGAGGGTGTCAGTGCGCGGACGGGGCAGAGTAGCGTCGCAGTCTATTTCGCCCGGAAGCAGAATAACCCCAAACGGAAGTATAACGCTGGAATTGAGAGTTGAAAATTAAAATGAAGTGCGTGATTAGAGAATTGAAAGATAATGAATACTATATGTTAAAAGAATTTACATATCAGGCAGTATTTCAGAGGGATAAGAACAATCCTGTTTCAAGGGCTGTTTTAAATGACCCAAACATAGTAATGTATTATGAGGCTTTCGGGAAACCCGATGATAATTGTTTGGTTGTTGAGGCTGATAATAAGGTTGTTGGGGCAGTTTGGACAAGGATTTTATCGGGCGAGCCAAAGGGTTTTGGGAATATTGACGAATATACGCCGGAGTTTGGGATTTCGCTGTTTGAGGAATATCGCGGCAAAGGACTGGGAACGAAACTTATGGAGAGCATGTTGGAATTGCTGAAACAAAAGGGCTACAAAAGGTGTTCTCTATCAGTGCAAAAAGACAATTATGCGGTAAATATGTATAAAAACGTTGGGTTTTCCGTGCTTAAAGAGAAGGGAGAGGATTACTTAATGGTTTGTGAATTAGATAAAAAAACAAGATAGATATGAATACAAAGTCCCCTGATTTTAAACACTGGCTGTTCGATTTGAAATTTCGCATTCGTCAAAGTCGTATAAAGGCAATGATACGGGTAAATGATGAGATGCTGCGTCTGTATTGGGATTTGGGGCATGATATTGTTATTCGTCAAATGGACGCTGTGTGGGGTAACGGTTTTTTTAAACAGTTGAGCAAGGAATTGAAATCTGAATTTCCCGATATGCAGGGGTTTTCTGCCACCAATCTGAAATATTGTAAATACTTTTATCAGTTTTACAGTCAGGATGATACAATTTTGCACCAAGTTGGTGCAAAATTACAACAAGATGAAAATTTCAAACAACTTACTGAAAACACACAACATTTTGAATATAAGGACGATATAATTCGTCACCAAGTTGGTGACGAATTGGAACCTCATCTTATTTTTCAGATTCCATGGCGTCATCACATAGAGATTTTCACTAAATGCAAATCCGTAAAAGAAGCCCTGTTTTACGTTCAAAAGACTCTTCAAAACGGCTGGAGTCGCGCAATGTTAATGAATTTTATTGAAACAGACCTCTATCAACGACAAGGAAAATCAATTAACAATTTTGACCGTTTTTTGCCTGATACTCAAAGTGATTTGGCAAAGGAAATGATGAAAGACCCATTTAATTTTAACTGGATAGGATTGACTGAAAATTATAAGGAAAAGGAATTGGAAGATGCTTTGGTCAGCAATATAACGAAATTTTTGTTGGAACTCGGACATGGTTTTGCTTATGTCGGGCGGCAATATCCAATACAAGTTGGCAATAGAGAACGACATATAGATTTGTTGTTTTACCATCTCGAATTGCGATGTTATGTGGTTATAGAGTTGAAAATAAAAGAATTTGAACCTGAATATGCGGGTAAACTCGGTTATTATATAACAGCAATTAACAATCAGTTGAAAAAGGACGTGGATAATCCCACAATCGGATTGCTGATTGTTAAACAAAAGGATAATATTGACGTTCAATACTCTTTGGAGAGTAGCAGCCAGCCGATTGGCGTTTCGGAATACACGTTGTCGAAGTTACTGCCCGAAAACTTCAAATCGGCGTTGCCGAGCATTGAGGAATTTGAACGAGAGTTAAATAAGGATAAATGTAGTGATATATAATGAAAACGACATCAACATATAATATCTGTATCGTATCTGCGAAACAACAATTCGTTGGCGACAAGTTTTTTGTTTTTTGTCAAAAATATCGCGAATTTATTTTCAAAATACATGAAAATATCGCAGTAAATTTATTAAATTGTTCAAATATATTGCAAGATATTTTAAATTTTATACAAAAATATCGCGATATTTTTGCTAAAACCGATAAAAATATCGCGATATTTTTGCCAAAATTGATAAATATATCGCAAATATTTTGTGAGAATAAAAATTAATAGTAATTTTGAGCGCTAAATTTTAGAGTAATGATAGTAAGAACCAAATATTTGAAAATGATAGCCGACAGTTTTCGGATTGTCCCTATTATTGTGTTGATTGGCGCTCGTCAGGTAGGCAAAACAAGTTTGATGGAATTGTTTGAAGTCAATGATAAAAAATTGTACCTCAACGGACAAGATCCGGAAGTGGCTGCGCTGTTTCAAAAACTTTCCGTTATTGAGCAGTATCTCAAGGCGTATCTCAACAATAGCCTGAAAGGATATTTGATGTTAGACGAATTTCAGTATGTTTCAGGAATTTCCACGATGATGAAATTGCTGACAGACAAACATTCATCGCTTAAGATTCTATGCTCGGGAAGTTCAAGTTTGAACATACTTCAGGAAGTAGAGGAGTCGTTGGCAGGAAGAGTGCGAACTATCGAAGTTTCTTCGCTTTCGTTTGAGGAATATATTTCATTCAAAGACAACAGTTTGTATCGGTTATATCAAGGCTTTGACGACAATACCGAAAGTTCGGCGCTGACCGTTCCGATAAATGATATGCTGTCGGAATACCTGATTTACGGCGGATTGCCCAGATCGGCATTATTGACTGCGCCAGAAGACAGGGTCGCAGTGCTTAATGATATATATATCACGTACTTGCTGAAAGATGTGCGAAACTACATTGAAAACGAATTTATAGTGGGCTTCAATAAAATGTTGCGAATATTGGCTTTGCAGATAGGCAACATGGTAAATATCAACAGTTTATCAACTGAAACGGGCGTGCCGTACAAAAAATGCGAAGAATACATCTATTTATTAGAGCAAATGTATATCATCAAAATGATAGAGCCTTACGAGGCAAATCGTCGAAAATCTATTACCAGAATGAAAAAAGTCTTTTTTTGTGATCTTGGTTTGCGGAACATGATTATAAAGAATTTCAATGATATTGATTTTCGGGAGGACAACGGCGCTATTTTTGAAAATTATGTCATGTTAGAATTGTGGCGAAATCTGTCGGCAGGCGGAACACTTCAATTTTTTAGGACTTCAGACGGCGCCGAAGTAGATTTTGTGCTTAATAATCTAAAAGAAAAGATTGCGGTGGAAAGCAAATACAAAAACATCAGTAAACCTGTTAATCTTGTGGCTTTTAACCGATTTTGCGACAGCGAAAACATCAATAAAAGATATATAGTGAATAAAAACCTGAATATGAGCCATAATGGAGTGAAATACATTCAGGGATTACTTGTAAAAACGATAACTTAAATGTTGCATTGAAAATGAGCCGTAAGAAAAAGACAGACAATAAGATACCCGATATATTAACCAAAAACAATTTTGATGATTTGGTGCATAACATATCTCGTGTTCATGAGGTTTTGCAGGGTTGTGCGGCAAAGTCGGTCAATCAGTTCTTGACTTTAAGGAATTGGATGTTCGGGTATTATATTGTTGAATACGAGCAAAATGGCGAAGACAGAGCAAAATATGGCGAAAATTTGATGCAGGAAATAGCAAATAAATTGACACATATAAAGGGGCTTCGTTTTCGACAATTATATCTTTGTAAAGATTTCTACCAAATATATCCTCATTTTTTGAAAACAGTGTTTTTGAGGCTTCAAAACATTGATTATGAGGGAAATGAAATTTTGCGGACACTGTCCGCAAAATTGGAAACTTGTGAAGATTATGAAGATGGAGTGATTTTGCGAACGATGTCAAAACAGCCTCAATATGTTGAAAATGAGAATAATGGAATTTTGCGGACACTGTCCGCAAAATTGGAGCCTCACGAGGTTGTACATGGCGATATTTTACGGACACTGTCCGTAAAATCACAATCGCCTGATAATGAGGTGTTGTCGCCGCAATTATTGCTGTCACGGCTATCATTTTCGCATTTTATTGAATTAGTTCGGGTTGAAGACGATTTGCAACGTCTGTTTTATGAAGTCGAAGCAATCAAAAACAACTGGAGCGTTCGAGAATTGAAACGAGCAATTGGCACGTCATTAGCGTTCAGGACGGCGATGTCAAAAAACAAAAAAGCGATCATCGCAAAAATCAAAAATCAAAAACCGACTACCAATGCAGAAATCATTAGAAATCCGTATGTAGTGGAGTTTATGGATTTTGACGAAAAGTCAGAATACAGCGAATCGGATTTAGAGCGGCAAATTTTGAACCATTTGCAAGAATTTCTTGTCGAACTTGGAACCGGATTTTGCTTTGAAGCGCGGCAAAAACGTATAACCTTTGATAATGAACATTATCGAATTGACTTGGTGTTTTATCATAAAATACTAAAATGTAACGTTTTGATTGATTTGAAAATAAGGGAATACCGTTACGAAGACGCCGGACAGATGAACCTGTTTCTTAATTATTACAAGGAAAATGAGATGTGCGAGGGGGATAATCCGCCTATTGGCATCGTTTTGTGTTCCGATAAAAACGACACGTTGGTTAGATATTCGTCTGCGGGAATGGACGACCAACTGTTTGTGTCCAAATATCTTGTCAAACTTCCTGAAAAGAAAGTATTTGAAAATTTTTTAAAACGCGAACTTCAAAAATCATCATAAATAATATCATTTGGCATGAAAAAACTGATAGATTTAGTAAAAAATATCCCGACAGTATCGGTTACCGGCAACCTGAACATACCGATATTAGAGATTAGTTTCGATTCGCGAAACGTAAATCCGGGTACGGTGTTTGTTGCTATACGCGGAACAGCGAGCGATGGACATACATACATCGCCGATGCGGTGCGAAAAGGCGTTTCGGCTGTTATATGCGAAGAAATACCTGACGCAATACGACAGGACGTAACGTTCATCATAGTTGAAGACACGGCTTCGGCGTTAGGAATGATTTGTGCGGAATTTTATGACAATCCATCGCAAGCGCTCACACTTGTTGGAATTACAGGCACTAACGGCAAAACAACAACCGCAACGCTGCTGTATGAACTGTTTCG
>Ga0099364_10007076_pt1 | contig 16140 bp, 12 predicted proteins | sample TergutTh196P3_FD_73070 | JGI IMG/M metagenome (GOLD analysis project Ga0099364, IMG submission 73070) | Microcerotermes parvus P3 segment gut microbial communities from Pointe-Noire, Republic of the Congo - Th196 P3 | ecosystem: Host-associated > Arthropoda: Insects > Digestive system > Gut ...
GTTTTTGTTTTCTTAAATATAGATAAAAATCCATTCAAATTTATAGAAGATTTCGGTATCTTTCCCCAAAAAAGTATACATACTTCAACCAGTTCTCCAAGATAAAAAGCTAAAACATAGTAATAAAACTTTAAATCATATAAAAACAAAAGCATTGCAATAATAACAAAAGAAAAAACATGAATAGTTTCAGCTATACTTATAAACTTAAAATTCATATCAAGTTCATATAAAGATTTAATTATATTTTTTACAGCAAGTGGTATCACTAACCAAAACCCATACAAAATATATAAATATAGAGTTTCTGAACCATATTTTGTTGCTAAAATATCTTTTAAGAAGAATAAAACAAACGAGATTATTATTGAGGCGAGTAAAATAAATCTAATACCATACTTAAAAAAGATTTTATTTTTTTCAATTATAATTAAATAATTAAAGCTAAATGTAGCTAATACAGATGAAATAGAAATAATTGTAACAAATGCTTTATAGACACCAATATCTGAACGGTCAAAAACTCGTAACACATACAACAATAAAAGCATTGATAGAACTCTCTTTATTATTGTAGTGGAGAAAACCCATTTTAATGAGTGCGCTAACTTGTCTTTATACATTTGATGTAATCTCTTTAGCTAAGCCCAAAAGCTTGGCAATTAAAATTGCAGATTGTGGAATCTGAGTTTCATCGGTTACTTCAATTGGTTGATAATTCATATATTTATTGATTAATTGTAATTTTGATGAAACTGAATGATGTTTTGATTCTAGCTCTGCAATGCAATCTTCATGTAATCCAACCATTTGAAAATGTGATAGATTGCTTATATTGTTTGGTAAATTGTAGTGTGTTGTCGAAATTAATATAGTTTCATTTTTTTCAATAGAACGTGATATTTGAGCGAAATATCGAATTACACTGTGATATAATGCTTCACCCTCAACAGGGTTTGTGCCACGTGCAAATTCGTCCATAAGAAATAAATTAAATCCTTTATAATCTATTACACTCTGTAATGTTACAACTTCAAGCCCGAAACTACTTAAATCTGATCTATCCTGACTAGTACTGGGACCACAGAAGAAAACATTATCAAAAATTGGTATCTTAGCACATTCAGCTGGCACAGGTAAACCTAATTTTACCATCATAGCTGTTTGACCAATTGTTTTTAACAAACTGGTTTTTCCTCCCATATTGGAGCCAGTGATGATATTCACATATTTAGAGATGTTTATGTTTATTCTTTGATAATCTATATGATTTATTTGTAACTGCTTGTGCAAAACAATATTAAAAACGTTTTTTAAATTTATCGACATGGTTTTATTGTTGTGAAGTTCAGGGATAACACATGAATAACTTCTAGCAAACACAACCTTTGCAAGTTTTAAATCAAAACGTGCTACTTCAGCTAATGAACATAAAATATTTGTTTTAAATTTATTAATCTTTTCTGATAGATTCTTCCTAATATTATTTGCTTCTAATTCAAGTGCCAGATTTAATTGAACTATTTGTTCTTCTAATCTCATGATATTTTCTGTTTTTTTTAAGGATAATGTTATATTAGCAAAATTTTCATCTGACATATAGAAAAAACCCGAATTTAATAATTTGTTAATCTTGTCTTCATCGAATCTAGATATAGTTATTACTTCCTCAAAAGACTTAATTTGAAGATGATTCATGATATTTTCATAATATATTTGTAAAGCTTCTTCTTTATTTGCCTGAATTGTAAATAAATTGTTTTTAAGCTCTTTATATTTTACTGAATACTCAGGGCTTAAATAGAAGGTTGGAGTGTTTTGACCATCGCGATCAAGTAATTTAAATAAATTCTTCGCAAAAGTTCTTATTTTTAAGTAATTACTTAATTTCAGATAGAAATATAGAAAATGTTTTATTTGAAAGATTTCGTGCATCTCAAAAATAATAACTTCTTTTCTTAAAATATTTCTGATATCTTCAAAATGAGTTAGAATTGAAGAAAGATAAGGTAATGCAGCCTGATCCTGGTTGATTAAATGTAATAGGTCTGAAAGCTCCCCGTAATAAGATTTGGCAATCTCAATATCTTTCTCTTTAAACTCAATAAAATCTTGTTTTTCCTTTATTCCAAGCTCTGAAAAAGGTTGGATCAATGAATAAATCCAGTCCATTTCTAAGGTTTTTAATATTTCTTGCATAATATGTACCTACACTATTTCCGCATTATCTATAAAAAACATGCGAATTATGCAATAACTTTTATTCCTAATATTGTTGTCAAGTAAAAAAATGATCTGTAGGGAATGCATTTATTCGTTCCGTATAGAATTGAGAATTAGAAACGAATAAATGCGTTCCCTACAGGACGAAGGCATGTGTCAGAAAATTATATTGACAAAAAATTTAATTAAAAATAATTTGCTTCTATATGAAAAAAAACTATATTGAGGATTTGGTATGAGTGATTTACAATCTATAAACACAACTTTTTATTCAGAAATAAGATCAATTATAATTGATGCTCGAAAGCAAGCTGTTCGAAGCGTAGATTATGAAAGAGTTAAAATGTATTGGCATTTAGGCGAAAGGGTTTTTGTGGAGGAACAGAAAGAACAAGATAGGGCAACATATGGTGAGTATTTAATAAAGAATCTTGCTGAGCAACTTGAGAGAGAGTTTGGGAGCGGGTTTTCTGCACGTCAACTTGAAAGAGCAAGACGGTTTTATCGACTATATCCAATTGCGTCCGCACTGCGGACGCAATTGAACTGGATGCAGTATAAATTACTTATCGCTATTGAAGACAATAGTAAAAGAGAATATTACGAGCTTGAAGCTATTAAAAATGCTTGGACTGGGCGAGAACTTGAACGGCAGATAAATTCTTTATTGTATGAGCGTTTGTTATTGAGCAATGACAAAGAGTCTGTGCTTGCAGTTGCTCGAAAGGAACGTATCCCTGAAAAACCTTTTGAAATAATAAAAGACCCTACATGCTTAGAATTTCTTGGTCTGAAACCACAAGCAGAATATTACGAAAAAGACATTGAATCGGCATTAATAACCCATTTACAAGATTTTTTGCTTGAGCTTGGAAATGGCTTCAGCTTTGTGGCGCGTCAGAAGAGAATTTTAATAGAGGATGACGAGTTTTTTGCAGACTTAATATTCTACAATCGGTTACTTCGTTGTTTTGTTGTTATTGAAATTAAAACACATAAGCTAACCCATGAGTCACTGGGGCAATTACAAATGTATGTTAATTATTACGATAGATATGAGAAATTGCCAGAGGAAAGCCCAACTGTAGGCATATTATTATGCACTGAGAAAAACGAGCTTATGGTGAAAATATCTCTTCCAGAAGAAAATAAAAGCATTTTGACAAGCAAATATCAGCTTTATTTACCGTCTGAAAATGACTTGACTGAAGGTATAAAGAAAATATTGGGAGATTTTGATAATAGAGAAATTGAGAATTAGGAACGAATAAATGCGTTCCGTACAGATTTGGTAATAATCCTAACTCTCAAAAATAATCAAAAATTTTCTTGACAAAATTTTTAAGCTAATGAGAGTGGCACAAAAATGAACATTATTTCATGGCGGGCAACAGTTATTGTTACCGCTATTATTTTGGTGTTATTAAACACCAAATACTTAAGGAGAAACACAATGCCTTTCATACCAATGGTAATTGAACAAGTAGGACGTGGCGAACGCGCATATGACCTATATTCACGACTACTTAACGACAGAATAATTTTTTTAGGCACACCAATAGACGACAATGTTGCTAATATAATAGTGGCTCAAATGTTACATTTAGAAGCAGAGTCTGGTGAAAAAGATATTTTTATGTACATCAACAGTCCCGGTGGAATTATAACCTCAGGTATGGCGATATACGATACGATGCAATACATAAAATGCAAAGTTAGCACAATTTGTATTGGTCAAGCCGCAAGCATGGCCGCCTGGCTTCTTGCCGCCGGTGAACCGGGTAAAAGGTTTGCCTTACCTAACAGTCGCGTGATGATCCATCAACCACTTGGAGGTGCTCAAGGTCAAGCCACCGACATAGAGATACAAGCAAAAGAGATACTTTTCTTAAAAGAAAAAATGATAAGAATCCTTCAAAAACACACGAATCAAGATCAAGAAAAAATCGAAAGAGACATCGATAGAAATTTCTTCATGAGTTCTGATATAGCAAAAGAATATGGAATCATAGATGACGTTATAACGAAACGATAATCGAGATAAATGAATAAATAAGGAAAATAATAATGAATCGATACAATTTATTACATTGTTCATTTTGTGGAAGACCCGAAACTGAAACAAAACATATCATCAAAGGAATCGCAGGTAATATTTGTGATGATTGCATCTCTATGTGTTACAATATTATAGAAAATGGCAACTCTGAACAAAAATTTGATTCTTTCAAACTGCCCAATCCTAGAGAGATTAAAGAATACTTAGACCAATTTGTAATAGACCAAGATAATGCTAAAATTGCTATTGCTGTAGCTGTCTACAATCACTATAAAAGAATTTTTAAACAGTCAAAAAAAGACGAAGTTGACCTTGAGAAAAGTAATATTTTAATGCTTGGTCCTACAGGTTCAGGTAAAACACTTATTGCTCAAACCTTAGCAAAAATGTTACGCGTACCTTTTGCTATTTCAGATGCTACAACACTAACAGAAGCTGGCTATGTAGGCGAAGATGTTGAAAATATTTTAGTTAGATTAATTCAAAATGCAAATTACGACGTGCAGAAAGCTGAGAAAGGAATTGTTTACGTTGATGAAATAGATAAAATTGCACGTAAATCAGAGAATACATCAATAACTAGAGATGTCTCCGGCGAAGGTGTTCAACAAGCTTTACTAAAAATTCTTGAAGGCACACGCGTAAACGTTCCACCTAAAGGGGGACGTAAACACCCACACCAAGATTTTATTGAAATTGATACAACGAATATACTCTTCATTGTTGGTGGGGCATTTAACGGACTAGAAAAAATCATAGAACGCAGAAATAATAAAAAAGTAATTGGCTTTGAAAATAAGGACTTTATGCTCCAAAAAAATTCATGCGATTTCACCGATGTTATACCTGCTGATTTAGTTAAATACGGATTGATCCCTGAACTTGTGGGTAGATTGCCAATACTTAGTCCTTTATGTGAATTATCAGAAGAAGCCTTAATTGACATTCTAACAAAACCTAAGAATTCATTGATAAAGCAATATCAAAAACTATTTTTACTTGACGACGTGGAACTTGAATTTACACCAGATGCTTTAAAAGAAATTGCCAATATTGCTATAGCTCAAAAAACAGGTGCTAGAGGATTACGCTCTATTGTCGAGAAAAAAATAATGGCAATTATGTACGAAATACCAGAAATGTCGAATTTGAAACAATGCTTAATTACAAAAGAATTTATTGACGGAGATAAAGACCCTACTTATACTTTTGTTAATAAAAGAAAAAAGAATATTGCTTGATTCTGTAGGGAACGCGTTGATGGTGGACACTCTAAAAAGCAAATTTAATATATAATCATACCTTACACACCATTTCCCGTAGGGAAATAAGAACGGTAGAACGAAACGGATATACAAACCAAATCTGCATCCCGTAGGGATGCAACAAAATGCGTAGATTGTTGGTTGCATCCCTACGGGATGCGGTTGGTGTGTGTGCATCCGTTTCTATTCTCCATTCTGTACGGAACGCATTTATTCGTTCCTAGTTCGGTTGTGTTCTATATCGAACTCGGAACGAATAAATGCGTTCCTTACATATTTTGTTGCGTTCCGTACAGGATCTGCATAATAAATCTATGAAAACAAACTACCCCTTAAGTATCATATATATATTAACAATACTTGCGATGTTTTTTTGGAGCATCGCTTTTATCTGGGTACGTCAAGCTTACGATCTTGGTCTGCAACCCTTAACAGTCGTTTTTTTACGTTTAGTAGTAGCCTCTGTTGTGCTAACTATAGTCACAAAATTACTAAAAATCAATGAAACCATAGACAAATCCGATTATAAATTCATCTTTTTTTTGGCATTTTCCGAACCATTTTGCTATTTTTTAGGTGAAAGTTTTGGCATGTTATTTGTAACACCAACTCTAGCAGCCTTAATAGTGTCAACAATACCATTAATTGCTCCTATATTTGCTTGGTTATTCTTAAAAGAAAAAGTAGGAATCTATGAAATAATTGGTTTATTGGTGTCATTTTTAGGAGTTTTAATCTTAGTTATTGATGATTTAAATCTTGGAGGTAAGCTAATAGGCATCCTTTTAATGTTAATAGCAGTAATCGGCGGAACTTCATATATGATAATACTTAAAGTACTTGCTGATAAATATCCAGCATTAACAATAACTAAATACCAAACCTACATAGGCATGTTATTATTTATGCCTTTGTTTTTTATTTTTGATTTTAAAGGGTTCTTTGCAATGGGAAGTAACAGCATCTCTTCGCTTCGCTATATTTTCTTACTTGGTGCTTTACCTTCAAGTTTTTCATTTACATTTTTAGCAGTAGCGGTACGAAAATTAGGAGTCACTAAAACAAATATATTCACAAATTTAATACCCGTATTTGTGGGATTATTGTCATTTTTTATATTAAAAGAGCCGTTTACAACTGCAAAAATAATAGCCATTGCAGTAGTAATAACAGGTTTATTTATATCTCAATGGGAAAAAATAAAAACAGCAATGAGATCGCGCTATTAGAATAATAAGGAGTACATATGTTTGGATTAACTTTTTTAAATGCTAGCATATTAATAGTAAGTTTAGCAACACTAATCCCTTTATTGATACATTTATTTGTAAAAAACAAACCTCAAAAAGTGTTTTTTTCTTCTTTAAGATTTCTTCGTGAAATAATTGAAGAACGTAAAAAAAACATGACTTTAAATCAACTATTGCTATTGATTTTAAGAATGTTAGTGATTCTTTTCACAATTTTCGCAATATCAAGACCTGTTTTAAGATTGCCTTTCATAAAAAGAGCTAATTTTCATCCGCCAACAGCGGTTGCTTTTATACTCGACACTTCTCCAAGTATGGATTATGTTATCGACCAAAAGACTCAAGTTCAACATGGTTTAGGTATTATAAAGTCGATACAAAACGACATGAACAGCAGAGACGCCAGTATTTTATTAACGTCCAGCGCAATGCACAACAGTCTTCGCTCACGGCTTCATTACGGATTAATTCCTGACAGAGAGTATAACGATATCAATTTTACATGGACTCCAGAACCGCTTTCCAAATTAATCCATCATGCTGTTGAAGAACTAGAACAAAGTCGCTTTCTTCATAAAGAAATATATGTTATCTCAGATATGCAGTATTCTGAATTACCAGAAGAACTAAGTATTCCTGTGTCTTTTATATCTTCTTTTACTGATAGTATAAGGGTTAATCTATCAATAGAGAACATATCTATAAAGAAGGAATTAATATCTGGTAGTTTACAAAGAATTGCTGAGTTCGATGTTGTAAATTATTCCCCGTTAAATCAGCGTGATCAAATAGTGCGATTGCATTTAAATGGAACAACATTATCAGAAAAAATGATAGAACTAAGCGGCTATGAAAGAAAAACCGATTTCTTTTTAATATCTAATGAAATCTTAGAGTGGAATTGGGGTTGGGTTGAAGTTAGAAACGATAGATTTCTTCCCGATAATAGAGGATATTTCACTTTTTATTCAGACCCTGAGCCTAAAATTGCAGTTGTAACTCAATCCGGAACGCAAATGTCTGATCTTCCAAGACAGATTTCTATTCTTGCTGAAATATTTCTTGGTGAAACAGGAAGGCTTGAATACATTTTTGAAGAGAATATGCAGCTTTCTGATTATGCAAAATACCATTTTTTAATATTCTACTTAAATGACTACAACCGCAGAACACAAGCATTAATAACCGAATTAAGAAGAAACGACATTCAATCTATGTTTATATTAACCTCAAATATGAACGAAGCCACAAGATCATTCTTTGATTCTACTTTTGCTTTAGAATTAAGCAGTTTAAGAAATAATGCTCAATCTTTAGATTCTGTAACTACATTTAATAGGTGGCATAGAATTATAGGGGATTTCGATTTTAATTCACAACTAAATTTACAGGCTACTCCTGTATTTTACGTTAATTCAGGGGTAAATAATTCGCCGCTTGTAAACACAACACGCGCACCTTTAATTATAGAAAATAAGGATATAATTGTCAATATCAATTTTTCTGTTTCTGGGCAGAATTTCTTGTCACATCCATCTTTTCCAATAATAATATATCGTTCATTTTCATGGATTTCTAAATATGATGGGGGCATGAATCAATATATTTTAGGAGAAGGTTTTAGAAATAATCAAGGCATTTTGATAAATACAACTGGCGATGAATATGATGCGTCCATTACTAGTTTTAGATTTAACGAGCCGGGGATTTGGTCGTATATTGACATTTCTGGCGAACTGTCATATATTGCTGTAAACATGTTCGATTATGAAAATCAAAGTAGACATAATCCTATGATTGATATTGATATAGACAATGTATCAATATTAGGAGCTGATTTTCAAAATAACGTTCTTCAACAAGATAAAGGAAACGAAATTTGGAAAATCTTATTATGGGCTGTTGTGATATTTTTGACAATAGAAATGTTGTTGGTTTTGATTTTACAAAAAAAGTAGGGAACGCATTTATTCGTTCCGAGTTCGGTTGGGTACCCCTTGTGTCCTGTACGGAACGCATTTATTCGTTCATAGTTCGGTTGTGTTCCCATTTTGCCTGTACAGAACGAGTTTTTTATGGATATATTACAAAAAAAAGCAATAACTATTTTACTTGCCGGTTTGTTTTTTAATCTTTCAATAGGAGTTTTATACGCATGGAGCGTTATAAAAACATCGTTAATGACATCACCTGGTTGGGCATGGACATCAGTTCAAGCAGGTTGGCCCTACACTATATGCCTAACAATGTTTGCTTTAGGTGCTTTTATTGGTGGCAGACTACAGGATCAATTTGGTCCAAGATGGGTTGTAACAACAGGTGGTCTTTTCGTTGGTTCGGGTTTATTACTTTCTGGATATTTAGGCAACAATCCAACAGGAGTTCTAATATGTTTTGGCATAATCACCGGTTTAGGTATAGGTCTGGGTTATTCTGGCGTGACACCTCCTGCCTTCAAATGGTTTCATGCTAGTCAGAAAGGGTTTGTTTCAGGGGTAATAATTGGAGGCTTTGGTTTTGGCGCTGTTTTTTACGCCCCAATAGCACGCTCTTTATTAAATAACTATACCATAGAACAAACATTTATTATTCTTGGCAGTGTTATTCTTTTACTATCTGTTTCAATTGCTCAACTTGTAAAAAATCCACCTGTGGGTTATGTTCCCCAAACACCAAAAAAAATTCAGAACAACTCAAATCAAGCAATCCCTTCAATAGATTTAAAATGGAATCAGATGATAAAAACTAAATCTTTCTATCTTATGATAATATTGTTCCTATTCGTTTCATCATCCGGCATGATGGTTGTTGGAAATATTACTAATATCGCAAATATTCAAGCTGGAATGACTAGCGCCTTCTTAGTTTCATTTATAGCTATGATGAATTCTACGGGTAGATTTTTTGGAGGAATTATATCAGATAAAATCGGAAGAACAAATACGTTATACCTTGTCATAATTATCCAAGCCGTGAACATGCTCTTATTTAGATTCTACACCAATGAAATCGCTATAATTATAGGTATTATTCTTGCTGGTTCTACTTTTGGAGGGATAATGTCTGTTTTTCCTGCATTAACAGCTGATAGATTTGGTTTGAAATATTATGGAGTAAATTATGGCATCGTTTATTTGTTCTGGGGATGTTCTGCTTTAATTGCTCCAGTTATGGCAGACTATCTGTATGAAATTTATGGAAATTATAATTTAGCATATATAATCTGTTCGGGTATCTTAATGATTATGATAGCTGTAAATTATTTATTAAATAAATCTATTGGGAACGCATTTATTCGTTCCTAATCCCCCCCCCTCTTTGAGGGGGGCAGGGGGGAGTTTTCTGTACGAAACGAACACACACCAAATCTTCATTCCGCAGGGACTTTATAATTTCTACGTCCTATACGTCGACCTGATTGTAAGTTGTTTATGATATTTTCATCACCTAAAGTATTATAAAAAAAGCATATATTTTTTTCTTGACAAATAAAAACTAATTTTGAAAATGGTTCTTATAGGAGAGATAATGAAATATTTTAACATAACCGGCATTTGCAATCCAGATAATTGCTTTATGGTTGACACAAAAAACAAAATAGACCAAATACTTGAAATGGTGTACAAAAAGAACTATTTTGTCATCAACAGACCGCGTCAATACGGCAAAACTACAACAATGTATTTGCTTGAACAAAGATTGTTACAATCTGATGAATACCTACCGATCTTCACTAGTTTTGAATCAACAGATGATTCTGTTTTTGAAACGCCACTAACGTTTACAAGAACGTTTTTAAGACTGTTATCGAAAGATTTAAATGTAAAAAGATTTGGATATAGCAACTTTTTCTCTGAAAAAACAGACTTTGTTGTTAATTTTGAAACTCTTTCAGATGCTTTAGCTGAAATCATAACATCTATAAACAAAAAAATTGTATTAATGATTGACGAAGTTGACAAATCATCCAACAACCAAATCTTTCTACATTTTATAGGCATGCTTAGACAAAAGTATCTAAACGCACAGATTAACAAAGATGTAACCTTTCATAGCGTTATCCTTGCTGGTGTTCATGATATAAAAAACCTAAAGCTTAAAATTAGACCAGATGAAGAAAAAAAACTAAACAGCCCTTGGAACATTGCTGTAAATTTTGATATTGATATGAGCTTTTCTGCTGAAGAGATTCAAACAATGTTAAATGATTATTCTATTACAAAAAATATTCAGATGAACATAACAGCAATTAGTGAAAGAATTTATTTCTGGACAAGTGGTTATCCGTTTCTGGTTAGTAAACTATGTAAAATGATTGACGAAAATTTATTACCCAAAAGAGACAACAAAAACTGGGATGTAAATGATGTAGACACTGTCGTAGGTCAATTGTTAAAAGAAACAAACACCATTTTTGATGATATTGCTAAAAATCTTGAGAATAACAATGATTTATACCGTTTTATCAATTCTGTAATCTTTGGGTTCAACGATTTTATTTTTACACAGGATGATAATAACATTAACAGAGCATTCATGTTTGGTTTCATTGACAAAACAGAAGAAGACAAAATTAAAATTCATAATAAAATCTTTGAAGAAAGATTAACTAACTTCTTTATATCTAAAGCTAAAACAACAAACACCAACGGCATTAACCCCATAAATACGCCATATATAAAAGAAACTGGTCAATTAGATTTCACCAAAATCTTAGACAAATTTCAAGAAACTATAAAAGAAAAATACAGCAAATCAGACGTCTTAAAATCAGAAGAGTTTCTCGAAAATGACCTAAGATTATTGTTTCTTATGTTCTTAAAACCTATTCTGAATGGCTATGGGTTCTGCTTTAAAGAAGTTCAAACTGGTGAAGAAAAACGAATCGATATTGTTGTTGTCTTTAAAAACGAAAAGTTTATAGTTGAACTAAAGTTATGGAGAGGAGAAGAATTACACAAACTTGGCATTGAACAATTAAAAAATTACATGAAAGCAGAATCTGTTGAAAAAGGGTACATGCTTATCATGAATAAAAATAAAAAGAAGAAATTTAATAACTGGACAGAAGATGGAATCTATTGCGTAATGATGTAGGGAACGCACCCAAATCCTGTAGGGAACGCATTTATTCGTTCCTAGTTCGGTTGGGAATAGATCGAATGAAGAAATAAAAATTTTGAATTAGGAACACATTTGGTGCGAAATTTGCGATAAATAACAATACCGAATTAGGAACGAATAAATGCGTTCCGTACAGGATTGAGATTCCACATCCCAATTCTTTGGAAACTCATAACAAATAAAGTCAATAGGAGACCATTATGGAAACAAACTTTCATATTAAAGTAGATTCTTTTGTTCTACATGAAGCCGAAGAATACGCTTCTTCGATTAACAAACCGCTATCCGAGATTGTTAGCGATTTTTTGGTGGCAATTTCAATAAAAAAAAATCGGAATGATATTTCAAGTAAAGTCAATAGTTATGAAGAGCTAGTTTCTGCTCTTGAAGAAAGCAGACAAGCAATCAAGAACGGACGAATAGTCAACGAAAATGTTGTAAGGAAAAGAATTAAAGAGTGTGCAGGTCTGAGTGATGTATAACTTTATTTTTTCAGAGCCATTTTATAATGATATCGAAGCGGCTTATGATAATATTGAAGATATTTTTGATCAAACAACTGCTCGCAAAAATTTGTTTAAATCATTAGATAATCTTTTAGATAAGTTGCAAATAATGCCTTTCGCCTGGTCATTAGCAAAAGATGAATATTTATCTTCATTTGGATATAGAATAGTTCCAATTAGAAAATATATATTGTTTTTTGTAGTTAACGAAGACGAAAAAACAATAGAAATACATAGATTTTTACATAGTAGTAGAGATTGAGAATCAATCTTGAGGCGTTCCCTACGAGGATCCCCCTCATGAAAAAATTTAATTTAACCGGTATCTATCATCCGGACAGAAACTTTATGGTTGATACCAAATGAAAGCAGAGGTAGGGAACGAATATATAAATAAGGAAAAAATAAAATGAAATCATTTAGAAAAGAACTTACTTTCCACATACAAACACGTCGTGCATATATAAACATCACCCGATATATAGAGTCTGCATTAGTGGAAAGTGGTATAAAAGAAGGTCTATGTCTTGTAAACGCTATGAATATTACAGCAAGCGTATTTATCAATGACAATGAAAGCGGGTTACATCAAGATTTTGAACGATGGCTTGAAAAACTTGCTCCGGAAAAGCCACACAATCAATATGCTCACAATGGTTATGAAGATAATGCAGACGCACATCTTAAACGATCTATTATGGGACGCGAAGTGGTTGTTGCTATCACAAATGGTAAATTAGACTTCGGAACTTGGGAACAAATATTTTACGGAGAGTTTGATGGTATGAGAGATAAGAGGGTATTAGTGAAAATGATAGGAGAATAACATGAAATATTTTAACATAACTGGCATTTGTCATCCTGACATAAAGAAAACGGGTCAATTAAATTTCACCAAAATCTTAGACAAATTTCAAGAAACTATAAAAGAAAAATACAGTAAAGCGATGTTTTAAAATCAGAAGAATTTCTTGAAAATGACCTTAGATTATTATTTCTTATGTTCTTAAAACCTATTCTTAATGGATATGGATTCTGCTTTAACAAAGTTCAAACTGGTGAAGAAAAACGAATCGATATAGTTGTCGTATTTAAAAACGAGAAGTTTATTGTAGAATTAAAGTTATGGAGAGGAGAAGAATTGCACAAACTTGGCATTGAACAACTAAAAAATTACATGAAAGCAGAATCTGTTGAAAAAGGATTTATGCTTATCATGAACAAAAAATAAAAAGAAGAGATTTAACAACTGGATAGAAGATAGTATATACTGCGTGATGATGTAGAGTAAAAGTAAACTCATTTCAATAAAACCATTTTTTTAGTTGAAACAAAATCACTGGTTAGCATTTTACAGAAATATATTCCGCTGGAAACAGATAGACCACTTTCGTCTGTCCCGTTCCATATCACTTGATGATTACCTGATGTTTTAATGTCATTTACAAGAGATTTTACTTTCTGTCCTCTGATGTTATAAATATCTAATCTAACATGGGTCTCTGAGTGCAATATAAAACTTATTGTTGTTTCTGGATTGAAAGGATTGGGGTAATTTGAGTACAATCTATCTATGTTCTTTTCAACGATAATATCAGATTCATCGGCGACATACTCCTCATAATGTATATCGTAGACCCAGATACCACCTGTAGCAGCTATTACCATTTTTCCTCTTTCGGGGAAAAAATATGTATCAGAAACATGTATATGCCGGTCACTAAAGTTTTTTGCTCCGATACGAACAATCTGATCACCATGCAAGGCACGGTAAGTTTGGTTATGTGAGTAATAACTATCCAGTGTAGTTGAAATAACATTGTTAATTGTATTTAAATTGTATGAGGTGAAACTTGAAATTTGTTGAGATGATTGTGCGTTGATATCAAAGTGAAAGAGCCTGGCGTTATCTGAATTCATCAGAAAAAAATGACTATCATCATATTGCACAATGTAAGATTCATCATTTGCAGTATTTAATACAGTTTGATATAAAATATTGTCAATTTGATTAATATCTCTGATAATTAAATTTCTATTATTCAGATTTAAAAAGAAATCTTTTGAGTGATATCCTCTTGAATCATTAATTCTTCCATTAACCAGACCAACATAGTCTAATTCATCTCCTGATATATCATAAACAAATACCTGTTTATTATTATCACCAAAAAACGCTTTATTATTAATAATTTTAATCATCAGAGCAGGATGCTGGGTAAATATAACACGATTAATTAAAATTGTTTCTTGGTTTTCGATATTATAAATATCAAAAAAAGATTGACCTTCATTTATATAAGAAAAATACAATCTATCGTTAATAATTGAAAACCTATCTTGCATAAAAGGAATCCGTATATGCTTATAGTTTAACGTTGCAACAATAGTGTTATCAAGCAATGAGAAAATTTCTTGTCTTCCATTCCGATAATCATTTTCCATATAGTACATATCAGATTCATTAAAAAAAGTGGACGGGAACCATACAATAGATCCATGATAATTTACTATTTCAAAATCGTTTATTACATCAATTACAATAATTTCATAATAACAATTTAAAAATAAATAAGGCTCTACATAGTGCACATTATAGAGATTCGTGAACACGAGTGGACCCATAAGCCCTGATTTTAAATCTATAAGATGATAAACTTCATTTTCATCAGATTCAAATACTACAATATTTTCATCACGGTCACAGCCAAAGACATAAGGGTAAGAATACTCAAATGAAAAAAAACGATGGGATATAGTGTTAGAAATATACGGATTGCTAATATCACTTATATCAATAATAAGCAAGTCTTCGACAGTAACAATAATCACTTTATCATCTACAATAGAAATTTGCCCCCAATTACTTCCAAATCCATTTATATCTAAAGTTGTATTTATTTGAAAATCATTATGTTCTGTTAATTTAAATATATTTAGCCTGAGACCATTATTTGTATGGGTTAAATGAATAAAATTATCATTAAAACATTCATAATACCCATATCCTAAGCCAGTTATATATCCTTCGTTGATAAGTGTATCATTGTTTATTAAATGAATTCTATCCCCATTGTTTTCTTTTATAAAAGTATAGATGTCATTAAAAAAAAGATTATTTCTGTCGATTGGATAAGTTGAGCCTGGAAGCTGAACGAATGAGATAAGCTCCATAGGTTCAATTGTTAAATCAAAGAAATAAAGACCAACGTCAGCAACAGTAGTAATTTTGGGTAAAATAAACTTATTGCCAATCACAAATCCACCAATGGGTGATGAATAATCAAAAAAATTAATAAAATCAAGCGTACCATCTGCATTTATTCGCAACTCTTCAGTTTTGATATCATTGCTGACAAGCAGCCTGTTGTCATAGCTCGTTATAGCACCATTATATACATCGTATAAATGTCTCGTTTCTGGATTAGTTACATCGTGCAATTCACCTATAACTATATTGCTTGAATTTTGGTATGTGTCCATGTTTTCGTCATTGAAGCATGGGGAACTGGAACTATTGCTTTTTTGCTCTAATTTAATAAATGAGCTGTCGATGTGGTATCTATCAAAATCAATGATATCATCACGCCATCCATCAGTTTCCTCCTTTGTTGTAGAGCCTAACGATCGCCAACGATCAGAATGTTCTTTGGTCTCTATTTTAAGAATAACAGTTTCTCCAGCCAGTTGATTACCATTAATGGAGACCTCTC
>Ga0099364_10007077_pt1 | contig 16139 bp, 16 predicted proteins | sample TergutTh196P3_FD_73070 | JGI IMG/M metagenome (GOLD analysis project Ga0099364, IMG submission 73070) | Microcerotermes parvus P3 segment gut microbial communities from Pointe-Noire, Republic of the Congo - Th196 P3 | ecosystem: Host-associated > Arthropoda: Insects > Digestive system > Gut ...
CCACAATTTTGGGCATTGTTGCCGATGTGAATTTACACGAAACACCGCAAGGCAATTATGTCGAAATCGTTGTCGAAGCGCACCCCAATCCTGTAAACTACAAAGGCGAGTATCATTTTCGTAGCGGTAGCACAAAACAAGAATTGAAAGGCGTTACATTGGATAAATTCCTTTTGCAAAAATACGGCAGAAAATGGGACAGCGTTACCGTTCCGAGTGTTTCGGTTGCCGATTTAAAGCAGGAAACTTTCGATTTCTTCCGCAAACGAGGCATTCGCAGTCAGCGTTTAGACGAAGCGATAATGCTTGACACAAACGAGCAGTTGCTTGACAATTTGCAACTTATCGAAAACGGATTCTTGAAACGAGCCACCATTTTACTGTTCCACCCCAAACCCGAAAAATTTGTAACAGGTTCGTATATCAAAATCGGTTTTTTTGAAACGAACACCGATTTGCGTTTTCACGACGAAGTTAACGGAAACTTGTTTGAGCAAGTTGAGAAAACTATTGAATTGCTTTTTACAAAGTACATTAAGGCAATGATTAGTTACGAGGGCATTTATCGTGTCGAAACTTTTGAATATCCTAAAGAGGCTGTGCGTGAGGCGTTGCTCAATGCGGTTGCTCACAAAGATTATGCAAGCGGTTATCCCATTCAAATAAGCATTTATGCCGACAAACTAATGATTTGGAACGAAGGAATTTTGCCCGATAATTGGACGGTTGAGCGTTTATTGACAAAGCACCCTTCAAAACCATACAACCCAGATGTTGCCAATGCGTTTTTCCGTAGCGGTTATGTTGAGGCGTGGGGACGAGGAATTGAAAAAATTACAACTCAATGTGTTGAGGCAGGTTTGCCGATACCGCTTTTCAATGTTGAGGGCAACGATTTTTGGACAATTTTCCGCAAAGACAGATATAACGAACAATCTTTGAAAGAATTAGGTTTGAACGAGCGACAAATCAAGGCGGTGCTTTATGTGAAAGAAAAAGGTAAAATCACAAATGGAGAGTACCAAACAATAAATGAAACAACTACAAAAACCTCATTTCGAGATTTAGAGGAGTTGTTGAATTTGAACATATTAAAAAAGGTTGGCGAGAACAAAGGTACATATTACGAATTATCGAATGTCCGATAAATGTCCGATATGTCCGATAAATGTCCGATAAAATTTAAAGTATGGTTTGAAAAACAAAAAAATAAGGGAAGTGAAGATAAAAACGACAGATAACGGGCGGTTTTATGAAAGCGGGGGTGTATGCCCGCAGACACTTTTGTGGAATTTTGGAAGCGTGTCGCCCGCTCGAGCATTTGTGAAACCCCGCCTTCATAAAGCCGCTTCTACGTTGTAGCAATTTAACTGTAAATTGCAAGAAACGAGAGTGATAAATTCAATAAATTAAAAAGAAGAAAAAATGGAAGAAAAAATTAAACTGTATTCCCAGAGAGCAATTTCGATTGCGACTTATTTTGGCGGACCATTAGCCGCTGGTATTCTTATTCGGAAAAACTCCTTAAATCTCGGAAGAGAAAAAGAAGGATTAATAGCCTTAATTGTTGGAATAATTAGTACAATCCTACTGTTTTGGGGAATTTTTCAGATTCCTGAAGCGATAATGGACAAAATCCCGAATGCCTTAATTCCTGCTATTTACACAGGAATTATTTACTTGATTGTTGAAAAGATGCACGGACAAATACTGGAAAATCACAAGGAAGAAAAGAATGAATTTTATTCTGCTTGGAAAGCAACAGGAATAGGTTTGGCATGTGGAGTTGTTTTAGTTGGAGGAATTTTTACCTATGCTTATTATGCTCCCGATGAATTTGAGACTAAAACTTATGACGCTGAATTGAAAAACTTCCAAGATAATGAAGCAGAAGCATTGAAAGTATTTGACATGCTAAATCATAGTGCCAAATATGAAATTGTGAGTTTTATAGAGCAAACAGGAATACCCAAATGGCAAGAGAATATTGAGATTTTAGATAGAATGTCCAATATAGAAAACTTACCTAAAAAACTACAAAAACAGAATAAATTACTTCTCGAATATTGTAAACTTCGGATTGAAGCATACGAACTAATGTCAAAAACAGTTCTAAATGAGTCTTCGGAATATGATGACGAAATAATCAAAAAAAACACACGAATTGTTGAAATTATCAGTGAATTATAATAATCTGCTGCTAAGGTTTCACGCAAGCCGGACATGCACTCGTGCGACAATTCGCAAAAAAACTGTACATTTGTGCCCGTGCTGAGCGTTAGTGGAAACCCCGCCTGCGTGAAGCCGCCACCACGTTGTGCGACACCCGCGGGCGACAGTGCGGTGCGAACAGAGCGAGAGGCAAAACCTGCGAAGCCGTTAGAACAGGAAAAATTAAAAAAAATAATCAAAATGAAGAAAAAAGTATTTTTAGGATTTTTTTGCTTGCTTTTATGTTCGCAAGCATTCGGACAAACGCTCGTGAATGGTATTTATTACAATTTTTCGGGAACAACCGCTTCGGTTGCACGCCCACCCGGCGGGGGCACTTATGCTGTGAGTAACATCGTTATTCCAAGTACAGTTACAAATAGTGGAATAACTTATAGTGTTACAAGAATTGAAGATGCCTTTGCTTTTAGTAGTGATGTTACTTCGGTTACTATCCCCGAAAGCGTAAAAACTATTGGAGATAATGCTTTTTTTCTCAGTGGTTTAATGTCGGTTAATATTCCTTCTAACATAACAAGTATTGGAGAGTCGGCTTTTGAAAGTACTAAAATAACAGAGATAGATATACCAAGCGGTGTTGTTTCAATAGGGAAAAAGGCTTTTCAATTTTGTGCAAATCTTACTTCAATTACAATTCCAAATAGCATAACAAATATTGAAGAATCAACTTTTCACGGTTGCGGTCAGTTAGCAACCATCATTATACCCGAAACTGTTATGAGTATTGGGAATAATGCCTTTTATAATACTGTCTGGTACAATAATCAACCCGATGGCATTGTATATGCAGGTAATGTATTGTATAAATATAAAGGGAATATGCCTATAAATGCAATTATTGATACTATCAAGGAAACAACAGTGAGTATTACACCTAATGCTTTTACTGATAATTACTATCGCAATAACAACCTTGTTGCGATTACTATTCCCCAAAATGTAGTTAGTATCGGTTCTTTTTGTTGGTTCAGTAGTCTTGTTGCTATCAATGTGGAAAGCGAAAATACAACTTTTTCTTCTGAAAACGGGGTATTGTTTGATAAAAACAAGGAAACCCTGATTTGTTTTCCTCAAAAGAAATCGGGTAATTATGTTATTCCGAGTAGTATTAAAACTATTGCAAGTTTGGCTTTTAATTATTGTAGCGATTTAATTTCGGTTACAATGCCAAGTAGTGTAACAAGTATAAATGGTAGTGTTTTTCAAGGTTGTAGCGGTCTTGTTTCAATTATCAATCTTAACCCTGTACCTCTCAATGATGGACGAGTAACTTTAAATCCCGGTGTTCAGTTATATGTGCCAACAGGCAAAAAAAATGATTATCAAAACTCAACCTATTGGCAATATTGTAATATTGTAGAACTTCCCGAAATATCAGAAAATGATATTGTAATTACACCGTCAGACGAAAATGCCTTAATAGAATGGCAACCTTTTGACAATGCCGAAGGCTACCGAATAATAATTTATAGCGACGAGGCACATACCGACACGATTTTTATATTGGAGTTCGACGCAGATGGAGAATGGTTTAATACCATTTCATTCCGTTCTGCAAGTGCAAATCTTTCGCATACAATAGAAAATTTGCAAGGCGGCACTGATTATTTCTATACACTTGAAATCCTCGGAGTTGGCTGTGTTATGTTGGCAAGTCAGTCGGGCGAGTTTACAACCGAGAACATAACAGGCATTTTAGAAGCAGAGAGTGTATTAAGTGAAGTTATCGGATACTACAGTGTTTTAGGCACAAAATTGCCAAAAGCGCCCGAAAAAGGAATGTATATTGTTTTGTATAGCAACGGCACAACACAGAAAATAATGAAATAAATGAAACTAATAGAAAGAAATTATTTGAATAAAAGGAGTTATTTAGCCATAATCTTTATTTTAGTATCTGTTTTTTGTTTTGGGCAGGAAATACCTAAAATTGATGAGAATCTTCCAAAAGAAAAAAATATCTCTTATTCATTTATCTCAGAACATGGGCTGTATATGTGGTGGGCAGGCTATGCAGGAGTTTTTGTGAATGGTATTTGTTTTAACAAAACTCAAGACCTTCTAGGAATAGGTATTGGTTTAGAATATGATATTGCATCAGGACCCAGTTATCCGATATTTGTAAATTATCGTCATTATTTCCCGAGTAAAGCAAAATTAGAACCTTTAATAAACATTGCGGTAGGCGCTCGGCTTTGTGCTTGGTATTCTTGGCAGCCATCTATGTTGGGATTATATACTACAGTTGCTTCGGGATTTCGGGTAAAATCCTTTTCTTTTTCTTCGGGACTTTTCGTGAAATCTTTGAATAATGATTTTTTTGGTGGCTTTGAGATAAAATTAGGATATACATTTAACGCTAATAAAAAATAAACAGATGAAAAATATTTTATTAATCATTCTGACAATTATCCTTACACTTAAACCTGTTTTAAGTTTTTCTCAGGAAATGGAAAATCTTGAAAAACAGAAAAAAATTTCCTACGCATTCATTAATGAGTATGGATTTTCTTTCAATGTTCCTTACCCTTTTTTTATTGCAATTAATAGTGTTTTTGTAAATGGTATTCGTTTTAACAAAACACAGGACGAGTTAGGCATAGGCATTGGTTATGACTGTTACTTTATTATGCAAACTTTTCCAATATTTGCAAATTATCGCCACTATTTTCCGAGCAAAAAAAGTATAAAACCACATATAAACATTGGTTTAGGTACTCAACTTAGTTTTTATAGAGGACATGAACCTTGGGAAGACAATAAACTTCAATGCTACGGAGGATTATATGCTACATTTGCGACAGGATTTAAAATAAAAGCATTTTCTTTTTCAGTAGGCGGTTTTGCAAAATCTATTGACAAAGAAAGTTATTTTGGAGGGGCAGAAGTAAAAATGGGATTTACTTTTTAGAAAAAAATAGGTGTTCACAACTTGCGATAAAAAGACTAACAAAACGCTTTCGCACAACTGGCGGAATTCTATGTTTCCCTCCACATAAAAACTGTTAAAAAATCATAAATTGATTTTTTGCCGTATGATAGATTTCTCTACATCGTCAAAAAAACACAAAGGCAACAAGGGAATTCGTGATTTTTCCTACTGGAATCAACTTTTAATGATTGCTTTTCGGACAACTCTATCGTTTACTTTTCTCTACTTCACTCGTTCTGCATACGAGCCGTCGCGGGTATCTACTTTGATTTTTTCACCGGTTTCGATAAACAACGGCACACGAACCGTTGCGCCGGTTTCGACGGTTGCGGGTTTCAATGTGTTTGTGGCGGTATCGCCTCTTAACCCGGGCTCGGTATAGGTAATTTCCAATATTACGTGCGTAGGCATGTCGGCATATAAAATTGTTTCCGATTCGGCATGCACAATCACTTCGAGCGTATCGCCTTCTTTCATATAATCAACTCCGTTGATAAGGTCTTTGGCGATAGAAACCTGTTCGTATGTTTCGGTATTCATAAAATTGTAGCCCATATCGTCTTTGTACAAAAACTGATAGGGACGGCGTTCGATACGCACTTCTTCGACGCGAACTCCTGAATTCCATGTTTTTTCGAGAATACGACCTGTTACTACGTTTTTCAGTTTGGTGCGTACAAAAGCGGGTCCTTTGCCCGGTTTTACGTGTAAAAATTCAACGATAAAATAAAATTGTCCGTCAATGTCGAGACACATTCCATTTTTAAAATCTGCAGTAGTTGCCATAAATTGTATGTTTTAATATTTTAGTTTCTACGAATGCATGTCTAAAACTCATTTATCTGTTTTAGTTTGTGCAAAATCGGCTAAATCCGTAAAAATTTCATCGGCAAAAATACTAATTTCTTTTGGCAGAGAAATACTTTTGCTTAAAAAAATGGTTTTCATTCCTGCATTTTTGCCGAACTGCATATCAATGAGCGAATCGCCTGCCATTATCGAACGCGAAAAATCAATCTCAGGGAAATCGCGCTTTGCCTGTAATGCCATACCGATATTGGGTTTACGATTGGGGCTATTTTCGCTTTCCAAATGTGGCGAAACATAGATTTTGTCAATACGTCCACCCGCATTTGTGATTTTGGCAAGCATATATTGATGAATTTTTTCTAAATCCGCTTCGCTGAAAATACCTTTGCCAATGCCTTGCTGGTTAGTAACGATAATAATACGGTCGAATTTCTTTGCCAATAACACTAACGCTTCGAGTACATTTGGCAGAAACTCAAATTCTTCCAGTTTGGTAACATATCCGCCAATGATTTGGCGATTTATTACACCATCGCGGTCGAGAAAAAGGGATACCATTGTATTTTAAGATTTAGAGAGATAATTCCATCTGCGCACGCGCATAATCTTCCGGTACGCCAATGTCAATAAAATAACTGTCGAAAACTATGCCGAAAAATTCGTCATTCAAATATTGTTTTTCCAAAATTTCTTTTTCAAACGAAAAAGTTTTTGGAAGTTTTTGATTATCGAACAATTTTTTATTCAGCAAATAAATACCGCCGTTTATCAGACCCTCTCCATTGCTTGTGTTTTTTTCAGAAAAACCAACAATTTTTGCATTTTCGTTAATTTTAACCGTACCATAACGGCACAGGTCTTTTTCTTTTCGCAAAGCAAGGGCAAGCATCGTTTTTTTTGTTCGATAAAAATTGTCAAAATGCGCAAAATCAATATCAAACAACGTATCTCCATTCAATACAAGAAGATTGTCGGTTTCGGCTTTGCCTAACGCAAATTGTACAGCGCCGCCTGTTCCGAGTGGTTCGGTTTCCTGCGAATAGGTGATTTTCAAGTTTTCAAATCGGTTTCCAAAGTAGTTTTCGATTTTTTCGTGTAAATATCCTGTGGATAAAATTACGTGCGAAATGCCCGCTGTCTGTAATTTCCACAGCAAAAAAACTAAAAACGGACTTCCGTTAATATCAGCCATTGGCTTGGGGACATCGCTTACAATATGCTGCAAGCGCGTGCCAAAACCGCCCGCAAGTATGATTGCTTCCCGCGTTTTCATTGTTTGAACAATTGTTTTTCTACTTCTTCGCAAATGATATGCCCAAGCAAAATATGCGCTTCCTGTATGCGCGGCGTATCGGTCGAAGGCACGTTGAGCAGAATGTCGGACAAATCTTTCATTTTTCCGCCGCATTCGCCTGTGAGCGAGATGATTTTAACGCCTTTTGCGCGTGCTGTTTCGTATGCTTTCACAATGTTTTCGCTGTTTCCTGAAGTGGAAAGTCCCACGAGTACATCGCCTGTTTTGCTGCTTCCGTGCATTATCCGTGCAAAAACTGCATCAAAACCATAGTCATTTCCAACCGCAGTCAGATACGAAGTATTGCAATGCAACGCCTCGGCGGGCAGCGGGTCGCGGTCGAAATAAAACCGTCCCGAAAATTCGGCAGCCAAGTGTTGTGCATCGGCTGCGCTTCCTCCATTTCCACAGAAAAACAGTTTGTTTCCGGCTTTTAACGCATTGCAAATTAAATCAATGGTTTGATTGAGCCGTTCCAAAAGTTCGGCATCAGCCCCAATTTTTTGTTGTACCTCAATGTTTTGTTGTATTTGTAATTTGCCAGTCATAATTGATTTATATTATCCAAGTTTTCAATCCTTCATTTGTAAATTCGTAACGTTTTGCCTGTCCGCCAAAGGGTTTCAGGGCTTTTTCTACTGTATAGCGCGTGTTTTTCGGGCAGTAAAAAAACATAAATCCACCGCCGCCTGCACCCGATACTTTGCCGCCGCTTGCGCCTGCTTTTTTGGCGGCTTCGTAAATATCGTCGAGCAGAGGATTTGTGATACCACCAGCCATTTGTTTTTTGTAATGCCAGCCAAAATCAAGAATTTCGCCGATTTTGTCGATTTCCCCTTTCAAAATAGCCTCTTTCATCATCACCGCCTGCTCTTTCAGGCGTTGCATCGCCTCAATTGATGTGGTATTTTGGGCAGAAACATTTTTTTGTTGCGCTTCGATAATTTTTGCCGAAACACGGCTGGTTTGCGTATAATAAAGCAGGAGATTGTGCGCCAATTCGTCCTGAAACTGTTGTTTTACCCGCAACGGATTGACAATCACCTTGTCGTTTGCCGAAAATTCCATAAAATTGAAACCGCCGAAAGTGGCGGCATACTGGTCTTGTTTTCCGCCAGCCATTACCAAATCGTTCCGCTCAATATCGTAAGCCAAATGGGCGATGTCGTATTCGCCGAGCGGCAGTTTGAACCATTCCACAAAAGCCCCCACAATAGCCACGCACAACGTAGAAGATGTTCCCAAACCCGAACCTGCGGGCGCGTCCACATAAGTCGTCATGCGGAAAGATAGCGGAGTTTTGGTAAAATCTTTCACAATGCGGTTATAAACGCCTTTGTGCAACACAAAAAAGCCATTGGTCGGCAGTTCGTTTTCCGATGTATATTGTTCCGAAAGTTCGGCTTGTTCAAAAATTATTTTTCCATCGGCGGCAGGTTCAATGGCAGCGTAGGCATACATGCTGACAGTGGCATTGAGGATTGCGCCGCCATAAATATCCGAAAATGGCGATACGTCGGTTCCACCGCCTGCCAAACCGAGCCGAAGAGGTGTTTTACTTCTGATAATCATTATTTATTTAGTCTTGTGTCTAACATAATAGTTTTTCAATACTTTCCGTTATTTTCCCCCAACTGTATTTTTCTTTTTCTTTAACACTGTTCTCAGTAAAATCGTTCAGGCGGTTGTTTTCAAAAAAGTCTATCATAGCATCGGCAACCGCTTCGGCAAAAGGCTCTACCACGTAACCCACTTTGCCGTTGGGGACAATTTCTGCCAAGCCGCCAACGTTTGTTACTAACATCGGTTTTTCGAAATGATAGGCTATTTGCGTTACGCCACTTTGCGTGGCGGCTTTGTATGGCTGAACAACAATGTCGGCAGCCGCAAAGTAAAATCGCACTTCGCTGTCGGGAATGAAATTAGTACGCCAAACGATTTGACCCTGCAAATTTAATTGTTTTTCTAATGCAAAATACTGTTCGGAGTTGTTGTAAAATTCGCCCGCGACAAGCAATTGTATGTTTTTTTGTCTAAAACGTTTATCGCTAAACGCTTCGAGCAGCAAATCCAAACCTTTGTAATTACGGATAAATCCGAAGAACAGAATGTAGCGGGTGTTTTTGTCCAATTCAAGTTTTTCGATGGCATCTTTGCGCGAGACTTTTTCGCCGAAATTATCGTAAAGCGGGTGCGGCGAGAAAATACGCGGTTTTTGTTTGTCGAAAATATCAATTTCTGTCAAAACCGAGTGCGACATTGCCACAAAACCATCTACCGATTTCGCAAAATAACTGGTTAATATGCGGTCTCCGATGCGTTTTTCGTGTGGAATGAGGTTGTCGAGTATTGTTATTACGCGCGTTTTTTTGTTGCGGCGAATAATGCGGGCAATCGTCCCCAGGCAGGGCGCCATAAACGGCAGCCAAAACTTGATGATGACCACATCGGGCTGTTTTTTGCGGATTTCTCTGCCGGTTTTTATCCAATTAAAAAAATTGATGGAATTGATTTTTCGATAAATTTTTAATTTTTCGGGTGCAGGTTCATCGCTGTATTGCGTTTTGCCCGGAAAGAGAAACGACGGATATTGCAAGGTAAAAGTGTATATTTCTACTTCGTGTCCTTGCGTAATAAATTCGTTGGCAAGCCGTTCGTTAAATGCCGCCAAACCGCCTCGATAGGGATATGCCGTACCTATGATTGCAATTTTCATACTCACTCATTTCTGTTTATAAATCAAATCCTATATCGGAACGAAAATATTTTTTTTCGTAGTTTATTTTACTTGCATTGGCAAACGATTGTGTAAGCGCCTCGTCTTTCGTAACGCCATACGAACTGATTGCCATTACGCGACCGCCGCTTGTCAGTAAATTGCCGTTTTTCATAACTGTCCCTGCATGAAAAACAATGCTTCCGGCAACATCATCTACTCCGGTAATCAGTTGACCTTTTTCAAATGCTTCGGGATAACCGCCCGATACCAGCATTACCGTTACGGCGGTGCGAGTGTCTATTTCGATTGATTTTTCGTGGAGCGTTTCGTGGGCAACGCCTTCGAGCAAATCTACCAAATCCGATTTTATGCGCAACATCACCACTTCGGTTTCGGGGTCGCCCATGCGTGCGTTGTATTCAATCGTATAAGGTTCGCCGTTTACATTTATCAAGCCGAAGAAAATAAAGCCTTTGTACAAAATTCCTTCTTCCCGCAAACCATTCACGGTAGGTTTAATAATGCGTTCTTCCGCCTTTTTCATAAAAAATTCATCGGCAAAAGGAACCGGCGAAACTGCGCCCATACCGCCTGTGTTCAAACCTGTATCGCCTTCGCCGATGCGTTTGTAATCTTTGGCAACAGGCAGGATTTTATAGTTTTTACCGTCTGTTATCACAAACACCGAGCATTCTATTCCCGACAAAAATTCTTCGATTACAACCGTCGCGCTTGCCGCGCCGAATTTTCCGTCTAACATGGCGCGGAGTTCGCTTTTCGCTTCTTCGATGTCGTGGATAATCAGCACGCCTTTTCCGGCAGCCAAGCCATCGGCTTTGAGCACGTAGGGCGCGTTCAGTGTTTCGAGAAATTGTATGCCTTCGTCGATGGTTGCCGCCGTTACGCTTTTGTAGCCTGCCGTAGGAATTTGATGACGAAACATGAATTGTTTTGAAAAATCTTTGCTTCCTTCTAATTGCGCGCCTTTTTTCGATGGACCGATAACGGCAATGTGTTTTAATTCGGGGTCGTTGGCGAAAAAATCGTACACGCCTTTTACCAACGGATTTTCGGGACCAACCACAAGCATCGTAATATCGTGTTTTAACACTGTCGTTTTTAATTCCGTGAAATTATCGGCGGCAATGGGAAGATTTATTCCGACCTCGGAAGTACCGGGATTGCCCGGCGCAATGTAGAGTTTTTTTACTTTTGGGCTTTGCGCTATTTTCCACGCCATTGCATGTTCGCGACCACCTGAGCCAAGAAGAAGTATGTTCATTTTAATTTATTGTTTACAGATTTTTTCAATCGACTTCCACCACTAAATACTTTGAAATGCTCCAAAATTCCGCAGGATTGTTTATTTGTAAAAACAAATTGTCAACGCTTTTTTCTATTTCGTATGAAGCTTTGGGATGCGTAGTCAATATTTTTGCCCGCGAAGAATACAACGGAATGCGTTTTACGTTTCGCGTATCTATTTTTACAAAATAATTCTTGTTAAAGTCTTGTTGAAGCACTTTTGCCGGACTAAACAAACCGTCGGACGTAATTATTTTCTGTTCTTTCAGTTCTTTACGCGAGCCAAACACGTACCAAGCCGTATGAATAGCTTCATCTTGCGAAGAGATAATTTCAGTTTTTTGGGCATTTTCTTCTTTTACATTATCCATATTCTGATTTAAGAGGCGTATTTCGTCGTCTAATTGCATAATGGTAGAGTCGCGGCGAGCCAAATCGGCTTGCAACTGTTCAACAATTTGAGTTTTGTCGTACAGCATATTATTCAATCTTTCGATTGTTTTTTGCATTTCTTTCATCTGCACGCCGTTGCGCTGCATTTCTTTTTCGAGTTTCGCTATTTGCTCTTTATTTTTTTGTAAAAGATTTGAAATCAACAACATATTTTCATTAATGCGTTCGCGCACATCATCGTCAATTTCTTCGCCCGAAACACGGACAGCCATATAATTTTCGGCTTCGCGTATTTTTTCAAAATTGGCATCTATTTCGTTTATCAATTCAAAACAGGCGTTTAGTTTTTTTGCGTTTTCGGCGTTTGCCAAAAGCAAAGAGTCGTTTTGTTCTTTCGTTCCATCGGTAGAATTTGATTTGCAGGCGGCAAATAACAGTGGAATAAAAAGTAATAAGGAGGTTAGTTTTTTCATTGTTTTTCGATAAATAAATTCCGTACAAAAGTATAATTAATTCTCTTTTCCTGCAACTATCAACACAATTTCGCCTTTGGGCGGGTGCGCGGTGTAATATTGCGCCAATGAAGCCAGCGTGCTGCGTTGGGTTTCTTCGTGCAGTTTGGATATTTCGCGCGAAACAGAGGCTTTTCGTTCTTCGCCAAACACAGCCGCCAGTTGCTGCAAGGTTTTTACCAAACGAAAGGGCGATTCGTAAAAAACCATTGTGCGGGTTTCGTCTTGCAAGGCATTTATGCGGGTCTGACGACCTTTTTTTTGCGGCAAAAATCCCTCGAAACAAAACCGGTCGTTGGGCAAACCCGAAGCCACCAAAGCAGGCACCAAAGCCGTTGCTCCCGGCAAACATTCGACTTCTATTCCCGCTTCGACGCAAGCCCGTACCAATAAAAATCCCGGGTCGGAAATAGCCGGAGTTCCTGCATCGGAAACCAAGGCAAGCGTTTGTCCCGATACGATGCGCTGCACCACATTTTCGACTGTTTTATGTTCGTTGAATTTATGGTGTGAATTCATGCGGGTTTCGATGCCGTAGTGTTTCAGCAAAAAACCTGTGCTGCGCGTATCTTCTGCCAAAATCAAATCAACTTCCCGCAACACTCGAATGGCTCGAAAAGTAATATCTTCCAAATTTCCTATCGGAGTAGGAACTACAAATAATTTGCCCATATTATAAATAACGGCGTTTGAGAATATCCAAAAAATCGCTTACAACTTCTGTTTCGTAATCCCATTGGAACTTTTGCTTCAAATATTCCTGTGCCGTTTCGTAGTTTTCTACGGCATCAAGGTTGGTCAGAGTTTGGCTCATCAAATCCACATTTCCTGAGAATAACTCGCGTTGAAAACGGAAACGGTCGCCCAAGCTGATTGATTTTTTCAACTCGGTTACCATTTTGTTGGAAATGGCGCTTGCCACCGAATTTGTGTTTTGTGTTTTGATAATACTCTCCAATTTTGACTCCTTGCCGGCAGCCATTTTATCGGCTATTGTAAGTTTTTTTTCCGCTTGCGGCAATTGCTGGGGCTGAGGCGAAGGCTGAGGCAAAGGTTTTGCTTCTTCTTTTTGAATAAAAGTTCCGGCAGGTTCAACTTCGGGTTTCGTACCGGATTTTTCTTCGGGAATAATTTCTTTTTCGGGAACAGGCTCTATTTTTACCGTTTTTTCTTCGATAATTTCGATTTTTTCTTCTTCAATCAATATTTCCGGTTCGGGATATTTTATTTCTTTTTCAACTTCAATTTCCGGCTGTTTTGACTGATTTTCGGTCAGTTTTGCTAAATTATCCAAAAGGTCTTGCGCTTTTTTTGTTGCCAAAGTAAGCGCCATCGGAACTATTTCTTTTGTCTCGCTCAACCCTTTGGCAATCATGTCAAGTTCCACTATGTCTTTCTGTATCAATGCAATATAAACTTCTTTCATGGTTTTTATGATTTTTTTGTATTAAGAACTTCAAAATATTTTAATTACCGGAAGTAAAAATTTTTCATTCTTCATTCTTCATTCTTTATTTATTTTTACCTTTGCAAAATTAAGAAAAAATATAGTAAGTATGATATTCTTTGAATCAAATATTCATTCCGACAAAAAAAGAGGAAGCATTGAGGTGATTTGCGGGTCGATGTTTTCGGGAAAAACAGAGGAGTTAATCCGGCGTTTAAAGCGGGCGCAAATAGCGAAGTTAAAAGTTGAAATTTTCAAACCTAAAGTAGATGCACGCTATTCGGAAGACGAAATCGTTTCGCACGATAAAAACGCCATTTTATCCACTCCGGTCGATTCGTCGGGCAACATACTTTTGCTGGCAGACGATGTGAATGTGGTGGGAATTGACGAAGCGCAGTTCTTTGACGAAGGCTTGGTTGAGGTGTGTAGTCAATTGGCAAACAACGGCATACGCATAATCATAGCCGGTCTTGATATGGATTATCTCGGCGTTCCTTTTGGACCTATGCCTGCCCTTTGCGCCATTGCCGACGATGTAAGCAAGGTACATGCCATTTGTATGCGTTGCGGCTCGCCGGCATACGTTTCGCATCGCTTAGCCGACAGTAACAAACGAATTTTGTTGGGCGAAAAAAACGAGTATGAACCGATTTGCCGCCACTGTTTTGAAGAAGCAAAGAAAAACGGAGAAGTGAAATAATTTACAAATTTATAATTTACAATGGAAAATAAACTGAAACCTTTTACTTTCGACAGGGTAGTGCGTATGTGCATTGGCTGTGTGGTTGCGGTTGGGCTGTTTTTCCTGTTGAAAAAATTAAGCCCTGTGTTGCTTCCTTTTATTATTGCGTGGCTGTTGGCTTACCTCATTTATCCTGTTGTGGTGTTTTTTCAACAAAAATGCCGTTTGCGAAATCGTGCTCTATCTATTATTGCTGCGCTTTTAAGCATTACAGGAATTATAGTGTTGATAACGCTTATATTAACGCCTTTCGTCTCGAAAGAAATTGCAAAAATGAGTGTTTTAGTGAGCAATTACATACAAAATGCTTCTTCGGGAAATATCATACCCGCAGAGTGGCAACCTTTTATTATTGATTTTTTCAATCAATTGGATTTTGAGAAATTTTTCTCTGTCGAAACAATCTACAATCTGTCTCAAAAACTGTTGCCTACTTTTTGGAGCATCGTGTCAAGCACTTTTAGTCTTTTGCTCAGTATTCTTACGGTTGCGCTTGTGCTTCTTTATTTTGTTTTTATTTTGAAAGATTACGAAAAAATATCCAAAAAATGGATTGATTTTATTCCGAATAAATACCGCAAAATAGTCTCGGAAATTGCTTTCGACCTAAAAACGGGTATGAACCGTTATTTTCGCGGGCAAGCCTTAGTGGCAGCTTTGGTAGGTATTTTATTCGCCATCGGATTTGAAATTATCGGTTTGCCTTTGGGCATTATCATGGGCTTGTTTATCGGCGTTCTCAATTTGGCGCCATATCTGCAAGTGCTTGGTTTTGTGCCGGTAACATTGCTTGCCCTGCTGAAAACAACCGAAACAGGCAGCAGTTTTTGGTGGATGATGGCGGCGGTGGCGGCGGTATTTATTATTGTGCAAATAATTCAAGACGGAATAATTGTGCCTAAAATTATGGGCAAAGTAACAGGTATGAATCCTGCAATTATTCTTCTGTCGCTTTCGATTTGGGGCTTGTTGCTTGGCGTTGTTGGTTTGATTATTGCTTTGCCGATAACAACGCTGATTGTTTCATACTACAAACGATTTGTGGTACGCGAAAAAAAGAAGCTGTCCTAAAAGAGCCTTTAGATGATGTGGATTTTCTCTGCGTTACCCGCGTTATCTGCGTTCAAAATTACTTTTAGAACAGCCTGTTTTCGATTTCGATTTTAAAAAACTAATGACTATTTCTAACAAAATTTCTTTTCAATTTCAAAAAATCATTTATCTTTGCAACCAAAAAGCTACAACTTACGACTTATGACTTACGACTTGCAATTTTTTAACACAAATAATTTGGTAATCTCGCATATTTTGCTAAGAGAGAGAGAGAGAGAGAGAGTTCCTCGCTCCTCACCTTAATTATTACGCGCGCGCGCGTAATATATCATACTATTTTTCACTCGCAAGAGAGGCGGAAAAAAAAGACGCTTTCGAGCAAGGACTTCGGTTCGAGCTCGGAAGCGTCTTTTTTATTTACAATTTATGGATTTACAAGACTGTTAGACACAAGACTATTAGACACAAGACTATTAGAAAATGAAGAATATCACATTTTTTAGCCCGAAGGGCTTGACTTTCATAACCGCAGGTAAGCGTAGCGCAGCCTGCGGCAACCAAACAGCCTACCAGCCTCTGCCTGAAAGGCAGGACTTTTGTGCATTGTCCTTCCTTTCAGGCAAAGTCCGGCACCGTTTTGAATGCCGTCAGGTATTCTCTCTCGGTAGAAGATGGATTTGTGGTGCAGGATGCATTC
>Ga0099364_10007078_pt1 | contig 16135 bp, 16 predicted proteins | sample TergutTh196P3_FD_73070 | JGI IMG/M metagenome (GOLD analysis project Ga0099364, IMG submission 73070) | Microcerotermes parvus P3 segment gut microbial communities from Pointe-Noire, Republic of the Congo - Th196 P3 | ecosystem: Host-associated > Arthropoda: Insects > Digestive system > Gut ...
CCTATCGGCTCGCACCGCCAACGCGCTTTTGAACAACGAAATCCGCACCGTCCGCGACCTCGTCATGCTCTCCGAAACCGACCTAAAGGAACTCAAAGGTTTCGGCAGTAAGGCCCTCGATGAAGTTAGAGAAAAATTAACGGAATTGAAGGTTTAACATGCATCGCCACGGATATAAAGGCCGCAAATTCGGCCGCGAAACCGACCAGAGAAAGGCACTGTTACGTGGGCTGATGTGCTCTCTCATCCAACACCAATCCATCACGACAACCCTAGCCAAAGCCAAAGAAATGCGTCGCTACATGGAAAAACTAGTCACCCTAGCCAAAAAAGGCGACCTCGCTAGCCGCCGTCTCGTCATCGCACGCCTAGACAGTCAGACCATGGGCTCATATCTCGTCGACGAGCTTGCCCCGCATATCAAGCGTGACAGCGGATATCTCCGCATTAAGCGCGCCGGCACCCGCCGTGGTGACAACGCCGAAATGGCTACCATTTCGTTTGTAGATGAGCTCAAGACCGAGGTCAAAACAGAGCCCAAAGCTGAAACCAAAAAACCAGCCAATACCGAAACCGCCACCAAGCCTGTCGCCAAAAAGGAGGCAAAATAATGAAAACTTATTCTCAAAAAGCCGAACAAGTCAGCCGCGAGTGGTGGGTGATTGACGCCTCTACCATGCCGCTGGGCAAACTTTCAGTCGTCATCGCCGATAAACTGACTGGGAAGTCAAAAGTCACCTTCACACCACACGTAGACAATGGCGATTTTGTCGTCGTAACCAATGCCAAAAACATTCAAGTTACCGGCAACAAGTTGACCGACAAACATTACTACAGGCACTCTGGCTACCCCGGAAATTTGAAAGATTTGACACTGGCCGAAGTTATCGAAAAAGACCCTTCGCGCGTCATTTCGCAGGCTGTTGCTGGTATGATACCGAAAAATAAATTGCAACCAGAACGTCTGAAGCGACTCAAAATTTTTGCTGGCGCCGAGCACACTCACGCCGCACAGCAACCAAAGGAGATTAAGTAATGCCTACCGCCAAAAAAACCACCTACACCTATGGAGCTGGTCGCCGCAAAGCTGCCACCGCTCGCGTCCGCCTACTCAAAGGCAAAGGCAACATCACTATTAATGACAAGCCCGCTCTCGAATATCTGAGCAACAATAAAACCCTCCTCGCCGAAATCACCGACCCACTAGCCGCCACGCAGAAAAATAAAGACTATGACATTTCCGTCAAAGTTAACGGCGGTGGCCTATCTGGTCAAGTTGATGCTATCAAGCTCGGCATTTCTCGAGCCCTCGTCGCCGAATTCCCCGAATTCCGCCCCGTACTCAAAAAAGCTGGCCTCATGAAGCGCGACTCCCGCGAAAAAGAACGCAAACATTACGGCTTGCGCTCCGCTCGCAAACGCGAACAATTCAGCAAGCGCTAAATCGCCATCCTTCAGGTTTTGCTAAAATCCACCTCTGCTACGGGGTGGATTTTGTTCCGTTTCCAGCAGTTTTATGCTAAAATAACGCGCATGGGGTATTAGCTCAGCTGGTAGAGCGCTTCAATGGCATTGAAGAGGTCAAGAGTTCAAGTCTCTTATACTCCACCAATTTGGAAAAACTATGAAAACAATCCTCACCGGCATTCGGGTCAACGGCGAACTTACTCTGGGCAACTACCTAGGGGCACTGCTTCCCATGACTCGCCTCGCCAATCAGCACAGCAAAGATTCCAAAATCAACATTTTTATCCCCGACCTCCACACCATCATTTCTGACATCGACGGCACCCTCCAGCAAAACCTCATCAAATCCATCAAATATTATCTCGCCTCGGGTCTGGAGCTCAATGACAACGTCCACATTTATCGACAATCCTTTATCCCAGCCCACTCCGAACTCACCTGGCTCCTAAACTGTTTCGCCACCATGGGTGAAGTTTCCCGCATGATTCAGTACAAAGAAAAAGGCGAGGGCAAAGATTCCGCCAACGTCGGTATTTTCGACTATCCTGTCCTCATGGCCGCCGACATCCTTCTTTATGACGCCACCTACATACCGGTCGGCGAAGACCAATTCCAACACCTCGAACTCACGCGCGACCTCGCCATCCGAATCAATAATCGTTTCGACCAAAAAATATTCACACCTCCCGCCAAAACTGCTGACCAAGCCAAATTTATGGGCGTCGATGATGGCATTCGTATTCGTTCACTCACCGCACCAGAGAAAAAAATGAGCAAATCCGACACCGCCGAGAACAGCAAAATTATGCTCTCGGACAATCCCGCCGCCGCCGCCAAAAAAATCATGTCTGCCACCACCGACAGTGTTGGCAAAATTCAATTTGATATGTTCAATCAGCCCGGCATCAGTAATCTCCTCCAAATCGAAGCACTTATCACGGGACAACCTCTCCAAGTCATCATCTCCAGTTGGGCCGGTGAGACCAGTTATGGCGACCTCAAAAACCAAGTCGCCACCTCTATCAAAACTTTCCTCACCGACTTCCAGTCCAAAGTCAGCAGCATCACCGACCAGCAGGTCCTAGACATCCTCAAAACTGGGGAAACTTACGCCAACCAAATCGCCAACGCCAAACTTCACAAAGTTCAAACTGCCCTCGGACTGCGCCAGAATGCCTAAAAAATTCAGTAAGCCTCATCTATCCCGCATTATCAACGGTGACATCGATACACCCGAAGCACCAGACAAGCCCCAGACAATCCGTTTCGACATCGCCCTCCAAACCCAATACCCAGAATATAATCGCTCCACCCTCAAAAAATACATCAAAGCCGGCCAAGTCACCAGAAACGGAGAGGTACTTACCAAGCCAAGCACTCAAATCACCGACACTGACAAACTCAAAATTCAACTGCAACCCGAGGTTGCTCCACCGCAACCGCCAATCATTTACGAAGACGATAACGTTATCGTCCTGGACAAACCCATCGGCCTACTCACCGTTAGCAAGGGCGCTTTCAACCCCGAGCCCACTCTTGAAGCCCACGGCAAAGCCGTCCATCGTCTCGACCGTGACACCTCTGGTGTCATTATTATGGCCAAAAACGACCGCACTAAATCACAACTTCAAAAACAATTCCAAGACCGCAAAACTCACAAAACTTATTACGCAGTCGTGGTTGGTCACCCCAAACTCGACCAAGCCGTCATCAACGTCCCCCTCGCCCGCAATCTCAAGGCGCCCACAACTTTTCAGCCTGACAAAGAGGGCAGGGAAGCCATCACACAGTACCAGGTCGTCAAACAAAATCACAATTATTCGCTCCTAGCACTCAAACCTCAAACTGGCCGCACCCACCAACTAAGGGTCCATTTGGCACATATCGGCACCCCCATTCTCGGCGACAAAATCTACGGACAAACGCCAGCTGACCGCATGTATCTGCACGCCACCGAGCTCGAAATTACCATCCCGCAGGGCCAACGCAAAACCTTCCGCTCGCAATTACCGCAGGAATTCCGCGATGTTCTTAAAAAATCCTGACGATATCCCACAAGCCATCAGCCGAGTCCATTTTGCAATTTTTGTTTTCCCTGCGCAGCTTGATTTTCCAGAGCTCCCAAAGTCCATCAACATCCTACCTAACGACAAAAATCACATCGCTATCGAGGAAATCCACGATATTGAACAACTGGTTCGCACCAAGCAATCCGCGCCCCTCATTATCACCGTAAAACACGCCGAGCGCATGACCGAACAAGCCCAAAATTGCTTCCTTAAACTCCTAGAAGAGCCCGGCGACCACATCCATTTTGTTTTCTTCACGCACGCCGCCAACCAACTACTCACCACCATTCGTTCTCGTGCGCATATTTTCCAACTCAAACAAACCGCCAAAATTGACTCGCCCCCAAACCGCGACGCCAAAATCATCGCTCTTGCCAAACAATACATCTCCGCCACGCCTCGTCAGCTCGCCACCCTCTCGCAAACCATCGCCAAAGACCGCAGCAGAGCACTTGAGATGCTCGACGTCGCCATTGAGCTCCTCTATAAATCCTACTTCAAAACTGGCAATTCCAAATTCCTCGACAAGCTCGAACGGCTCACGCAAGCCCACAACAACATCGAGAAAAACGGCCACATCCGCCTCCAGCTCGTGGCCAATATGGTATAATTAGCTCATGCTAGCCGTCGCTGTGATGCTCATCTTCGTCGTTTTCATCATCTTTTTCTTGCCCGCCGAAAAAATCACCACCGAGGATGATGAGCCAGAAATCCGCAAAGCACCCCAAATGCGCAAACTTTGGACCATCGCCCGCACTGCCATGAAAGAACGCAAGCCCCTCAAGGCCGAAAAGGCCCTCCTCACTATCCTCAAATTCGACCAAAGAAACGCCGCCGCCTACAACCGTCTCGGTATCATTTACGCAAAAGAACGCAAATACAAAGAAGCTATCGAATGTTTCGAAATCGCCCAATCGCTCGACAATAACGCCTCATCACTACACAACGTCGGCCTGATTTATCTCGAAACCCAAAATTACGAAAAAGCCGCCATGGCCTTCAAGCAAGCTATCGAGCTCGAGGGCGACATTCCAGCTCGCTACATCGCCCACGCCAAAGCCGAAGAAAACCTCGGCAACCGCAAAAAAGCCATTGAATCCCTCGAAATCGCCTACGACCTTTCGCCCTCCACCATCACCTTGCGGCACATACTGGAAGTTTACGAGCGCGCCGAAGATGAAGAGGGCATCTCTGAAACCAAATCCCGCATCCAAGATTTACTAGAATCCCAAAAACAGGAGACCAAGAAACCTTCATCCAAAAAAATGCTCCCCAAGCGCCGCCGTGTCATGTAAATATGGTATAATCACAAAGACCTGCCGCAATAGCTCAGTTGGTAGAGCAACGGTTTTGTAAACCGTAGGTCCTCGGTTCGAGTCCGAGTTGCGGCTCCATTTTTGTGCGCAAACATGAAACAAAAAATCCTCTCTCGAGGATTCTTTGGCGCCGCAACCTGCATACGAGTTCACGTATGCCGCTACAACTGAATGTAACTTACCAGTTGCTGCATTGCCTTTATTATACCATGTGGCCGTGAGATGCTTACTGAGATTTTTGCTTCAACACTAGGACCGTCCTGCTGGGTGAATAGATTTTGATTCCTATCTTGCCGCCTCTTGAGTCTAGTGTTTCAGTACGATATGTGGTGCTGGAGGATATCCTGTCAAAGCCGCCGAATTCTGCTTTGTCGCTATTGAATATGGCTGAGTAGGTGCCTTGGTCGATGACGGGAAGTTCGTAGCCCTCAAAAGATGCGGTGGGATGAAAATTGAATAGGAATATCAGGTCGCCTTTTCTGAATGCTAATATTTTATCTTGATCGTCGCACCAGAGATTGGCTTGGTTGTCGGTTTTTAGGATGGGGTATTTTTTGACGATTTTTAGCATTTCTCGGTCGAAGGCGGCGAGATGTTTGTATCTAAGGTGGTCCGAATCGGCTAAGCTCCATTTTCGGAGGGCGTAGCGGTAGCTCCAATCGTTGCCTTCTCTTGGGAAATCAATCCATTCGGGGTGTCCGAATTCGTTGCCCATGAAATTGAGGTAGCCTTCGCCTGCGAGCGTCAAAGTAACGAACCTAATCATCTTGTGGAGGGCGATGGCTCTGTCTATCTCGATATTTCGGTCGAGCGCGGACATATGATAGTACATTTCTTTGTCGGCCAGCCAGAAAATGATGGTTTTGTCACCGACGAGCGCTTGGTCGTGAGATTCGCAGTAGCCAATGGTTTTTTCAAACGGTCGCCTAGACGTCAACTGATGCCACATTTCCCACATACTGAGTTGTTCGTCGCTGCTGGTTTCTAGATTTTTTATCCAATAATCTGGCACGCCCATCGAGAGCCGATAGTCAAAACCGATACCGCCGTCGCTGACGTCGATGCACATGCCGGGCATGCCGCTCATGTCCTCGGCGATGGTCATAATATTGGGGGCGAGTTCGTCGATTAGGTCGTTGGCGAGCTGCAGATAGTTGAGTGCCTCGATGTGCGTGTTCATGCCGAAATACTTGTCATAATGGTCGAAGGCGGCGCCTAGTCCGTGGTCGTGATAAATCATTGATGTGACACCGTCAAAACGAAAACCGTCGATATGGTATTCCTCAATCCAGAATTTGACGTTTGAGAGCAAGAAATGAATAACCTCATGCTTGCCGTAATTGAATAATTTTGAGCCCCAAGCTGGGTGATTGCCTTTTGCCCCAGCGTGAAAGAATTGGCTGTTGGTGCCGTCGAATTTATTGATGCCCTCTCTGGTGTTGGGGACCGAGTGGGAGTGCACGATATCCATGATGACTCTAATGCCAGCGTTATGAGCGGCGTTGATGAGTTCTTTGAGGTCGTCGGGCGTGCCAAATCGAGATGACGCGGCGAAAAAGTTGGAGACGTGGTAGCCAAAAGAGGCGTAATAGGGATGCTCCATCAAGCCCATGAGCTGGATGGTGTTGTAGCCACTTTTTTTGATGCGCGGGATGATGTTTTTGGTGAACTCTTTGTAGGTGCCGATGCGCTCGGCTTCCTGCGCCATGCCGACATGGGCTTCGTAGATGAGAGGCTTGTCAAAGTCTTTTTCGCGGCCGCTACTGAGCCATGTTTTGTCGGTCCATTTGAAGCTATTTTTGTTGGACCAATCCCATACTTCGCCGTAGAAATCGGTGGTGTCGGGTTCTTGACTGGCTCTGCTGATGTATAGCGGGATTCTGTCTTGCGAGGTTCCTCTGCGGACCACGCGCACTTTGACGCGCGAACCGTGGTCGAGCGAGCAGGTTTTTGGTAAGAGTATTTCCCAGTTGCCACCGGAGAGGCGTTTGAGTGGATGTGCTCTTGGGTCCCAGAAGTTAAAATCACCCATGAGATAAAGAGCGTCGGCGCTGGGCGCCCATTCTCTATATATCCAGCCAGCTGATGTCTTATGAAAGCCATAGAATAAGTGCCCATTGGCGATGTCGGAGAGGGTTTTGCCGCCAGAGAGCAGGGTTTTTTTCAGGTTGGCGTAGCGCTCCATGCGCAGCTCGATGTCGTGCTGATACGGCCCCAGCCAGGGGTCTTTATCCAGAATGGCGTACTTGGTGGTTTGGGATTTCTTGTCGTTTTTGATGTTATTTTCCTTATTGAATTTACCGTTTGACCTAAATGTGTCCACGTTCTCGGAATGAAGACATTTTGGTGCGTTTTTTCACTTCGTACGAACCTATTTTACTACAAATCTTGAAAATTAAGAAAGGGCGAAGCCCTTATGGCGGGTCGCCCCTGACTCGACCCGTCGAAAAATACGATACTAACTTTTGCTAAGAATTTGGTAAAATATAACCATGAGCCCAATCGATGAAAATCAGACGACAAACACAAGCACAGAGAACGCCATGCCAACTGGCGGCAATCTTCCAACTCCCACTACTAGCGAACAGCCAGTCATTATAAAAAGCTCCAAAAACCGTAAAGCTCTCGTAATTTTAGGTGTAATATTCGGAGCGCTGTTGCTTATTTCAGGTAGTTTTTTCCTGCATAAGCGATTATCTCCAAATGATTATGGCACGAGTAATGAAGACGGCGAATCAAACCCCTCCATTTCTTTGAAAACCTACACCTCGGAAATAGCAGGGGTGTCTTTTGATTACCCCAGCAACTGGACCCTTGAGGATGGCAAATTTACCAGTTGGTTTCCCCCAAAGGAACTATCTGACGTAAAAGATGTCGTTTCGCCAACTGGCATAAGGGTGAAGTTTGTGACTAGTCCTTCGTTTGAATTTGGCATTAGCGACCGTACCCACTCAGTAGACATATTTGTCAAGAAAGAAGGTACGCCAAAAAGTCCTTTTTTTGACCTTGTAGGCAAAGAAATCAACGTCACTAGTTGGACACTCGACAAAAACTATGACCTCGATCCTCTTCAGTGTCCGAATATCCAAGTTAACGTCAATGAAAGAAACGAAAACACCTTTATAGCGTTAAGTTCACTCACCGGTAATGCGAATAATGCTTCTGATCTTTGTGGCTACATATTAACGGAAGCAGCTGTCATAAGCCTATACGCCATCGATCGTACTCCTAGCAACTATACGCAACAAAAACTGATGTTCGTTTACTATGGTGTTGCGATTACCGATGAGATCGATCGTCAAGCTGTCGTAGACATGTTAAGCAGTCTTAGAAAAAACTAAAAACCCACATTATTCTTAGCAAAAGTTAGCATCGTATTTTCTTGCGGGTCGGGTTGGGGGGCGATCCGCCGGAAGGGCTTCGCCTTTTCTTAACTTTTAAGATTTGGAACAAAAAATCGCTCTTGCAAGCGATAATTTCGAAAGGGTCTCGGGAATGGTGCTGGAAGTAGGACTCGAACCTACGAAGACCGAAGTCGGGAGGTTTACAGCCTCCTGCGATTGCCACTACGCGATTCCAGCAAGGTACGGGGTTAATTTTAACATAAAGTGCTTCAAATAAAAAGCCCCAGCGTATTGTGGGTCTTTAAAAAATGGAGCCGCGACCGGGATTTGAACCCGGGACCTCATCCTTACCATGGATGCGCTCTACCAACTGAGCTATCGCGGCACTGTTGCTATTATACCACTAAATTTTATAACAAAAAACGACACTTTCGTGTCATTTCCTGGCGCGGTGACCTGCATACGAATTCACATATACCGCAGCGGTAAACGACTACTTGCCAGTCACTCATCAAGCCCCTTCAAAATGTAACATTTTGCCGAATCCATGCTAAAATGATTCTAACGTATCACAAAATATACTCCAAAATTTAATCAAGGTGGGCTCTATGGATTCAAAACACATTTTATATAAAATCTGGAAATATTGCGGCTACGCCCTCATCGGTCTAGTCATTTTTACTGTCGTCGAAATAATTTATAACTCCGCAACCGATAAGTTTCTCATTCCGATCTGCGACTGGCTCTGCGCTCCACTAGCACTAATCATAGTTATGTTTTTATCCATCCCATTCTACGTTGTTAATCTCACACTCATCTGCTTAATCCATATCAAAAAGAAACAACAGAAAAAAATAAAGCTCCCCAAATTCATCGTGCCACTCGCCTGGTCCATACTAATTATCCCAGCAGTCTTATTCCTGATATGGCTATTTACTGACCCTTACGGCCCTCTTTCTCTCGGGGCTGTTGTTTAACCTTGTCTTTCTTCAGCCACTTCACCCCCGCATAAGTCAGCGGCGTAATCAAAACTGACATACACATCTTAAATAGCCAGTAGGGAAGAACTAGTCCGACCAAATACTGCACATTATTCGCCACGTCAGCGCCAAAATCATAGCGCGCAATCGTGATAAAGATGACCGTATCCGCCATCAAACCAATCGCATTCGACACATTCGACCTCAACCACAATGATTTCTTGCCCAACTTCGAACGAATTTTTTGAAAAACCAAAATATCCGTCAGCTGTGCCACGCCAAACGCCACCAAAGACGCAAGTGACACCCGAATCGAAAAGCCAAACACGGAATTATAAGCGTCGTTAAACGGCGCAAAACGCTCAGCCGGCGGCAACAGCGTAAAGAACAAGCTAAACAACGCAATCAGCGCAATAATCACAAAACCCAGACGCATCACCGCCAACGCTTTCTTTATCCCATAAACCTCAATAATCATGTCGTTAATCGAAAAAATAAACGGCAAAAGAAATATCGCCACAGATGTGCTAAAGTGCATTTCGCCAATCTGAAACAGTGGGACCATTTTAAAGCCCATCGTCTCCGCGCCAAACAGACAAAAGATATATAACCCAACCAAAATCTCAAGCTTGGTCAGCGGCGCAAAAAAACTCTTCATCTTCCGCAACTTCATATTCGTCTATTGTACCATACCAGTATTTATGATAAAATATCGCTATTATGGCAAAAAAGAGTAATACCAAGCGCAAGCTCGTCGGACTGGTGTCGGAAGAATCTGGCCTTCGTCAGTACTACACCAAGAAAAACACCATGAACAACCCAGACAAGCTCGCCCTGCGCAAATACGACCCTATCTTGAGAAAACATGTTGTTTTCACTGAGACCAAAAAGAATCTCGGCCGCAACGAAGTCAAAGAGAAAAAGCGATAACCAGAATAAATGGGGAAGCAAAAAACTAAGAAACCATTTTTGAAGACTTCTGCGATTTGTCGAAAAAATGGTTTCTTAGTTTTTTAAGTTAACCTACTCTAAACTGCACATCCCGCAGGACATTCATATAGTACAAAAACGCATCGTACGGACTATCGTAGGCCGAAAAATACGCATGCACGTCGCCATCATTCAAACGTTTCGTACACATATAATACACATGATCACTCGTCTGTAGACGTCGCCAATCATTCAGCAGCCCCAAATCACCGCTCGCCAACACTTCATCTTTTACGCCATAGACCGCGCGCATTGCCTCGTGTTGCATCGAATTGCCCAGCCACGCTGACAAATCCCGCTCCGCATCCGCCCAAGTTACCGTCCACGGCATGCTCAACTCATTCTCTGGCTCCTCACTATCACAAGCTCCGCTCACCGTCATAAAACGATTCTCTTCGTCTCTATCCCAGCGATAAATCAAATGCTCAAAAAACTCAAAAATACCCGTGTCTTCCCACTGGTGCTCGCCAAAAGTTTCAAAATCCATGAAGAGATTTAAAAGCCCACCCTGAAGCGTGTTGGTTTCCAACCATTGAATATACTTATCCACCGTCAACGGCCACTCTTTCCACCTCCTGTCTGAAAAACGAAAGGCAATATCATCGCTCAGACGATAGTTCTTCAACAGTAATTTAATATTCTGACAATCATGCGGTCGATATACAAAATTCGGCGAACGCCATTCCAAAATCTTATCCCATCCCTCTGCCAAAATACCCTTGAATCCATAATTTTCCGCCCATTTCGCCAAATCATTATTGTACGCCAACTCGGTATTTCGAAACACGCCACATTCCACCCCAAACATCTCACGAATTTTGCCTTGGTGCATTTTTACCTGTGCCTCAAACTCCTCGCGGTCATAAAAAAACGCCAACGAATGATAGTAAGTTTCCGCCAGAATCTCCACTCGGCCAGTCGCCACTACTCGCTTCAAAGTCTCAATGATATCTGGGGTCCAATCAGACGCTTGCTCCAAAAAAGGCCCCGTAACCGACAAAGAAAACCTAAACTCTGGATAGGTATTCAAGCACCTTTCCAAAATCGCCAACATCGGGCGATATGATTTCTCTGTTACTTTTTCAAACACGCGCTGATTATGATTTCGCGCGTACCAATCTGGCTCACTCCAATAGTCGTGGTCTTTGCCGGCAGCAAATACACTGTAATGCTTGACCCGATAGGGCTGATGCATATGAAGATAAAGCACTATTGTTCTCATTTTTGTTTAGAATACATTCCGTTTATGTTTTCTGGCCTCATCATACACTTGTAGGCATTTTTTTGCAACATCATCCCACGAAATATTCTGATATTCCCGTGCCACCCCTTCGCTCAAACTTTCCCTCAAGACACCACTCTCCGCCACCCCCACCAAAGCATTTGCCAATTTGTCTTCGTCCCAAAAATCATAACGCATAATATTGCGCAAAACCTCGCCAACACCAGATTGTCGCGTAATTATCAAGGCGTTGCCGTGATGCGCCGCCTCCAGCGCCGTCAGCCCAAACGGCTCTGACACCGAAGACATCACAAAAATATCCGAAGCCGTGTAGACATCACGCAGTTGTTTCCCTCGGATAAAACCCGTAAACATCACATTATTCGATATCCCCAAATCAGCCGACAATCTCAGCAGTTCATCTTTCTGCTCTCCGTCACCCGCAAACAAAAACATCATTTTTGGATGTTTTGCCACTGCTCGTGCTGCTGCCCGCATCATGTGCGTCAAACCTTTTTGCAGCGTAAATCGCCCCACCGTCGAAACCACCGTCCATCCCTTTTGCCTCAGCGATTCCAGATATCTATAATTCGAGCCATCATATTCATAATCCTCCTCAAAACAAGCTGCATCAAAACCGTTATAGGCCACCTCAATCTTGTCCGCCGGAATGTTATATCTCTCTACAATAATATCTTTCGTAATACCACTTACCGCAATAATTCGGTCGGCCATCACCAGTCCCGCATGCTCAATCTCGTGAATCATCGGATTACCCCCGTTCATCCCGCTGCGGTCATACTCCGTAGCATGCACATGTGCCACTAGTGGTATACCAAAATACTGTTTCGCCAACATCCCAGCCTCATAAGTCAACCAATCGTGCGCATGCACAAAATCTGGCTTGAACTCCATTAGGTATCGCTCAACAAACTCACAATAGCAGCGCTGCACATCCCTCACTGACAACATCTCATCACTAGAAAAGCGCTTGAAAAGCCTCTCCTGAATCAGTTTTGACTCATAAGCCGACCCGCCATAACGAAACAGTGGGTCAATCTGTGTCGCCGCCAATATTCTCATATAATTTATGTTGTGCTCCGCCTCATAAGGAACCACAAAATCAATATCCGCACCCTGCTCGGCAAGAGCCTTAGACAAATTCATGCACGCTACCCCCAATCCGCCACTATTGTGCGGTGGCAATTCCCACCCTAGCATCAAAATCTTCATCGCTTTCCAGTATACTCCAAACCTTTAGCATTAACAATATCCATAATCAGTTTTTTCCCTTTCTAGGATTAATTGCCATCGCTACCAAACCAATCATCATCTCCAGCTGCAAAGCATCCTCCTCGTCAAACTCCGCCCCCTGATAAGACGCTCCAAACACAATCTTGCCAAACGCCACTCCATCCATATCTTTAAGGTCAACTATCGCCCGTAAATCCTCGAACTCCAAAATTCTATCACCCCCTCCATTCTTCAGTACTTCCCAAACCTGGTCTGGTGCATTCTTATTCTCAATCGCCCCAATCTCAATATCTTTCACCGTGAACACCACATCCTTAGAACCGTACAATTTATTATCAACTACAATACCAACGTAGGAAAAATGCAAATGCTCAGCCAAAAAAACTGTCAGCTCTTTGAGCTTAATCTTGCCCAAGCTGAACCTTTTTAATCGCTTCGCAATATAGCTAATGTCTATGGCGTTCATCGACAGCAGCGAGCGCACATTCGTCATCAACTCCGACAAAGCCGGCACCATGGCAAAAACAACAGTAATCATCGCAAAATTCAATATCAAATCCGCTACAGGGATATACGCTCTTTTCAGCAGCGCTATCGAAAGTACAAACAACAACACCACATAAGCTAGTGACATCATCGCAATCATCACCACGTATGACATAATTTTCATCCAATCCACCAAAACACTAATCATCCGGTAACGCAAAATCGCATAGTAAAACGAAATAATCGAAATCGCAACCGACAACGGTCCAATCCAAATCAAATCATATCTTTGCAACGGCAATAATAAATCAAAGCACATCGAAATAAACCCGCACGTCCCAAATCCTATCAGCAACAAGATGCAGATATTTCTGACTTTAACCGCTGGTCTACTCAAAATCTTTATAAATAGAAACACTCCATAACACGACATCATCACCGCAAAAAATACTACATAGGTGATATATAGCCACTCGGCACGCAATAATACCTCATTCCCGACCTCACTATTCAACTTAATTTCGCTATATAATAATTGCGGTGCGACCACAATCAGCACCGACAATATCACTCCAGCTCCTACAAAAATCATCGTCAATATACGCCCGATTTTATACCCAGTAAATTGCGCGACATAGCTAAATACCGCCACCACCATCATCATGCCCGAGATATAAATAGTGCTAACCACAAACGGCGCAATCGCCGTAGCGTCCGGCGATAAATTCAAAAACAAAATAATCGAGCCCGCCCACAAAGTCGCCCCCAGCGCCGCACAGGCAAACTTCACAGACAAAAGTTTCGTGTCTTTGTCAGCTTTCGTCCCAAACAACACAGTCACGCCAACCAGCAGAGTCAACACCGTCACTATTATCACCAGAATGCTAGTCAATTGCATCAGTGCCCGCCTTTTCCATAAGCTCATTATATACTAATTTTCCAAATACAGTGAAAAAAGTCGCCTATAAAACGCATAGGCGACCCTGAACTATTGTGAGCGTAATCTCGACAATAGCAACTTAAGGAGAGTGAGCAAGGTTTTCGGTGTCATCCGCCCTTTCGTAACAGCAAACACCACACCAACCGGCTCCTCAGCAATACGCGAGTCAACGTAAAACACTTTTTCGTCAAATGACAGATTTTCTGTCGCGCGCTGCATTACTCCAATAGCTTCCCCCAAATCCCTACTGGGCGCAAACGGCGTCGGTCCCGGACTTTTCCATCCATGCAAGACCATACTGTTTTCCAGTGTCCACTCCTTAATCTGCAAATCCATCACCACCGTGCCGCCTTTTTTCAGTTTCAGCCAAAGCAACATCATCACATCCGCCAGCCTGTCGACCACATACGAGCCGATTCCGCCCGCCCAAATCACATCTTGCGATTTGTTAGGCAGCAACATCAGGAAATCTTTCAAATCTTGCTGTTTGAACTTCAACCTCCCCTTCATCAACGGCGTGCTAGCATACGACTCCACCCATTCAGCTATCTCCGGGTCACTATCACATGCGTTGATTTCCTCAGGTAACCAGTCTGGATGTCCGCTCATTAGCGCCAGCACCGGCAGACGACCGCACCCCAAATCCGTGACCGTAGTCTTTCCGCGCAGATAACTCATCGCCACATACGCTCGAAATCTCAGGAAAACAAATATCGGCCAAAGTATCGACCAACGATAAAATGGGTCATCCGCAGAGATATCATTGCCCAAAATATCGCGCAACCACGCGACATCTAGGTTACTGGCGTGCGTCATTTTTAGACGCCACGGTACATAGACTCTGGAATCCGCTCCAACGTCGAGCATGAACTGAACTTCCGCCGGACAATCGAGCACGCTGGCATGGTCATTAACTTTCTTCTTACTAAGTTGGTCATACAATACCTCTGCCTGACTTTCGCCAAAAGTTTTAACTAACCGCGCCCTCAGCTCCTGCTTCATCTCATCAGAAGTCGAGCCAATTCGCCCCGTCTGCCAATCCTTCAGCAAACTCATGTACGGGTCATGGTCTATTTTCCGCTCAAACGGTTTAATTTGCGGGTCATCCATTAGGTTTTGCAATAAGTCGACTCTTGCGATATCGAATTTCCTACTCTTGAAAATCACGGCAAACCCTCCTTCCAAAGAACAAACTCGGCAAGTTAAAAATTTCCTGCCTGTATGCCCCCAATTATACCATAAGGCCCATTTGACATAGGTGGCGAATTCCCCTTGAATAATATGATATAATATACAAGTCTCCCTTAAAGAGAGGTACGAAGCCCGCACCCCGGGCTAATTTAAAAATTTGGAAAGGAAGTGGTCTTATTGAAAGCTTTCATAGAAGCTAAAATCAACTACACCGACACCATTTCGCAGTTGACTCTCATCACACCCGTAGGCTATCCCCAGTCAAGACCTGGGCAATTCATCCGCATCGACTGTCAGGACGGACTCCCGTGTCCCATCAGTATCTCCACACACTATCAGAACAAACTCACCATCATCATAGACGCCGTCGGCCCAGCCACCAAGTGGCTAGTCAGTCAAGGACCAGGCAAACAAATCGACATTTCAGAGCCAATCGGCAAAGGTCTTCCACCCGTCCCCATCAATAAGCATTTCTTGTTAATCGGTGGCGGAGTTGGTATCGCCCCACTCGTTTCTCTCTACGACGACGCACTTTTTTGCCACGCCATTCTTTGCTACACCACCGCCGACAGAGCATTCATCCCTGACGTCTTTTCTCCCATATACATCACAGTCGCTACCGACGATGGTACATATGGAGTCAAAGGACGCGCCGACCAAATTCTCGAGCTGCACCTTCAGGAAACCTCCAAATACGATATGATTTTTGCTTGCGGCCCCAAGCCTATGCTCAAAGCCGTCGCGAAAATCGCCGAGCGGGCCAATATCACATGTTATGTTGGCCTTGAAGAATACATGGCCTGCGGCATCGGCGCTGGCAAATGCTGCTCCACCATGTTCACCTCTGGTATGCAAAATATTTGCACCGACGGTCCA
>Ga0099364_10007079_pt1 | contig 16135 bp, 10 predicted proteins | sample TergutTh196P3_FD_73070 | JGI IMG/M metagenome (GOLD analysis project Ga0099364, IMG submission 73070) | Microcerotermes parvus P3 segment gut microbial communities from Pointe-Noire, Republic of the Congo - Th196 P3 | ecosystem: Host-associated > Arthropoda: Insects > Digestive system > Gut ...
GTTTCATCAAACTCCACTATTTCAGTTCCCACTACTTTTCGTAAACTGTAAGGGCTCCAATCATCTAAAAATGTAGCATCAAACTCTCTTTTTGTACTAGGTCCTGGCTATGTTAGAAAGTTCTGAAGTTACTTTCACTTGCCCTAATAACGCGAATGGTAAGAAAAGGAAAATCAATACTGTGATTGAATTTCTCATATTCATACGACTTTGCGAACTCACCAAGTTTTTGAAATGGTTTCTGGCTTCCATTGCTTTTCTAAAATTACTGTACTGTTTCATGATATTTCTATTTACTTAAAATTACTACTTTACTTTTACTCTGTCGTTTTCGGTCGCACTCTCTCACCGCACTCTCGCACGGCTTGTATAGAGCGGCTTGGCGCAGTGGCAGCATACACTACGCTTTATGCGGCGCACGAAGTTTCAAATTTCCACAGCCCTTTCTGCGGGCGTATTGCCGCCATTGCGCCACCACGCAGTAGCATCGAAGATAAACCGCCAGTTATCTGCAGGCATTTTTTCCAAATCGCGCCTCTCTCACTGCGCTGTCCGAAATATTTGTGTGATACATTTTTCTTTACCGTCCAATGCGAGGATATGTTTCCCATGTTTTTTATTTAACACGAACAATCACACTTTAATTCAGTTATTTGCCTGCAAAATCGTCTGTTTGTTTGGGCAGTTCAACGCTCTGCCTGTCGCTTTATTTCAGCAGTTCAACACTCTGCTCCACTATTTTCGTTCTTTCGGAAAAAACTCAACAACGGTTGTGGCTCCGACCTAATTTCTTTTCAAACGCCGCGCGTCACAAACGTTTGATATACTCCGACGCGCTTATAAACCCTGTTTTTCAGGGAAGATATCCCGAAACTGCTTCACGTTCCACCTTCACGCTTCCGCACCAATTTGTCCGCAAAATCGGCATGTTCAGGCTCGCTTCCGCTTGTGCAACTGCTCGATAAACGACCAGCCACCACGTTACTGTTATTCGTTTCTCTTTTTTTCGTTATGTCAAAGAACCCATCAAAATCACCGTCGCAAAGATATACAAACTTTTTCATTTGTGCAAACAATTTTTCAAAAAAGTTGAAAATTTCTCGCTCAAACTTTTTATCACTCACATTCTACCAATTTGACGCTAGCGGCTGGCATGACATCCGTTATTTATTCGCGGGATGTATTATAAATTGTGCATCAGTATAATCCATAACATCTGATAGTTTTATCCATCCATAAAAGCTATACCAACCATTAGGATCTGCTCCAACTCTTACCCTTAAATAACCATTTTTATATTTCGATGTTGCTCTCAATTTGTCGTATTGAACTACATATCCGTATTTTTTTGTGAATTGACGAGGCTTTTTGTGAATTTCAGCAACATCAGAAATTACGCAAATATCGGTAGAAGGTACGGAAGGATGAGGGGTTAACCCTATGTTTTCGTGCTCACATTGCTCGGGAACAAATATCCTGATCTTGCTAGTGTCAGAATTGTTGACTGTAACTGGAAAAATAAATATAAAATAAAATAATGCTACTAAAATAAATAAAAATTGAAGTACCTCACTTACAGTCAGTTTTTTCTTGTTTTTTCTTGTTTTTTCATTTGATAATTCCATTTCTGCTCCACAACGGTAGCAAAACTTGAAGGCATCATCGGTTTCAATTTCAAGATTACATTTTGGACAAGTATAAAACATGTTTGGTTGCGGTTGTTGGTGTTGTAACCCTATCCCGCAGTTTCTGCAAAATTTTGCAGTTTCTTCATTTAAAAAATTACATTTTTGACAAGTCATAACCCTTTTTTATATATAACGTTTGTTTTTGCTTCTTCAATACTTTTTTACTGATTTTCTAATTGACGCCACAAAAATACAACTTTTTTTTTAATCCGCAAATTTTTTTTCCATTTTTTTATACATTTAATAATTATATATCACAAAAAGCCGGACATTCCGCATTCCTGCCCGGCATAATTTCAATGTCCAATTTCTACAAACAAAACCTATGCCACGTCAGGAGTTCTTATTCCTATACTCATTTATTTCATTACAAAACGGTAATAAGTTACACCTCTACGTTCACGTTTTTCTACAGCAAACTCAAAATCATAACTTTTGTGCGTGTCTATCCTTATACTATTATTCTTAACTCTAGCGTTTGGACTTCCAATGCGAACGTAATAGTAGCGATGTCTAGGATTTCGGGCAGTTATCTTAAACGAAAATCCACTTTTTAGACTACCAACGATAGCGCTTTTTGCCTGTCTAACCCCAAATTCATTTTTTATTATAAATGAGATAGGTATATCTCCATCTACTTCTCTAACAATATCGTCATATCCTTCAAAAAAGAATGAAAGTTCACCCAGCGCCGCCCGCTGTCGGGCTATAGAAGAAGTTCTTGGAGTGTTTGTTTCAAAGGTCGAAACAACATTGGTATTTTCTACAATTCTACGGTTATTTGCTTGTTGCGAAATTTGTTGTTGTCTTTCTGCGACAGTTTGTTGTGGAGGAGCTGCGTCAACAAACATTTCGCGTACCATTCTCTGTACAACTTCTACCAAATCGTTCAATCCCCGTTGGGTTTGCGCGGTTCGTTGCCGTTCGATACGAGCGGTATGTACATCTATCAACTTACATGAAATGTGAAAGTTTGACCCTAAAGTCGCGACACTCGCCACGAATGCAAGATTAGCGCCCATAAGTCTACCCATTTCGCTGATTTGTGTGTCGTCTACCAAACCGCTTGCCTGAAATCTGTTCTCTGCAAGTACTCTGTCAATCAATTGTCGTTCAAGCACAGTATAGCCTGCGGTGTTGACAACTATAGAACTGATTTCTTCGCGCACTATCTCCTTCAGATGAGGCTCCACGTTTCCAGCGGGGTCGAACACTGCTACTTTCCTGTCTTCCTGTGCCATTGCTGCTAAACTTATGATGACAATGACCGAACTAATGATAATTTTTTGCATATTGTTACCTTTTAATTTGTTTATATTTACACAATTAGGCTAAACAAAATCGCGGACTTACTCTGTCCGCACAAGAGGTTGTAGAAAAAGACCCGAATAACCAACAAGCAAATCCGCATCGCTGCGGGTTTATACTCGTTCTTGTTATTCTAAAACTTTCTACATTTCTTGTACAAGAACTAAAATACGCCATTAAAATTAAGCCTCCGCCTCGTCTCCGACCTAAAAAATCGTTGACGATTTGAGGCTGCAAAGGTATACATATTTTTTTTGAACAACAAATTTTTTTTCATTTTTTTTATACATTTAATAATGGATATCGCATTAATCCAGAGCCGGCAGCCAAGCGTTCACGTATTCGCCAGTTCGGGGTAGGAATGGTAAAGTCCAGTCTACAAGTACTTCAAGCCCGTCGTGAAAATATTTATTTAGTGTCGGTTGGGTTTGGTTGGGGGATGGTGGCGACTTGGGGGACGGTCGCCGGAACTTGAGGGCAAAAGCAACAAAAAAGCCACTGCTGCGGAGTGGCTGTCCTATTCGGCGGACCCAAATAGGGGCAATTGGGCGCAAAGGTAATAGTTATTTTTGACATTGCAAAAAAAATGTCATTTTTTTTGCATTTTTTTTTATGCATTTGATACACAGTTGAACTCCCTAACGGAGTTCTCAAGCATAGTCGTAGCCCATATCCCCGAGTTGCGCTTCACTTACTCGAGGTTATCCACGTATAACTCCTTCGGAGTAACCTCTACCTCGCTGAGGATAAATTCTTGAAACTTGTCCCATTTTATAATTCAACGGACAAAAGTTCTTTGCCAAAACCATGTAAGGCATTTTCAATCTTTTTTCGTTGCGCAGGTCTTGGTATTTTCAATCCGCTAGCGTAGTGATGGATTTGCTTTTGATTGATACCTGTTATTTTCTCTAATGCAGTTTTGCTGAATATGTTTTCAAAATATTTTAGAAAACTCTGTGTATCAAACTTATAAACTATTTCGTACTCATTTTTCAAAATGTCAGGCAATTCTTCTTTTTTTCGACTTTCAATTAACAGCCTTAATCCATCAAGAACGTTTGTTTTTGCTTCTTCAACAGTGTTGCCAGCACCATACACACCAGAACAATTTACGGCATAAGCCCCGTAATGGTCTTCACTTTTTCCTATTTCTATAATCAATTTTTCCATATTGATAAATTTTACTTTGAGACCTTTGAGACTAATACTTATTGCAGTCCCATATCCTTAATAATACTCTTTCTTAATCCTTCCGGCATTTCTTTTGCTCCATGATATGGTATCGGTGGCGAAAGAACGCTATCCTTCTCGTAGAAATAGTGGCTTCCTGTCGCCCTTACGAATGTCCATCCATTTCTTACGATTGTCCTATGAAAATTCGAATACTTCTTACTGATGTTCTAATTGACGCCGCAAAAATACAACATTTTTTTTTTTCGCAAATTTTTTTTTCATTTTTTTTATACCTTACATCAATAACACCTCACGAAAAAGCCGGACATTCCTGTCCGGCTCCAAAAGAAAACGAAAACACAAACTAATTGGCTGACGCCAATCGCTTGTAACTGTTATATCTCCACTTGGCGTTCTCTTCGGCTGCGCTGAACAGTTCGTTGGCTTCAGCCGGAAACTGCTTTTTGAGCGACGAATAGCGTACCTCGCTGAGGATAAATTCTTGAAACTTGTCCCATTCGGGCTCCTTGGAATCCAACTGGAACGGATTTTTGCCTTCGGCTTCTAACATCGGGTTGTAGCGATACAAGTGCCAGTAACCGGCTTCTACGGCGAGTTTTTGCTGTGCCTGAGATTTGCCCATGCCGCCGCGCATACCGTGATTGATACACGGAGAGTAGGCAATAATAATGGATGGACCATCGTATGCTTCGGCTTCGCGTATTGCTCTCAGACACTGTGCGTTGTTAGCGCCCATGGCAACCTGTGCTACGTACACATAGCCGTAACTCATCGCCATCATGCCTAAATCTTTTTTGCGAACACGCTTGCCCGCAGCAGCAAACTTGGCTATAGCGCCCACGGGGGTTGCTTTTGACGCCTGACCGCCCGTGTTGGAGTAAACCTCGGTATCCATGACTAACATGTTCACGTCTTCGCCTAATGAAATAACGTGGTCTAAACCGCCAAAGCCGATGTCGTAAGCCCAGCCGTCGCCGCCAACAACCCATACGGATTTCTTGACTAAATACTGACGCAGGTCTAATATCGCTTTTGCATATTTGCCGTCGCATTTGTCTATTAGCGCTAAAACATCTTCAGACGCCTTTTGGCTTTCGCTCGATGTTTTTGCTGTTTTCCACGCCTCAAATACGGCTTTCATATCTTCCGAACATTTGCAGTTTGCCATCGCCTCGTCCATCAGTCGGGCAATGCGGTCGCGCATACGTTTAACGCCTATAGCCATTCCGAAACCGTACTCGGCATTGTCTTCAAACAGCGAATTTGCCCACACCGGTCCGTGTCCCTTTTTGTTTACGCAATAGGGTGTCGAGGGCGCTGAACCACCGTATATCGACGAGCATCCGGTGGCGTTGGCAATCATCATGCGGTCGCCAAAAAGTTGCGTAGCGAGTTTGATGTATGGTGTTTCGCCGCAGCCGGCACAGGCGCCCGAAAATTCGAACAACGGCTGTGCAAACTGGCTGTTTTTTACATTTGAATCTTTAGCCGCCAAATTGTCTTTGTAGGTTATGTTTTCGGATGCATATTCCCACAATTCTTTTTGCCCTAACTGTGTTTCAAGCGGCTTGAGTTCCAATGCTTTCGCGCCTTTTTTGCCCGAGCAGGAATCAACGCAGTTGCCGCATCCCGTACAGTCAAGCGGACTGAGTTGAATGCGATATTCAAGTCCTTCAAAGGTTTTTTGCGGAATAGCAGAAATTGTTGGCGCTCCGTTCAAACCGGCTTTCTCTTCGGCAGTCAGCAAGAACGGACGAATAGCAGCATGTGGACACACATACGAACAAATATTACACTGAATGCAGTTTTCGGGTATCCATTCGGGCACATTAATAGCGATACCGCGCTTTTCGTAGGCTGATGTTCCTTGCGGGAAGGTGCCGTCTTCGCGTCCGTTGAAGGTGCTGACGGGCAGCGAATCGCCGCGCTGACTGTTCATCACGTCTACAACGTTGCGTATAAATTCGGGGCGTTTCAGGTCTATGGGCGCTGCATCGGCTTGCGGGTCTAAATTTGACCATGCGGGGTCTACAGTCACTTTGACGACCTCGCCGCCGCGGTCTACCGCTGCATTGTTCATCTTTACAATATCTTCGCCCTTGCGTCCGTACGATTTTTTGATGGCGTCCTTCATTTCGCGAACAGCCAAATCGTAGGGTATAACTTCCGAAATCTTGAAGAACGACGATTGCAAAATAGTGTTGGTGCGGGCGGTTCCCAAGCCTACATCGATGGCGATATGCGTAGCGTCGATGATGTAGAACGAAATATCGTTGTCGGCAAGATATTTTTTCATCTTGTTGGGAAGTTTTTCGCATGTTGTAGCAGCGTCCCACTGGCTGTTGAGCAGGAAGGTGCCGCCCTTGCGAAGTCCCTTCAATACATCGTATGTATAAATGTATGGAAAAACATGACATGCCACAAAGTCGGGAGTACCAATCAGATATGGCGCGCGAATAGGACAATTGCCAAAACGAAGGTGCGAAATGGTTATTCCGCTGGTTTTCTTTGAATCGTACGCAAAATACGCCTGACAATACTTATCGGTTGTTTCGCCAATTATTACGATTGAATTTTTGTTTGCGCCAACGGTACCATCGCCGCCAATGCCGTAGAACTTAGCCTGATAGGTGCAGTCGGTCATGATGTTCACTTCGGGGCGCAACGGCAACGAAAGGTTAGTAACATCGTCTATTATTCCAATGGTGAAGCCGTTTTTGGGCTCTGCCTCCTTCATGTTGTCAAACACCGACATTATTTGTGCCGGCGTGGTGTCTTTCGACGAAAGTCCGTAGCGTCCGCCAAGGATAAGGGGCGCGTTGTCTTTTCCGTAGAACAGTTCTTTTACGTCTAAATATAGTGGTTCGCCGTTTGCTCCGGGTTCTTTGGTGCGGTCGAGCGTTGTTATACGTTTTACGCTCTCAGGCAAAGCATTGAAGAAATATTTTGCCGAAAACGGTCGATAGAGATGCACCGAAATCAGCCCTATTTTTTCGCCTTTTGCAACAAGGAAGTCTATTGTTTCCTTTATTGTGTCAGTTACCGAGCCCATCGCCATTATGACGTTTTCGGCATCGGGGGCGCCATAATAGTTGAACGGATGATATTCGCGTCCGGTTATTTTCTTTATTTCCTGCATGTAACTCTCTACCATGTCAGGCAGCGCCTGGTAGAACTTGTTAGAGGCTTCGCGCGACTGAAAATAGATGTCAGGATTTTGCGCTGTGCCGCGCGTTACCGGATGCTCTGGGTTTAAAGCGCGGTCGCGAAACTGCTGCACGGCTTCCCAATCCAACAAGCCAGACAGTTGCTCTGCCGAAATAGGCTCTATTTTTTGTATTTCGTGCGAAGTGCGGAAACCGTCAAAAAAATGCAGGAACGGTACACGCGACTTTATTGCTGTGAGATGCGCCACAGCCGCCAAGTCCATCACTTCCTGTATACTTCCGGTAGCCAGCATAGCAAATCCTGTTTGTCGGGTGCTCATCACGTCGCTATGGTCGCCAAAGATTGACAACGCCTGCGCTGCCAAACTCCGCGCCGACACGTGGAAGACGCCGGGCAACAACTCGCCCGAAATTTTGTACATATTGGGTATCATCAACAATAACCCTTGCGATGCGGTGTAGGTGGACGTCAGCGCACCAGCCTGCAACGAGCCATGTACGGCTCCGGCGGCGCCCGCTTCGCTTTGCATTTCGACAACCTTCACTGTTTCATTGAACAGATTTTTTTTACCCTGGGCTGCCCATTCGTCCACGTATTCAGCCATGTTTGAGGATGGCGTTATAGGGTAGATTGCGGCTACTTCGCTAAACATATAGGCGATGTGCGCTGCGGCATAGTTCCCGTCACAGGTTAAAAATTTATTTTCTACTGCCATTTTATCAATATTAATATTGTTACATAATCGGGCGCAAAGATACGATTTTTTTTTTAGAAAATATTTTTTTTTGCAATTTTTTATTGTATTTTTGCAAAAATAAAAATAAAAAATAATCGCTCACGACAAAAGGTTTGCACTCGTAGTAGTCCAAACCGGTTTTTTGAGAACAAATCGCAATTATGCCGGTCAAATGGCGTTAGCAGTCGGAATGGGGGTACTTACAGGCATTGCCACAGGCACTGCATATTACAATACGCCAATGAAGTCAAATTCAACTTTATATGCTCTGATTGTTGATAGTAAAGAAAAAAACGTGGCTTTCTATAATTCAGTCAGCCAGGAAAAATCGCCCGTTGTAAAAGAAAATATCGTCAAACAATTGCAACTCGTTTTCGATAAATATTGGTGAGAGTTTTCTATTAATTAATGGGTTCTGCGATTTTTTGTGTGGAAAAGGCGGCAATCCGTAGGAAAAACAATAAAATCCGTGAAAATCAGTCAAATCAGTCAAATCCGTGTATCCCCCATATTATCTGCGACAATTTGCATTGCACCCCTCTTCATGTGTTCAAAATCATTTCTGGCAATCAATCTGCCCTTATTCCCTTATTATGCTTAAAATAAGAGAACAAGGGAGATATTGACGACGACTAAGGAGCTACACTAAAATTCCTCGAAGCCCTATAGAACGCCGACCTTGCATCAGGATGTACAACCTCCTGAAACAATGGTTGCCTTGAGTAGGGGATTACATTTTCATCGTCGCCTATATAAATATAGAACCTGTGGTCGTGTACGTACCATACTTGCTGTGAAGCAGATACCGTTGCAGTAAACGCAACGTTGCCCGAAGCGCCATGGGGAACTTTAACGTAGAACGGCACGCCAGCTCTTACCTTAGTTATGGTTGCACCCGCTTCATTTTCAAATTCGGCATTGCCGGCAGTTAAGTCAAAGTCAATGATATTGGGCAACAGCATGTTTTCATCAACCATGAAGGGTCCATAGAGCCCGTTTGCTTCAACAGCGTTGCCCGATATGCTTATTCCTGCATTGTAGGCGGCTGTTATAGCGTCAATGTTCGTATAGACATGATTTATAGCGTTCAAAATCAATGTTGCATCCCTGTTATTGTATATATTCGATACTGACACATCATGAATAATTCGCCATATAATACTTTGTTTCATTTGCCTGTATCCGTGAACATTACTTGTCTCCAATTGTTTGTATCTGTTCATTAGGAACGTGAACGCCGCCATTATCTTGGTTGCTTCGCCGTTAGCGAGATGTTTATCGGATGAAGCGCATTTATATCGTAAACCGCTATAAGTTGGCGTGTTCATATCGGCGCAATAGCCATGTTCCAGGTTTTGGCAATCGTCTACAAGTCTAAAACGGGTAACGCCTAACAAGGTATTATCTATCCGAACATCGGCTGTGCCATCGGTAGAAATAGTGTACTCGCAAGGATTTATGCAGGGGTCAGGTTCCGGATCGGGCTCCGGTTCGGGTTCCGGCTCCGGTTCGGGTTCAGGCTCTGGCTCAGCACGGTCGTAAACGCCTATATACAAGACCTTCAGACCGCCCAATCCATTGGCTACAAAGGCTACATTGCCCCTTGAGGCTACAAAATTCGTCGAATTTGAGCCTATTTGGGCTAATATGCTATTGCGAGACGGCTTAACTATCACATCTTTACCTTTTTCATCGGGAATTATATCATACCAATGCATGCCCTGTCGTCCGTTTGCAACCAATAACAGGTTGGATGGAACGGTAGTACCTGAAACGCTTACCTTGTCGTCGCTGTTTACGCTCAACCCGTTTGTTACGTCCCACTCCCTGTGAGTGTTATTGTTAGGAGGTCCTATCCGGTCGTTCACATTGTTGAAACCGTTCTTGTTCAACATCCTCAGTCCGGTTTCGTTCTGTGCAAGAAACAAATAATTGTTCCATGCCAAAATCTGCGACTTAGCGTCTTTTTGCATAGCCTCGTTGGTTACGCTGTAAACCGGCGTTTCGTCGTTGCCATCTAAATCATACTTCGTAACCCGCGCATGATTTGCCTGCATCAGATAAACTCCGCTATTGTCTACGTCTACCGAGCGTGCGTGCTGCTTTTCGATAAAGTTTACCTCTTCATAACTGTTTGCATCAAAAATATACAGCCCACCCTTAGAACCTTGCGTTCCGTCGCCGGTAGTAACGTAAATGCGGTCGCCAAATTTACGTATTGAGTTCGCCTGAAACGACGTCAGCATTTTTATATTTTCCGGCTCTATCGCTTTAAATTTTCTGTCGGCTCCCAATTCCATAACCAGGTAGAACGCCGGGTCTTTACCTTTGTAGCCTAATTCGGGCTCCTCGCTTGCTCCGGCGATGTAGAGTTTGTTGCCGCAAAAATCAAGTGCATTTATTTGAGCGTTCCTCAGTTTGATGCTCGAAACGGGCGTCAACTTAACATCCGCGTCTTCGAGTTCTCCGTCGGTAACAGTATATTTGTATACCACAAGCCCGCCAATATTGGGCTCGTTGCGATGGTTGTATGCCACGAACACGTGACCATCGTCAGAAATTTTGACCTCCGCAGCCTGAACTTTACGTTCTATGCCGTCATTATCGGTCAACACTAAAGCGTCTTTCTCGGCAACCAACTTGAAATAATAATCGTTTGCCTGCAGGTCGTCATCCTCAGATAATGACCTGATACCCTCGCCATCACCGCTAACGCCGGTTTCGCTTGTAACCGGATATTCGTTCAACGACACAATCTTAACATTCGGATTGTGATTGATGACAATCGCCCCATTCAGCAATGAAACCATTTCTGAACTTTTGCCCGTTTCGTCAGTCTCAAATTCACTACAGCCCGTCAAAACAGCAATAATGAGGCATATCGAAATTAAAAATAACCTCTTCATTTTTTTGTTATGTTTATAATATGTATATATATACGAAAATTTTGTCGTAAGGTTACAAAAAAACAAAAAATATTTATGGCATTTTGAATATTATTATGCTATTCAATTTCAATTATTGGCGTATCTTCCTCTGGTGGTGGCTGTACAACAGGTTGCTGTTGTTGAATGGGAATATCTCCGCTGGGAGCCGGAACTGCTGACGGCGATGTTTGCCTTGCACGTCGCTGATAGTTAGCCTGAATTTGGTTTACACGTTCAGTTGTAGCAAGCATGTATGTAAATCTGAAGCCCGGACGTCTCTCAGCAGACCTGCGCCTTCTCTCCGGAATTCCTGCCAAATGCTCGGTTATTAATCTTTCAGAGGAGCCTATTTGCATGTTTTCGCGTGTATAGCTGAAAAATATCCAATTGCTGTTGTCCATTCTCAGGTAAATATCAAAACGGTCGTTGTTTGCCTGTCTGCTTATTTCTACCATTCCGTCTACCATGCGGTTTAGTTGGTGTCCGAAGATGTTGCCTACTCCTATTTTTCCATACGAGCGATATGAGCGTGTTTCGTAGTCCCAAAACATTTGCAGGTGCGTCAAGACTAATGTTTTGCTGCTAAGCTCGGAGGGAAATCTATCTACCTCGCCAAGCAGGGCTGCGGTGCGATACGTGTTGGAGGCGCTGACGCCTAACCATTCGTTCATTCCGCGAATAAAGGTCGGTCTCTGCATATCTACGCCGCTGAGGCCTTCAAAATTTTCTATCAGACTTGCCGACATCGCCGCTAATTGAGGGTCGTACAGAAAGTCGAAGCTCATCATGACGTCTAACAGGACTTCGTGATTGTTGAGGTTGTACATTATCTTTCCTACTACATCTGTGTTTACGCTTCCAAACTCTCCGCCTATCGACATAAATCGTCCTTCAACGCTAAGCAGACAACGGTCGCGGTTTAGTCTTAGCAAGTTGCCGACCGTGTCGCGGTTGAACAGTTTTTCCTGAGGCGCAAGAAAATAGGAAACAGAATCCTTGTCGTAGGTCAACAAGCCGTGTGCGTTTATTAGCTGCCGCTGTCCCGGTCGGGGCATCGAAAAAACAGCCGGATAAATAGAATCTACTGACATGAAAAAGCCGTTGTATATTCTGTTGCCCCTGTTGTTTAGAGGCTCTGCGCCTACGGGAAGGTATATACTGTCGGGGTTTACCATTGTTGTAAATCTGTAAAAGTCGGGCTTGAGGACTTCACATTCGTGCACTATTTGTGCTGTTCCGGCAAATACCGGATGCAGACTGTCTGAGGCAAGCGTTATTCTTCCCTCGTAGCGGAAGAAGGGACTTAACATAAATTCGTCTTCTTCCTCAATATTTCCGGTTCCAATAGTTTTCCCGTTTCTGTCGGCTGCTATTTGAGAAATATCTATTACCCATGGAGCGCCCGTTTCGTCAACATAGTCGTATTTTCCGAAGCCGCTGAATTGCCGTTTCCCCTGCAATTTGAGGTCGGCGTCGTAGACCGTAAATTGCCTTTGATGGTCGTTGAACACTATTCTTGATTCTACCACTTCTATCTCACCGTCAGTGTTTACTGATAGCTTGCCATCGCCGGGGTATACTATTGCATCGAACGTTTTCACAAGGCTAACTCCTTCAGCCTTCATATCTCCCTGCGCCAGGTCGAGTGTTGCTCTGGGCGCCACAAAGCTAATAGAATCAGCGCCTCGTGCCGTAGAGTAAAATCGCGACCCCTTGCTTTCACCCGGATAGGCATGTCGGAAATCGACCGGCTTAGCTGTTGTGTCTAAGGAATTTATATGTAATATTCCGTTGTCTATTTCCCAAATCATTTCTTCTACGTGTCCGGCAAATTTGGTAGACGGGAAATCTACTAATGTATATGGTTTGCTGCCGTTTGGCACAAAACGTCCTCTGCGCCTGTTGAAATCTATTTCGGAACGCAGACTGTCTATGGTCATCACCCTGTAGGGTCCGTCTTTTACGGGACGCATCTGTAAGTTTGATTGCTCGGCGGTGAACCTGTCTGCCTTAAAATCAAAATCTTCCGAATTTATTTCTGCCGTGCCGTCCATAATATCCACTAATCCCTTTCCGGACAGTCCTCGCGGAGTGAGGGTTAGCATACCGTCAAGTTTGGTTTGAGGGTTGTACATATTGAAATTTTTGTTCATTATGTTCATCCTCTCCTGTTTAGGCGTCCAGTGGATGCGACTTCCGGTAGCGCTGACGTTGGGAAATTCGACGCCGCCTGTTTGCCGTCGCATGGTAAAGTCCTTTGCGTCAAGCACGTTCATCGAATCAGGATATAGTTTAAAATCATCAGCATTGATAGATGTAGTGAGATAGTCTAATTTGCCGCTTGCCATAAGTCCTTCGTTACTAAGCCGCACCTCAGCGTAGAGCGTCGATTGTTGATAAGTCGCCAAGCCGTCGTCGGCGCTGTGAACAAACCCCAGCGAATAGTCGGGCTGCACAACCAAGACCTGTCGCATGTTGTCGAAAATACCGGCTGAATGGAACGTGCCCTGATAGGCTACCGACCTTTTCCTCAAATTATCTATACTGTCCATCACAAAGGGGTCTAACTCAAAAAAGAAATCTTCGCTTGCATACGCGCCTCCTTCTATGTTCGAAGAAGCGTATCGCACACGGGCAAGGCTGTCATTAAACAGTATCGGATACTGTTTGAGGCTTCTTCTTCCCGATTTGTTGTTTGGCTGGTCTATAAGCAGCCTTCCCGACAGACCCAGAATAGCAGTCCTAAGCCGCCTGATTTCCGGTCGTCCATAAAGTCCTATGTCGCCGGTTGGAACATACAGGTACATAGAATCCACTTTTTCAAGGTCTATCCTGAATCCGTTGTAATCGAACTTCATTATTTCGCCAAACATTTCTACTCTACCGGCATTTATCTGTCCGTCTATTTCTATTGCTCTGTTTTCCTGCATCAACACCCGTTGTCCTCTGGGTCTGATAACCACGCTTTGAGAATCGCTGACCATAAAACTTTCTATACCATTTATAGCCAAATCGTGAGTTCTGACGTCGAATGTTGCGTTGTGAACCGGCATGTTTACAGTCGAGTTCATATCAATAACATCAAAATCCCGCAGTTGCGACGCCGCCTCGATAGTTGTATGCAGCACGGGCTTAACGGTAGCTATGTCTCTGTCGCTGTCAAAAAGTATATACCCATATCTCGCCATGTTTATCAATTGCACTCTTGCATTAGGTACTGATGTTCGCAGATGCTGTGCATAAGCCGTAGCAGTAAATGTGTTGCCGCCGGCGTTTCTGGCTACCTGTCTTATTGATATCAAAGGATTTTGCGCGTCAAGATGTTGCAGTCCGTCGAAAGTACGCCGGTCAAAAAAGTTTTCCGACTTGAACTGCGCCCTGCCAAAAGAAGCGCCACGAGCCATAGAAAAGGTCATCAAAGGCTCGTCTGTTCTCCAAATAATTTGTTCGAAGCTCATGCTTATGCGATGATAAGTATTGAAATACGGCGCCTGAGAGGTAGCCGATTCGGTTCGGAAAAAGTTTACTTCTCTGGTAGCTACAACGTATGAAAAAGCTAAGTTTGTGTGATATATCGAATCGCCAAAAAAATGTATTGCAAGCATCACGTTTCTGGAACTCACACGCTCGGGGGTGAAGACGAAGCTTCTTGCCGTCACGTTCATCCGCAGACTGTCACCTCCTTTTCGAACTATAATCATTGCATTTTCGACCTCATCGCCTGAGCCTATTATGCGCATTCCCTGTATTGTCATACCGCCAATGAAGTCAACGTTTGGATACAGGTTTGAGAACAAAAAATCATGCCGGTATGTATTAAATTCGGGATATACTGCCTCAGACGGGTTTGATACGCGTCTGACCTTATCTATCAGTTTTCCCGGTGTGGGCGACGGAAAATATGTTGAATGTGTCAGCAATGCCGAATCTGCCTCAAACTCGGGTCTTCTGACATTTATCGTATAGTTGTTTAGCTGCGCCGAAATTTCGTCGGGCGCCACGCCTATGCGTTCCCAGGTTACTCTGCCGCCTTTGCCTACCCATTCCTGCTCTTGCACCCAAAAACGACCCGTAGTTTGAAAAATTGTGATGCTGTCGGTTCTCTGGATGCTGGAAAGGTCGAAAAAACCGTCCACAACAACTGACAGCCGGTCGTCGACAAGCTCGTAGCGATAGTTGTTGCTTGACAGCTTCCAGACATGTCCGCTGGCTGAATAAATAAGCCGCCTGTTTACCAATTCGAGGGTTGCCTCCATTAGCGTTTGCAGCGACGACGGGGTTACGCTCCGTTCCGGAAAAGAAGCTATTATTGCCCTCTTCCACTCATCAAAGCCTTTTTCAGTGTTTTCGGGCTCCTTAAAGGCTAACAGGCATCGCCATAAGGTCCAGTAATTGACATTTCGTGCTCTTTTTTCGATAAATCCGTTTGAAATACGCAGTATCTCTAACTTTTCGCGGTTAGTAAAAGTTTCGTCATTCCAGGCAGCAGTAAAACGCATAATCAACTCCATGTCAGCCTCCGAAACATTGGCGGGAAACATAGCCGCAACAGTCTCCGGATAGTTTTCAATATGCTCATCGAACGACCTGACTGTGATTGCCTGCGAAAACACGGACACCACCGAAAACATGAAAAAACAAAATGTGATAGACCTTCTTATCATAAAAAAATTTAATACATACCTTGTACGTATTTTTTTCAAAAAAGTTTCAAATTGTTGAGAAAAAATTTCGCCATTTTTTTCCTGCAATAATTGCTGCTCCGTAGGCGCCCATCAGTTCCGGTATATCGGTCATAACTACCGGTTTTCCCGACAGCAGCTCAAGTGCGCGTCGCACCGATGGGTTACGAAATGTTCCGCCCTGAACAGATAACCGGTCGCCGAGTTCGTCCATGTTATTAATGTTCAATACTTTAATAAGCACATTTTTGACAACAGAATAAGACAGTCCGGCTGCAATATCTTCTACAGTAGCATTTTCGCGCAACGATTGTTTTACTTTGGAGTTCATAAATACGGTACATCTTGTTCCCAAATCGCAGGGCGCTTTTGACATGCATGCTTTCTGTGCAAATTCTTGCACCGGTATGCCGAGGTTTTTTCCAAAAGTTT
>Ga0099364_10007080_pt1 | contig 16134 bp, 15 predicted proteins | sample TergutTh196P3_FD_73070 | JGI IMG/M metagenome (GOLD analysis project Ga0099364, IMG submission 73070) | Microcerotermes parvus P3 segment gut microbial communities from Pointe-Noire, Republic of the Congo - Th196 P3 | ecosystem: Host-associated > Arthropoda: Insects > Digestive system > Gut ...
AACTCCTTTTCCTCTTTCTATTATCGGCGCGTTGGTCAATAAATTAAAAGTCAACGCCTCTCCCTGAGAAATATTTTTTGTAACGGTCCTGCCGGCGACGTCGGCGAACTTCGAGACATATACCCCCGGCCTGTTCACGCGGATTTGACGAACCATCACGTCCGTTTCCTTCAAAACTTCGCCCCTCCTCAAAGAGCGGGTCAGGACAAGGACGGGCTGAGTCCAGATAAGCCGCACCGCCAGCGAGCGCTCCGCGCCCCAATCGTCGCGAAACCTCAGCGTGGCGGCGGACGTTCCGGGGACTATGGACGCGGGCGCCACGAGACGGCCCGCCGGCACTCCTCCCTGGTGTTGCACCTCAACCTCTCCGTCCCAGGCCGCAAGGTATTTTACAAGCTCCGCCAAGTCTCCCCGGTCTGTCTCCCGAAACGACGGCCCGGACTCGCGGGTACCTTTTTCCACCCTCACGGCGCTCGGCATCCTCAGTTCCACGCGCACGCTTTCCAGGCCGCTTACTCTCAGCGCCGAAATTACCTGCTCCCTGGTGATGACGCCGTTTTCTATCGTCAAAAGCAGTTCTCCCGCCCGATTCGCCAAAACACGAGGCCCGCTTATATCGGCAACCTCAGAAAGAGAGCAGGCATCGCCTTCCACCCTCACGACGTCAGGCATGGAAATTTGCAGAGTTTCGGCCGCGCCGGCGGCGAAACACGGGAAAAACAATATGAGTGAAAAAACAAAAAAAAGGCGGAGAACTCTCCGCCCCGTACATTGACGCATGTTTAGCGTTTCAGCCCGTTGGCTATTCGCAGGAGGTCGTCCGCGGTCTGTACTCCTTTGGAATTAGCTTCGTAAGCCCGTTGAGCGATAATCATACCGACCATCTCGTCCACCACCTGAACGTTGGACATCTCCAGAATGCCCTGGCGGACCTGGGAGAGTCCGTCTTCGCCGGGTATGCCCATTATGGGAGCTCCGCTCGCGTCGGTTTCAAGAAATAAATTGCTTCCAAGGGCCTGCAGCCCCGCGGGGTTGACAAAGCGCGCCAATTCAAGCTGCCCGATTTCCTCAGTTGCCGTTTGTCCGGCCAGTTTGACGGAAACGGTACCGTCGTTGCTGAGTATAATTTCAACGGCGTCCTCCGGGATTACAATGGCAGGCTCCAGCAGCAGACCTTCGTGGTTGACTATCTGGCCCGCGCCGTCCACCTGCCAGGAGCCGGCTCTGGTGTACGCGACCATGCCGTCCTGCATGACCACTTGAAAATAACCGTGACGCCCGGCTATTACCCAATCCAAAGGATTGTCCGTCACCTGCATGTAGCCCTCCGTCATGAACATGGGAGTGCCGATGACGCGAGTTCCAAGACCCACCTGTACTCCTGTGGGTATAGTCGAATCCGGGTCCACAGGAGCGCCGGGCTGGCGCCATATCTGGTAGAGCAGATCCTGAAAGTCCGCGCGCCGCTTCTTGTAGCCGGTGGTATTTACGTTGGCGAGGTTGTGCGCCACGACATCAAGGTTTGTCTGCTGGGCGATCATGCCGGACGCGCTGGTCCAGAGTGCTCTTAACATTTCTGATTCCTCCTCAAATTCCTATTGCCTTCCAAAGGACGCTATCAGCCTGCCGGTTGACTCGTCGTGGGTCATAAGGGCCTTGGACGCCCCTTCGTAGGCTCTGTGGGCCTCTATCATCCGCACCATTTCCTCCACGACGCTGACGTTGGAGGACTCCAGAGTGCCCGGCACCAACCTGACGTCATCCACCGGGACGGGTTCGCCGGAGTCTTCGTTGGCGATGAGGCAGTTCCTTCCCACCTGCTGGAGATACGTGGGATTTTCAAAGGTAAACAGCGCTATCTCCCCCACCAACTCGCCGTCGACGAGCACCTGGCCGTTGTTCAGTATTTCCACGGAAGTTCCCTCTTCCACGCCTATGGGGCCGCCGTCGCTCTGAAGGGTCATTCCGTCGAGCGTGACGATGTTCCCGTCCGCCCCCACCAGAAAGTTCCCCTGCCGGGTGTAGTACGTGTTGCCCGCTTCGTCCTGAACGGCGAAAAACCCCGGCCCGTTTATGGCCACGTCTAAAGGATTGTCGGTGGTTTTTATTATGCCGGGCTGCGTGTCCATAAAACTTTGGGAATAGACGTTGGCAAGGGCCATGCCGCCGATGATCTGCTTGCCCCTCCAGTTCATGGTAAAGGGCGGGTACGTGGTTATCTTGGTCTCCCCGTCCTCGGAGATCTTTTCGATTCGGTTCATCAGCGCGCTGAACTCAGCGTTGGCCGAAACCCTCCTGCGAAAGCCCGCGGTATCGACGTTGGCCAAATTATTCGTCACTACGTCCAGATTGGTCTCCTGCACCAGCATGGCCGAAGCGGCCGCATAAAGTCCTCGATGCACTGGGAACCTCCACTTTTAAAGTAATCAGTACTTGCGCTTTCGGCCTTTCGCCACGTTCACCAGAATGTTGTGGCGTCCGGAGTTGCGCAGCCTGTCTATTTCAGAGAGAGCCTTTCCGGTGCCGAGCGCCACGCACTCCATCGGGTTCTCGGCGGTGAAGCAGTTGATCCCCGTCTGTTGGGTTATCAGCTCCGGCAGTCCGTTGAGCAGGGACCCCCCGCCCGTGAGCACTATCCCTCTGTCAATAATATCGGCTGAAAGTTCGGGCGGCGTTAGCTCCAAAACGTTGCGCACTCCGTCAACCAAAGTCTGAACCAGTTCCCCTATGGCCATGTTGACGGCTGAACTCGACACCTCTATCTGACGCGGAAGCCCCTGTATAAGGTCGCGCCCCTTGATAGCCATGCGCAGGTCTTCCTCCAGCGGGATACACGTGCCTATCATGATTTTAAGATTTTCGGCCGTCTGTTCGCCTATTGCGAGGTTGTACTGCCTGCGCAGGTATCTCATGATTCCCTCGTCGAATTTATCCCCGCCGATTCGCAAAGACTTGGAAACAACCACTCCACCGAGGGATATGACGGCGATGTCGGTGGTTCCTCCGCCGATATCGACGATCATCTTCCCCCTAGCTTCCTCGACGTTCAGGTTGGCGCCTATGGCGGCGGCCATCGGCTCTTCTATCAAATAGGCTTCCTTAGCCCCGACCTCCAGCGCGGCTTCGAGCACCGCGCGCCGCTCCACGTCGGTCGCGCCGGTCGGCACGCATATCATCACCCTGTGTTTGAAAAAACGATCCCGTCCTCTGGTGATGCGTTTTATGAAATATTGGAGCATTGCCTCGGTCATGGAGTAGTCGGCTATGACGCCATCGCGCAGCGGACGCACGGAAACCACGCTGCCGGGAGTCCTGCCCACCATGTTTTTGGCCTCGTAGCCCACGGCCAGGATGCTGCCCGTCTCGGTATTCAGCGCCACCACAGACGGCTCTCTGAGCACAACCCCGCGCCTTTTTTCAAAAATGAGGATTGTGGCCGTTCCCAGGTCAATCCCGATATCTGTCCCAAACATTAGTTACTCCTCCTAAAATTGACCTCGGCTCACCTGCAAAAACGAAATCCTCGTAAGCGGCCCGCCAAAAATAAAGCCCGCACGCCGGCGCCGTGGCTCCGCTGAACCTGCGTTCCGGTTCCCGGCCCCCGCCGGCTTCACCCAAAAGTTCCCTGACCCAGGACACCGGCTCCTTACCGCGCCCGACCCTGTCGAGGCTGCCCACTATAATGCGCACCATATTCATAAGAAAAGACGGCGCGCGGGCGGTCACTACAGACAGTCCGCCGATTTTTTTATACCTCAGGCGCGAAATGGTTCGCGTACTTTCCTCAGGGCACTCCCCTGTTTTACAGAAAGCGCGGAAATCATGGTTTCCTTCCAGAATACGGCAGGCTTCCCGTACATAATCCGCGTCCCATTGATGTTTGCGCCACCATGTCATATCCCGCAGGTGCGGCCAGCAGCTTCCGCCGTGCCATATAAAATATCGGTACTCTCTCCACAGCGCGTTACGCCGCGCGTCAAAATCGTCCGGCACCCTTCTCGCGCACATCAGCGACACGTCCGGGGGCAGATAAAAATTCGCGGCTATCGCCAGGCGGTCGGCGTCCCATTCCCTGCTCATAATGAACGACGCCACCTGCCCGACAGCGTGTACCCCGCTGTCCGTACGCCCAGCGCCGACAACCTTGACAGGCCCGTCCGAGAGGCGCTGAAGCGCCTCTTCCAGTACCTGCTGAACACCCAGCGCCTCGGCCTGGCGCTGCCACCCCGCGTATTTCGTGCCCACGTACGCCACCTGCGCCGCGTATTTAGTGCGTATCGCGATACTTATTACCCCGTTTCCTACGTCATCGCAAACATAACAAAAATTGTAGCGTTTATGTCGCTTTTTTTCCAGCACATTTGAGAGGATGGAAGGGAAACCCAACCTTCTCTTATGATAAATCGCGTTGTTAGCGTAAAATATGTCCGTGAGAAAATATCTCCCGGACATATTTTTGTGACGCGCGAGGTCGATATCTAAAATGTACATACCCAAAATAGATAAATTTTTCAACACGGCGGGGCCCGGTATTTTGGAAGATCATTATATGCTTGACCCCCTGCGGCGGATTAACTACGATGAAGTTCGTTTGTTGATCGACCGGAAACGTTATTTTATCCTGCACGCCCCAAGGCAGACAGGAAAGACCACGTCATTGCTGGCGATGGTCAGGAAGATAAACGAGGAAGGCATATATCACTGCGCTTATATCAACGTAGAACCGGCTCAGGTGGCGCGTAACGACGTCGAAAAAGGTATGCGCGCCATCCTCTCCTCACTAGGGCAAAGGTTTATGTATTTTCTCAACGACCCCGAACCGTACGAATGGGTATCGCCCATTCTTGAAAAAGATGGAGCGTTTAAGGCGCTTTCTTCTATGCTGGCACGTGTTTGCGCCAAACTCGACAAACCTCTTGTGCTTTTTATCGACGAAATAGACGCTCTTATCGGCGACACGCTGGTCTCCGTATTACGTCAACTACGGGATGCCTACGCAAATCGTCCTCAACTCGCCCCGATTTCCGTCATCCTTTGCGGAGTGCGCGACATACATGACTACCGTATCCATAGATCGGATGGAGAAATAGTCACCGGAGGCAGTTGCTTCAACGTCAAAGCCAAATCTCTGCGCTTGGGGAACTTCTCCGCAGAGGAGGTTCGGGAACTATATCTTCAGCACACCGAAGCGACAGGACAAGTCTTTGAAGAAAATATCTATCCGAAGGCATGGGACTTGACGCGCGGTCAGCCCTGGCTGGTCAACGCCCTGGCGAACCAGGCCACGGCGGAAATTCCGGAGGGGCGTGACCGCAAAACCCGTATCTCCCTGGACATCATAGACGAAGCAGCGAGTCAGCTCATCATCTCTCGCGCGACGCACCTCGACCAGCTTGTCCACAAACTGAAGGAACCGCGGGTACATAGTGTGTTGGAGGCGGTTATCGCGGGAGAAAATTGGATAAACAAGCCCGCGCCGGATGACATACAGTACGTGATTGATCTTGGCTTGCTGCGGGAAGATAATGGAAACTACGTAATTTCCAACGGCATCTATCGCGAAATCCTTCCGCGCGAGTTGTCCTGGGTGATGCAGGTCAATCTGACTTCCCGAGCCACGCAGCCCTGGTATGTGGAACCGGGCGGAAAGCTCGACATGAAGAAACTTCTCCGCGAGTTTCAGCAATTTTTCCGTGAAAACTCGGAGAGCTGGCTGGAGCGATTCGATTACAAAGAAGCCGGATTTCAGTTGCTGCTGCAGGCATTTTTGCAGCGGATAGTGAACGGCGGCGGCCTTATCAGCCGGGAATACGCGCTGGGGAGCGGACGTGTGGACCTTATGGTTCGCTGGCGCTATCCAAAAAATGCCGTAAGGGAAGACCAAAAAGAACAGCGGTTCGTGCTGGAATTGAAGACGATCCGAAACAGAACGCCCGTCCCCGAGCGGGTGTTGCCCGACGGTCTGGAACAAACGGCGCGTTACGCGGCTCGAAGCAACGCGACGGAGGCCCACCTTATCGTATGCGACGAGCGCTTTGGGCAAGCGGGGCAAAAATGGGACGAAAAAATCTACGAGCGCACCGAACGCAGCGGAGATTGGGAAATTCAGGTTTGGGGAGTGTAAAAAATCCATAAAAGATGATTTTGAGCGTAAAATATGTCCGTGAGAAAATATCTCCCGGACATATTTTTGTGACGCGCGAGGTTAGTTTTTGCTCTTGGGGAAGATAGCGCACTTATATGCTATAGTTAGGTATGTTTTGACGTGGGGAGGTTTGTTTTTTTGAATCCCAAATTAAGCAAGGTGCTGAATCTGCCCAACACGATCAGTCTGGTACGTGTTTTTCTGGCGCCGTTGGTGCTTTTGCTTTTGTCCCTGAAAATAAATATCCGCGTTCCATACCTGCCCGACCTTGGGGGGGGATACATTACGTGGGGGGACTTCCTCGCGGGCGGCGTTTTCATCGTGGCGGCGCTGACCGACTCGCTGGACGGCTACATAGCCCGTAAACACAAACTGGTCACGACCCTGGGCAAGTTTATCGACCCATTGGCCGACAAGGTGCTGGTCATCGCGGCGATGGTGGCGTTGGTTGAGCTCAGGCGGGTTCCGGCATGGATCGTCGTCGTCATAATAACGCGGGAATTTGTGGTGACGGGGCTGCGGCTGGTGGCGTCGGCCGAGGGCGTTGTGATAGCCGCCTCGCGCGGAGGCAAGGTCAAAACCGTGTTTCAGATTGTCGCCATAAGCCTCCTGATTTTGAAATTGCCGGGGGGAATGGCGCTGATGTGGGTAGCCATGATTCTCACCGTAAGCTCGGGCATGGAATACCTGATAGACGGCGCGAAAATGCTGATTGAACAATAAAGGGCGAACACGGGGGTAAGCGGTCATGCCTTTTACTTTCAAAAGAGGGATACATCCCAACGAACAAAAGCAATACACGGAAAACGTGCCTATAAAAGTGCTGCTTCCCGGGGTAAAAAACGAGATGGTTTTTCCTCTTTTGCAGCATTTGGGAGCGCCCTGCAAGCCGCTTGTTGAAATAGGGCAAAAGGTATTGCTGGGAGAAAAAATAGGCGACAGCGACGCCTTTATGAGCGCGCCGGTACACAGCAGCGTGTCGGGAACCGTGAAGGACATACGCCCGCATTTAACCGCAATCGGCACGATAGTGAACTCGATAATCATCGAAAACGACGGCGAGTACTCCGAACACGAAAGCATCAAGCCGCGCAACTCTTTCGACGATCTTTCAAGAGAAGATATTTTATCCATCATCCGGGAAGCCGGGATAGTCGGGCTTGGCGGCGCGGGGTTCCCGACCCATGTAAAACTTTCGCCTCCGCCTGATAAAAAAATAGACACCGTCATCGTCAACGGCAGCGAATGTGAGCCGTATCTCACCACGGACAACCGGGTCATGCTGGAGGAATCGGATCAGCTCGTGCTTGGCCTGCGGATCATTCTGAAAGTGATTCAAAACGCCAGGGGCTTTATCGCCATTGAGGACAACAAGCCGGAAGCCATCGAAGCGGTAAGAAAAAGCTGCGCGAACGTACCCAACATCAGAGTGGCGGTTCTTAAAACAAAATACCCGCAGGGCTCGGAAAAACAGCTCATCAGCGCGATTAAGAGAAGGGAAGTCCCGTCGGGCGGGCTTCCGCTTGACGCAGGCTGTATCGTCAACAACGTGGATACCGTTATAGCGGTGCACCGCGCCGTTTTCAGGGGACGCCCTCTCATGCGCAAGGTCGTCACGCTGACGGGCGGCGCGATTGAAAATCCGGGCAACTATAAAGCGCGCATCGGCACTAAATTGAGCGACCTGGTCGAGATGACCGGGGGGCTCAAACACAGCCCGGCAAAGATAGTCGTGGGCGGCCCCATGATGGGAGTGGCCATTTTCGATATAAACGTGCCGGTCGTTAAAACCACGTCCGGGGTGCTTTTCCTTACCGAAAGCGAGACGCGCATCCCGCCTGAGAAAAACTGCATCCGCTGCGGGCAATGCGTCGAGCACTGCCCGTCGGGCCTCATACCCATAGAGCTGAACACGGACGTTTTACGGGAGAGCAGCGGGATGTTTTTGGAGCATAACGGACTCGACTGTATAGAATGCGGAAGCTGTTCTTACATATGCCCCGCCAAAAGGCGGCTGTCGGAGTCAATCCGCACCAGAAGAAGAGTTGAGCTTGCCAAGCGTAGAAAATAAGGAGGGAGCCGCGCGATGAAGCATCAAATGCTGACGGTATCTTCACCGCCCCACATATATGGCACGGACACGGTCGTCAGGCGCATGGGCGACGTGATTATCGCGCTTTCCCCCGCCTGCGCGCTGGGAGTATATTACTATGGGATAAGCGCGTTTTTCACAATGGGGATGTCCGTTTTGTCCGCGGTTTTGGCGGAGTTTCTGTTCCAGAAGGTCGCCGGTAAAAAAGTCACGGTAAACGACCTCAGCGCCGTCATCACGGGGATTTTACTGGCGTTTAACCTCCCGCCGGAGGTTCCTTTGTGGCTTCCCGCCGTCGGAAGTTTTTTCGCGATTATCGCGGTCAAGCAGTTGTTTGGCGGGCTGGGCTCGAATTTTGTAAACCCGGCGCTTGCGGCAAGAGCGTTTTTGCTTGCGTCGTTTCCCATGCACATGACCAACTGGACGTTTTTGACGACGCCCGACGCGGTGACAAGCGCGACTCAACTGGCAGTAATAAAAGGGAATCCGGAGTTTGTGCCGCAAATGGCCGATTATTCGGCGCTTCTTTTCGGGAAAATAGGGGGATGTATAGGGGAAACCAGCGCGGCCGCCCTTATCGCCGGAGGGGTTTACCTGATTTACAGAAACGTCATAAATTGGAGAGTACCCGTGTTTTACATAGGGAGCTTTGCCGTGTTCGCGTTCGTTCTGGGGCGGGAGTCCTACTTTTCCGCTTATGTGCTTTATGAGGTGCTGTCGGGCGGTTTGATGCTGGGGGCGTTTTTTATGGCCACGGATTACGCCACAACCCCCATAACCCTGAACGGAAAAATAATCATGGGCATAGGATGCGGTTTGCTGACCGTCATTATAAGGTTTTACGGCGGCTACCCGGAAGGGGTCAGCTACGCCATCCTTATAATGAACATTTTTGTGCCGCTGATCGACAAATACGTCAGGCCGCGCGTCTATGGCAAAGGGAGGAGGATGGCGTGAAGCACGTAATAAAACCAGCGTCCTATCTTTTCTTTGTGGCGGCTGTTACCACGGCGCTGCTGGTTCTGACCCACGCGGTTACTTTAGAACCCATCGCGAACCAACATAAAAAGGCGCGGGAAAAAATGATGAGGGAAATTTTAACGCGGGCCGACGCTTTTCAGGAGATTCCGGCGGAAAAAGCAGGAAAAGCAGAAAAGAGCGGGAGCCTGGACAGGGTGTTTGAAGCCTTTAACGGCGGCGAAACAATCGGCTGGATAGTGGAGCTTTCCCCCGGCGGATACGGCGGCGCGATCAACATGATGGTCGGCATTTCAAAAGAAGACGACGCGGTCGCGGGCATACGCGTGCTGAGGCACAGCGAAACGCCGGGGCTTGGGGCGCTTGCCGCGACCGAGAGGTTTTACAGCAAATATGAAGGAAGGAAGCTGGTTCCGCTAAAAGTCGTCAGGTCGCGCCCGCACGACGATGAAATTGACGCCATCACAAGCGCGACGATTACGACGCAAGCCGTCACCGACGCCGTCAACGAAGCTATAAAGTGGTATGCAGAAAGGGTATCGGGGGAGTGACCTGAAATGAGCTATTACAAACTTTTAAAAAAAGGAATAGTTGACGAGAACCCCATCTTTATACAGCTTGTCGCCCTGTGCCCGCTGCTTGCCGTCACGACTTCGGCGATAAACGGCATCAGCATGGGGCTTTCCACCGCCGCGGTCATGGTTTGCGCGTCCGCCGCGATTTCCGTTTTGCGCAAGGTTATTCCCAACGAGATACGGATAGCGGTGTTCGTTATAATCGTCGCCGGGTTCGTCACCATTCTGGAGCTTTTGATGGAGGCGTACGCGCCTCCGGCAATCAATGAGGCCCTTGGCATTTTTATACCCCTCATTGTCGTCAACTGTATGGTTTTTTCCCGCCTGGAGGCTTTCGCGTCAAAAAACGGAGTTCTGCCCTCCGCCGCGGACGCGCTTGGCATGGGGCTGGGGTTTACCCTGGGGCTGATGACGCTGGGCGTTATCCGCGAATTTTTAGGCAACGGTTCGGTGTTCGGCTTTGAGCTGCTGGCTGACCCGTCCGCGCACGTGCTTATCATGCTGATGGCGCCGGGGGCCTTTTTTACGCTGGGGGTAATTATAATGGTAATGAAATTTTACCGGGCACACCGGGCGTATTTTCGGGCTACGAAAGGGGGACTGAGCGGATGAATCCGTTTATGGTGCTGATAGGGGCGGCTCTCGTAAACAACTACGTTTTGACGCAGTTTTTAGGGATGTGCCCTTTTTTCGGGGTTTCAAACAAAACCGAGACCGCCCTTGGCATGGGGTTTGCCGTTTTGTTCGTCATGACGCTGGCCTCCGCGATAACCCATCCTTTTTATCACTATATTTTAGTGCCGCTCAACGCCGGCTACCTTCAAACGGTGGTGTTCATTCTGATCATCGCCTCGCTGGTGCAGTTTGTCGAGATGTTTCTGAAAAAATCATTCCGCGCGCTTTACGCGTCGTTAGGTATTTTTCTCCCCATGATAACGACGAACTGCGCGATATTCGGCGTTACCCTCATCAACGTAAAAGACCCGCACTCCTTTACCGAAGCGGTCGTCAACAGCGCCGGCGCGGGAATCGGTTTTCTGCTCGCGCTGCTTTTGCTGGCCGGGGTACGCGAAAAATCCGACAACAATCCCGATATCCCCGAGATATTCAAAGGCTTCCCGCTTGCCCTGTTTTCGGCCGGGCTGATGAGTATCGCGCTTATGGGATTTCAGGGCTTGATAAAGTTTTGACGACATGACAGCGAGCATACTGTACACGATTCTCAGCGTAAGCGGCCTGTCCCTCGTTTTCGGCGCTCTGCTCGGCTTTGCGGCCAAAAAGTTCGCCGTTCGGGTTGACCCCAAAGTGGAACAGATAATCGGCGTTTTGCCCGGCACCAACTGCGGCGGCTGCGGTTTTCCCGGCTGCGCCGTATTCGCGGAGGCCGTCACAAAAAAAGACGCCGGCTATAACGGCTGCCCTGTGGGCGGAGCAACCGCCGCCGCCCAAATTGCCGACGCCATGGGGATCAACCCTGTGGCGTCGGAAAGAAAAATCGCGTTCGTAAAATGCAACGGGAAGGATGACAACGTAAAAAGAAATTACATCTACGACGGCCCTAAAAGCTGTGTGGCCGCGTCTCAACTGGCCACCGGCGGGAATAAGTCATGCGCGTATAGCTGCATAGGGCTTGGAAGCTGTAAAAATTCCTGCCCGTTCGGGGCCATAAAAATAACCGACGGCATCGCCGGAATTGACGGGAAGAAATGTACCGCCTGCGGCAAGTGCGTCGCGGCCTGCCCCAAAAAACTGATTGAAATGGTTCCGGAAAAAAGCAAAGTCCGGGTTCTGTGCAACTCGATGGACACGGGCAAGGTAGTGAGAGCAAACTGCCGCGCCGGCTGCATAGGCTGCAAAGTCTGCCAGAAACTGTGTGAGGCGGGGGCCATAACGATTGAAAACAGCGTCGCCCATATTGACTACGAAAAGTGCACGTTATGTATGGTATGCGTAAACAAATGCCCCGTAAAAACGATTAAGGCAATGCCTTGAACTTAATCGCCCGACGCTACGCGCAGGTCGTGGGCGAGGATTTTTTTGAAAGCCGGTATTGACTTTTCTATCGAGTACAGCTCGGTGTAAGAGGGCTGAGTGAGTGTCAGCCGCAAATCTACTCCTTTATCTCCTTTTTCTCCTGCTTCGCCTCGAGTCAGTACGGCCGAGGTCACGGTTTGCTGTTGGCTGCGATCCAGGCTTTCTCCCATATTCAGAAACAATCCCAGTATTTGGGAGATTTTCTTGGTTTTGGAGTCGAGTGCATTGTAGCACGGGTCAAGGGCGTTCTTCTTAGGTGACCATTTTGTGTGAAAATACGCGGCGTGGCTCATTATGTCGATCTCCTCGCGGTTGAAACCCAGGAGTTCGGCATTTTTTATGATGTAGCGGCTGTGAATGTGGTGCTCGTTGAAAGACAGGAAAAGCCCGATGTCGTGGAGCAGCCCCGCGTAGTAAAGCAGCTCGCGCTCGGCCTGTCCGTACGGATGCAGTTTTAGTTTGGCCGCGCTGTCGAAAAGCTCCAAGGCAAGGCGGCCCACCCATTTGGAATGAGGCTCGTTGAAGCCGCACGACCTCGCCAGGCGCAGAATATTCTGCTCCCGAAAGCACCTGTCCTCATCCAAGTAAGCGTATTTCCCTCTGAGAAGATAGTCCTGTAACATGCCGTCGAGCAGCCCTCTTTGGCTGACCTGAAGCTCCTGCATACCCAGGTCCTCCATGATGGTCTGAAGAACGGCGGCCCCCGCGACGATGATGTCCGCTCTCTGAGGCTGTATGCCCGGTATTTTTTTCCTGTCTTCCAGTGAAACGGAGCAGAGCTTTTTCGCGGTCTCGGAGAGGGCTTTAAGCGATATTGAAAGGCTTTTGCCTCCCGCGGATACCTCGGCCAGGTTCTCTATGGTTCCGCTGCTGCCGATCATCATATCCAGCTTCATGCCGCGCAATTTCTGAACGCTGTGCAGAGAGTTGCTGCGCACGAAAAGGCGAATTTCATCGTATAGTTTGGGAGAAATAGGCTTTTGCCCCGAAACGTAAGGGAAAGCGTTCGCCACGCGAACCGCCCCCAGTTTCATCGAATCCAGGTGTAAAGACTCCAGGCCGCGCCCAACGCTGAGTTCTGTGCTGCCTCCGCCTATGTCTATAAAAAGCGCGGTGTCATTTTCCGCGAAGCGCAGGCCGGTTCCTACCCGCAGCCCTGTGCCTACTCCGATCTGTATAAGGCGCGCCTCCTCCAGCCCGGAAATGACGGCGAACCGGACGCCGGTTTCCCTGGCCGCCCGCTCAAGGAACTCGCCGCCGTTCTTCGCGTCCCTGACCGCCGCCGTGGTGTAAGCCACGACGTCCACGGCATTGTAGCCTCTCTGGATCTCGGCTATGTTGTGCAGGGCGGCGATTGTGCGCACCATCGCCTGTTCCGTCAGGCGCTTTTTCGTGAACGCCCCCTCGCCCAGGCGCACCGTTTGTTTGTAACGGGTCAACACGGTGTGGGTTTTGTTCGGGTCGATCCTCACGACCATAAGCCGCACCGAATTCGACCCAAGGTCTACCAGAGCCACGACAGGCGAATTTTCCATCTCACGTTCTCTCGGAGCGTCATACATAAACGATCACACTCTTTCCCACGAATAATCCTTGGAAAATATTAGCATATCAGCTTAACAGTGTAACGTATCAGAATGTTAAACCGTGTTCATTTTTGCGCCGCCGCCTTCAGCTTCATCTTTACCAGCGCGGCTCCCATAAGGACAAGCGCGACGTACCCATAGGACAGCTTGCATCCTGTTCTTTTGTCCGCCGTTTTCGCCTCCTGGATGATAATTCGGCCTTCCTTCGGGGCGGAAACCGGCGAGTGTTTTCGGATATATACGGCCAGCGCCTCGTCGGCAGCCGCGAGGTCATCGCGGTCTATCGGCAGCTCGCCGAGCATTGTGTAATAATCTCCGCCGGTCATCAAATAGTCGGATCCGGCAAGACTGAAACGCGTTGTATTATCACTCAACGACAACGCCGCGCCGTCGTCGAGCGTAATGGAAACGATACGTTTCCCCACCGGCGCGGAGGGGTCGTAACCGAAACGAAATCCTGATACATGCAAAAACCTTCCCTGTTCGGATTTTTCGTGGTCTATATTCCCCTGTTCGTCGAGGATAATGCCGCTGACGCCATTTTCCAGAGTTTTAGCGAGCAAAACGGGGGTGACGGTTTTAACCATTAGCTTGTTCCCGTACGGCAGGACGTTTAAAATATCGCCCTTTGTAATAACGCCCGGCGTGACGTCGGCTCGTATGTCGCCGCCGTTCGTTACGGCTAAACCGGCCTTGGCGGATTCACGGTACGCGTCCGCCACAAGGCTGCCCAGCGGCATTTCCTGTGTGCGCACGCCGGGCGCTCTGGCGCTTGACATCGCGTCCGCGGCTTCTCCCACAGGCTCCTTTAATATAACGTCCTGCGCCGCCTTTATTTCGGATAGCTTCGCGGCGACGGCCCCGTCCGGCGGCGTTTGCCACGCTTCCTCGCAGCTTATCAGCGACGCGGTTTTAGACGCGATTCGGCCGCCTTCCAGGATAATGGTCACTTTGCCGAGGTTGTCGCCGTGCTGTCCCGCCTGAGCGATAAGAACCCCATTTTCGAGCAAGCCGTTCTCGAGCGCGGTGTGGCTGTGGCCGTCGATGATCACGTCTATCTCAGGGACTTCGCGCGCAAGAGCCGTCGATAACGTCCCCTCGTACGGAGTTACGCCCAAATGGCATAAGGCCGCCACCACGTGGACGCCCTGTCCGCGTAAGGACTTCGCCGTCTCGCGCGCCGCTTTTATCGGGTCTTCAAACGTAAGCCCCCTGACATTTCCGGGCATTGCCAAATGCTCCGTCTCTTCCGTCGTGACGCCGAAAATTCCGATTTTGACGCCGTTTATTTCAATAATCTCCAAGACGCTCAAGAGCGGCTTGCCGTCCTTCATCACGTTTGCCGCCAGGAAGGGAAAATCCGCCATGCCTTCCAATTCCACAAGGCGCTCGAAGCCGTAATCGAATTCATGGTTTCCCGCCGTCATCGCGTCGTAGCCCGCCTCGTTCATGAGCGCGACTATATCCTCTCCCTTGCCCAGCGTGGCTATCGCGAGGCCTTGCAGCGCGTCTCCCGCGTCAACCAGGATGGAATAGGGCACGGTTTTATGTATTGCCGCTACGCGGTCGATCCCTATAATGTCTTTCCCGTTGCCTTCCACACGGCCGTGAGTGTCGTTTGTATGAAATATGACAATCTCCGCTCCCGCCGCCTGCGCCGCGTACGCAAAGAACGCCGCCAGCAGCAGGGCCGGCAAAAACGCCGCCGATAATATTTTCTTCAGATTACAACGCCGTAAAATACTCATAAAGGTCACCTCCGAAAACTCAGTGTATCACATTACGCAGATGGCAGCTCCATAATAAAAGCCCCATTGCGGCACCGCCGATCATATTGCCAAGATATACGTACATCCAGTTTCTCAGCATTCCGCCTACAGTCGCCTTGCGGTCAAGCACGGAAATGACGATCATGTTATTGCCCGTGAAAAGCTCGGCGCCTGTCATCATTACTATGGCGATACCGAACGGAAACAACAGCCCGCAGATGATTCTTGAAACCGACACGTTTGTAATGGCATGGACGGCGGTATTCGTGGCCGCCACGCTCATGCCGATCAGAAAGCCCGCGAGTATGCCAAGCAGGAACAACTGCCAAGCCGGAGCAATTCGCGACAATTTCAGCGGGTGAAAACATGTTCATAATAAACCTTCTTCCTTAAATGCCGAATGCGAACAGGATTTTCCCGTCCGCATCCATCTTTGTTCATACCAGGTCGCAATCAAACTAATGTTAATCTGGGCCTTAAGTGCTTGTCAAAACTGCTTTTAGCTATTCTAGCTTTAGGCCTTTTATTTCAAACTGGTATCAGCCATTGTTGCATAGGTTCAACCGATTTGCAACAATTATTCGGTTTTCCCCTAGCGGCGAATCCCCGGGATGCCTGCCGTCAGGAGGTTCGTCACCAGACGTGGCCTGTTGGATTCTAGGGTCATGTCCGGGTTTTCCGCAAGCCAGCTCTCCAGGCTTCCAAGCGCCGCGTTAGTCGCTTCAAGGACTGCGTCCACAGAAGCGCCGCGCAGTCTTTTTATGTAAAAGGAAAACCGGCCGCCGGGCAGGATTTTCCCGCCCTCCTCCGATATGCCGAAAAAGAGCCTTTGGAGCGCCGCTTTGAATGCGCCGAAGGCGGCGAGCTGTCCCGCGCAGTCCGCCGCGATTTCGTCGAGCGCGTGATTTCTCATGCCTCCCAGGACGCGCAGGGAAAAGTAATGACAAATCTCGTG
>Ga0099364_10007081_pt1 | contig 16134 bp, 13 predicted proteins | sample TergutTh196P3_FD_73070 | JGI IMG/M metagenome (GOLD analysis project Ga0099364, IMG submission 73070) | Microcerotermes parvus P3 segment gut microbial communities from Pointe-Noire, Republic of the Congo - Th196 P3 | ecosystem: Host-associated > Arthropoda: Insects > Digestive system > Gut ...
TGGAGCCGCGGCGTAAGACCCAGGGCAGATGTACGCTTTTGGGCAGCTGGCTGCGGGAGAAGCAGCGGAAAGCAGGTTGGGATCAGCGTTGGTTATGATTCTGCGGACTCGACACATGGCACAGAGAATGCATTTTTTCTTGATGGTAAAATACATAAACTGGATCAGGTTACATTTCAGGTTTCCCCTTCTAACTGGCTTTTACCCTGGCGCTTTACAAGCAATGACGGAAGGCTTGAAATGGTTTTTGTTCCGCTGCTTAGAAGAACAGAAACCATGCAGATGTTTTTCCATTCAATAAAACGCCGCCAGATCTACGGCACATTTTCCGGTAAGGTGATCCTTGATAACAAGCGCGAGTTTGAGTTTCAAAACATTGCAGGGTTTGCAGAGCGCAGGAAGACTTATTTGTGATCAAAAATCCAGGTTATAGTTTTCTTTAAACCCCATTTCCGCAAGCGCGTTTTTTGCTTCGTTTATCTCATCATAGGGAATGGTTTTATCAGCATAGATGATAGAGTTTTCATGCCCCTTACCAAGCAGTATGACAAGGTCGCCTCGCTGGGCAAGGGAAAAAGCTCTGCGTATTGCAGCGGGTCTTTGTGGTATAAGGAACAATGTCTCTTCAAGCTTTTTGTCTCTGATGCCGGATGCTATTTCTTCAAGGATAGCAAAAGGGTCTTCGCTGCGTGGGTCTTCATCACATAAAAAAACAATATCAGAATACTTTGCCGCAATTTCTCCCTGCTCGCTGCGCTTATTTGTGTCACGTTCCCCTGCAGAACCAAAAAGGCTTATGATGCGACCTTCTGAACCGGCAATACGGTTTCTTAATGGAGGAAAAACAGCGTTAAACGATGATGGCGTGTGCGCGTAATCAACTATAACTTCAAAAGGCTGGCCCTGATCAATGGCAGTCATTCTACCGCGTATTGGCTTGAGAGAAAGAATATACTTTACAAGGTCTTTGGGCTGTTTTGACAAAAGCCCTGAAACAACAAGCATTGCTGCAAGCACATTCCCTGGATTAAATGCGCCCGGCAGCTTGTCCCTGATCAAAAAACTGCTGCCCCAGGGATCTGCTTTTACATCATACCAGTTACCGCTGCTGCCGTTTGAGACCATCTGGATGGAAAGGTCAGCTTTCCCGCCGCGAGAACTGTAGGTGTATGTTTTGTGTTTTGTAACATTTGTAAAATAGTAAACGCTTGGGTCATCGTTATTCGCAACTGCAAAGCGCGGCGTTTTCTCGTTTTTATCGTATTTTTTTAGATCAAGGGCGCGGAAGAGCTCTGCCTTGTCACTGCGGTACTGCTCCCAGGTTCCGTGGAACTCCATGTGATCATGGTTCATTGTGGTCAAGACAGCCACATCAAAGGCAACATCTCCAAGACGGTTTGTACGTTTGGAAAGGCCGTGGGAACTGGATTCTATAACCGCGTATTTAACACCATTATCTTTCATTTCTGCAAGAAGCCTGTGTATTGTTACTGCTTCCGGAGTTGTCTGGTGCTCAGGGTTCCAGATTTCTTTTTTTCCGTTACCAAGCATTACTGTAGATATAAACCCTGCTTTGCAGCCTGAAAGTTTAAGAAGCTGGTATACAAGACAGACCGTTGTGCTTTTGCCTTCTGTGCCTGTAACGCCTATTATTGTCATGTGCCTGGAAGGATACCCGTAAAAAGAGCTTGCCATTGCAGACATTGCATACCTTGGATCCTTTACTTTTATATATGTTATTTCTGTTTTAGCAGCTTGAGGCTCATAATCCTCTCCGTGGACAATTACACAAGCCCCGTTTTTTACTGCGCTGTCTATAAACTTAATGCCATTTGTATGAAGCCCTGGCAATGCAAAAAACAGATTACCTTTTTTTACATGCCTTGAATCATACTCAAGACCTGTGACAAGCGGATTTTTTTCATTCCCTGGTTTTTGGAAAATAATGCCGGCTTTTTTAACAGTACTGGCATCAAGGAAATCTTTTAGTTTTTTACTGTATGTTCCAGGCGTTTTTTTACTCATTCACTTTATATTAATTAAGAATCAGATGGAATTCAATCGTTTTATACAGTAAACAGGGTTTTTCTACACCATGACACTTACTTATTCAGAAAGAAAAACTTCTATATTATCCAGAAGTTTATGCAAATCAGCGATAAAATCCGGGGTGTGTTTACGCAGAAACTCAAAATCACCGTTCTTAGCAGCTGCTTCAAGTTCTGCGCTGGCTTTAGACAGCTCGTCAGCTCCCAGAGCAGCAGAAGCGCTTTTAAACCCATGGACAAGAATGATGTATAACTTTGTATTATCTTTTTCTAAAGAACTCTGAATTTCCTTTATTTTTTCCTTCCAATCCTTGTAAAACATGGAAACAAGTTTTATATATCTTTGTTTTTTATTACCTGTTAATTTAATGCCTTTCTTTACATCAAGTCCTTCAATCATTATGTCTGTATCTATATCATTGTTTGTTATTTCTGCCTCATATTTTTTTTGCTTCCCAGGAGGAATCCATTTTTCCAGTATATTATTAAGCATAATTACATCTATTGGTTTTGATAAAAAATCATTAAAGCTTTTTTCCAAAAGCATTTCCTTTGTACCTGTAACAGCATCAGCTGTAAGTGCCACAATAGGTACGTTTTCATAGTATGAATCCATACTGGCCAGGGCTCTTATAAGCGATATGGTCTGTATGCCGTCCATATCAGGCATCATAATATCCAAAAGTACCAGATCAAAACGGGTTTTTTTAATTTTTCTGATTGCTTCCATGCCGCTTTTGCAAAGATTAACCTGCATTTTATAGGGGAACAGCAAACCTTCAGCCACTTCAAGATTAACTTCTATATCATCTACAATAAGAACTTTTGCATCAGGGGCAATAAACTTAACACCAGCATTATAATTTGAATCCCTTGCAAACCTCTCGGTAATACCATTTAAAAAATTTGCAACAGTCAGGGAAAAGACAGGCATGGTAATGGTGCTTATATTTATATCTGTTATCATCTCGCCAAACTCCGCGATAACAGCAAAATTTGCATGTTGTTTATAGTCCTGATACTTCATTTTAATATTGTCATAAAGAACAGATGCAAGAAAAACAAAAGAATATTTTTTACTTTCAAGGTAATTAAAAAATTCATCTTCGTTGGAAACAAATTTATAAGAGACACCAAGATTTTCCATGGTACGGGCAATGGAATCAGCGTATGTATTGCGGCGTTCAAAAATCAGAACATTTTTGCTTTGCGGCTTATCAACAACAGCGATTTTTTGATCAGAACGGATCGTCTGTGGGATAGTAACAGTAAATGTACTGCCCTTCCCATATTCTGAATGAACATCAATTGAACCGCCCATGGCTTCTGTCAAGCTTTTTGTAATGGCAAGTCCAAGACCTGTACCTTCAACATTAATATTTTTTTCTGCATCCACACGCATAAACTCACCAAACAGTTTTCCTATTTCATCATGTTTTATGCCTTTGCCGCTGTCAGTAATTTTTATTGTAAGGATTACTGTTTGTTCATCCTTTTTTTCTCCCTCAACAGAAAAAGAAACATAACCCTTGTCTGTATATTTTACAGCATTGCTTAAAAGGTTTAAAAGAATCTGGCGTATTCTTATTGCGTCACCCAAAAGCTCATTTGGTATATTAGAGTCAATATATGCAACAAAACGCAGGCGGGATTCCAGTATCCTTGTCTTGATAATGTTTATTACATCGGTTGCAAGTGAAGAAAAAAAGTACTCTGTCTGAATGATTTCCAGCTTCCCTGCTTCGATCTTTGAAAAATCAAGAATATCATTAATGATTGAAAGGAGATTTATCCCAGCCTGCCTTATAACACGTATATGATCCTCTGCTGCTGGCGGGATATTATCACGCAAGGCCAGCTCTGCCATGCCAAGAATTGCATTCATGGGTGTGCGAATCTCGTGGCTCATCTTTGCCAAAAAGTTTGATTTTGCGTGGGAAGACTCCTGGGCAATATCACGTGCATGTTCAGCTTCCATGCGTGCCTGTATGTTCTCGCTTATGTCAACAAGGAATATCATTACACCGGAGTTTCCTACTGTATCCGGCACAGGTGTTAACTGTAACTCAAAATGAAGCGGAGCTTCTGTGCTATCAAATGTAATTGTCTGTTCTGTTTTGAATATGCCCTGTTCGCTAACCGCATTTTTATACAGTTTTTCTATCTCTTCCAAAGCTTCTTTTGTGACTATAGGGGTAAACAGCTCAAAAAGTCCGCAGCCTAAAACTTTTTCCCTTCCTGCATTTTTGCAATAACGGAAGAATGAGTCGCTGACATATATTAATTTTCCGCTGCTGTCAAACAGTAATATGGGATTGGGGCAGTATACTAGTATTGACTGCACATACAATTCAAGCCTTGTTTTTTCATCAAGTATGATCTTGCGCCTTAGTTCAAGCTGTTCAATCATATTGTTGAAAGCAAGTGAGAAATCACCCATAAAGCTTATGCGCTGGTTATAATCGCCTTTTGCAACCTGCTGTGTCTGCCAGCTAAGATGCTTTAAGGATGAGTGCAGCATTTTAAGAGAAGATGATAATTCATTTGCAGAAGAAGGAGGTATACAATCAAGGTTTCCCTTTGACAGTTCTTTTGCAAAATCCCTTGTCTCGCTGACCATACTGCCAAAGTACTGCAAGCCTTTGGCAAAGTCGTGGAAATCTTGCGGCAGATCATTTATATCAAGCTTAGCAGAAGCTGGTTTATAGATCAGATCATGCAAATAAGAAAAAAGCCTGTCTGCAACAGATACATCTGTGCCAGCATTTTCTTTTTTATGTGAAGATCCAGACATAAAACAATTTCCTTAAGTATATGCAAATATACACTTATGCAAGTGTACACTTAAATCTGCATACCCTGTCGCCTGTAGCCCAGCAGTCGATCTCTTTTACGTGATATACTTTCTTTGTATATGCTTCAAGAAGGCCAGAAATAAAACCTTCATCATAATCACAGACACTTTCGTTTGTGATGGGCAGGCCGCTGCAATCAAGATCTTCTCCTACTGTTAAGATGATCTCGCCTGTTTCATCGTTTACAGATTCAATGCGCAGTATGCCTATTTTAAGGTCAATAAGAATTTTCTCAAGGTTGGCAATAAAATTAGGAAAATCCACGCTTAGATCCATGGCGTTTTTGGCAAATTCCTTTCCAGCAAGGCTTCCTGCCATACGGATTATATCATTTGCCTTTTCCCTTCCATATTCCTTTGTCAGTATATCCAATATTGTATACTGCATAAGCCTGTAAACCATTACAGGCATTTCTTCACCTAAACTTGTACGGCCTTCCTTGATGTTTTCAAGGTCTGACCAGGAGAATGTACTGTGATCCCTTTTTTTATTAAATACGTTTTCCATATTTTACCTTCTTTAAAATTTATTTAGTATATACCATAATAATATGTCATTTATGATTTTTTTTCAAGTAAAATCGGGGCTGGCTTTTTTATCATAAGCAGGTTATAGTGGATTTATGTACACCCTGCGTGTAGAAATTGATTTTGCAGCAGCCCATTTTTTAAGCACTTATCATGGTAAATGCGAAAAACTCCATGGCCATAATTACAAGGCAAGGCTCTGGGTAAAGGGACAGGAGCTTGATAATGGCGGAATGTTGATGGATTTTTCTGTTTTAAAAAAAACCCTGAAACAGGCAGTAAAAGAGCTGGATCACTCATGCCTTAATGACATGGTTGTATTTGACAATAACCCAAGTGCAGAACGGATTGCGCGCTTTATATATGAAAACACCTGTAAACTTTTTAAGGAAATGGGAGTGAATATCACACCATGGAGAGTAGATGTTTTTGAAACACCCTCAAGCATGGCAAGTTATTCTTCACCAAACACAACAGCTGTAAAAATATAACGTTCAGCCAGAGGATCGTCCCATGAACCTGGGGGCAGGCCTGCTTTTCTATTGATGTAATCAAGGTATTCGTCCTGGTCCCAGCCCTGCTCTACAGGCACTTGCGGAAGCAGCACTCCTGACCTGCCCCTGTGGATAAGGTAGATCCCATGTACACCCACTTTGACAGAGCGCGGGTCTATACAGGGTTCAAGGGGGGACAGGGCTGATATTTCAATAGAAACTTTTGGGAATGAATCCCCCAGAAATTCTTTTTTAGAAATCGGAGGAAAACGCGTATCACCAAATGCTGCTTCAACAGCCATGGTCTTTACGGTTTTTTCAAGGGGAGTTGAGGCTATCATTCTGCCTATACAGCCGCGCAGCCTTTTGCTGCCGTCTTCATCATTTAAATTCAGGGTTACAAAAGCACCGCAGGGTTTTTGCAGATTGGAATCCTTGCTGCCAGGCTGCTTTGGGTAAACAGGTTCCCTTTTTTCAAGTCTGGCTGCAATTGTTTCCCTTGCTATGGACAAAAGGTAATCTTGTTCTTCATTATTTATATTGAATTGCATGCCTTTATTATATATGATTATAGTGTGAAAAGTACATCAGAGGGATTCAAAATTTCATTTTTATTTGCAAGAGCCATAAAATATTCTTTTCCGGTTTTTCTGGGATATATTGCCATTGGCATAGCATTTGGTATTCTGGTTTTCAATTCAGGCTATCCTGTGTGGCTTGGCCTTTTAATGAGCTTGTGGATGTTCGCGGGCGCAGGGCAATTTATTTCCCTTGGACTATTTGCATCCGGAGCAACGATTCTGGAAGCGTGTCTTGTGCAACTGGTTGTGAATGCCCGGCACATGGCTTACGGCCTTTCCATGATCAACCGTTTCCCGGCCAAGAGTCCTTTCAAGCCCTACCTTATTTTTGCCTTAACTGACGAAACATTTGCCCTTCTTTCATCGATTCCTTTGGAAATCCCGGAAAATGATAAAAGCGGAATTCCCCCGGCAGGCAGGGACAGGGATCGCTTTATGTTTTATGTTTCTGTACTGGATCAATGTTATTGGGTTTTGGGTACTTTAATAGGCGGAGTTGCAGGAAGTTTTATTCCTTTTGATATCGAAGGAATTGGTTTTGCATTAACTGCCATGTTTATAGTGCTGATGATAGAACAGGTATTACGTGTAAAAAAAGCAGGCATATTTATTGTATCAGGCCTTGCTGCTCTTTTTGCAGTGTTCTTTATTCCAGGAAGCATCACCCTGCTTGGCGGTATGGTACTTGCATTGCTGCTTTCATTTATTCTTGTCTCTGTTACAAAAAAACACAAAGGAAAAAACAATGAGTCTTAATGCTTTTGAAGCTGCTTTGATGGTATTGGCCATGGGCGCAGTAATACTCTTGTGCAGGGTCTTCCCATTTGTTTTTTTTAGAAGCGGAAAAATCTCCGGCTCAAAAGCCAGCAGAACATTACTTGATTTTGTCGAACTTGTTGCTCCGCCTGCTGCAATGACTGTTCTTGCAATAAATGCCCTGGGACCTTCCATAAGATGGCTTTCCAGTTTTGCTGCAGCAGAATCCAATACGCATCCTGCTGCACTTGTTGCAGCCTTATGTACTGTTGTATTACATCTTGTTAAGCGAAATCCTCTGATCAGCATTATAGGCGGTACAGCGGCTTATATGATTCTAATGAATTTTATTTAGTTTACTTCAAAGCAGGCTGCAAAATGTCTGTTTGAAGCATGAAGCGGCAGTAATTGCGGCACTTCTGTCCTGCAGCGTTCTGTACATTTTCTGCAGCGTGTATGAAAACGGCAGCCAGAAGGCGGGTCAGCAGGAGAAGGTACATCCCCTTCAAGGATGATCCTGTCAGGCTTTTGTCCAAGGCGCGGAATGGGCACCGCAGAGAGCAGGGCTTCTGTATAGGGATGCCTTGGTCTTGAATACAATTCTGCAGCAGGAGCAAGCTCTACGATATTGCCCAGGTACATAACTGCAATGCGATCGCTCATATACTCCACAACAGAAAGGTCATGCGCAATAAAAATATATGTAAGTGAAAGTTTTGCCTGCAATTCCTTCATCAAGTTTAATACCTGTGCCTGTATCGAAACATCTAAAGCAGATACAGGCTCATCGCATACAACAAGCTCTGGCTCAACGCACAAAGACCTGGCAATGCATATACGCTGCCTCTGTCCGCCGGAAAACTCATGGGGGTAGCGGTACATATAATCCGGTTTAAGGTTTACCTGCTCAAGGCTGTGCGCGATCAGCTCTTTACGTTCCATTGCATTTGTCCAGCCGTGCAGACGTAAAGGTTCGTCAAAAGCAGTAAATATATTTTTTACAGGGTTAAGCGAAGAATAGGGATCCTGAAATATCATCTGTATCTTTCTGCGCGCATGAAAACCATCTTCCCTGTTAAGCGAAAGAAGATCCTGGAAAGCATTTTTTGAATTGCTAAAGCAATAATGCAATTCCCCTGAACTTGGTTTTAAAAGCCTTACAACACATTTTCCAAGGGTTGTTTTGCCGCATCCAGATTCACCAACAAGGCCAAGTGTTTCTCCTCTTTTAATATAAAGATCAATGCCATCAACAGCCTTGATCTGTCCCTTTGTTATTCTAAATATCCCTTTTGTAATTGGGAAGTATTTTTTAAGCTGCTTTATTTCAAGCAAAACTTCTGCCTGCTCTGTCCGCGTGTCAGCGGCTAAGTCGACGGGCTGTGCTTGCTCTGCGGGCTGGCCTTTGCCAGGCATCTCTGGCCCGGCTGACTGCACTGAATCAATTAGCTGTGACTGGTCGGCAGGCAGAACTGATCCAGCAAGCTGTGCTTCGCCAGCTTTGTTAAAAAGGAAACAACTAACCCTATGCCCGCTTTCAAGCACTGTCTCTGGCGGCTGCTTACTGCACTTATCAAAGCAGAAATCGCATCTTGGCGCAAATGCGCAGCCAGGAGGCATCAAAAGCGGATCAGGGGTTGAGCCTCTTATGGATTCAAGGCTTTTTTTACCGCGTGTTCCCAAAACAGGGACAGACTTCAACAAAGCCTTTGTGTATGGATGGCTTGGTCTTAAAAATATATCTTCTTTTGTGCCTGCTTCTACGATCTTGCCCATATACATTACAGCAATATCATCAGCAAGGTCAGCAACAATACCCATGTTATGCGTAATAAGAATAACGGTAAACCTGAGGGTTTTCTGGAGCTTGCGTATAAGCTCAAGTATCTGAGCCTGGATAGTTACATCAAGTGATGTTGTAGGTTCGTCTGCAATAAGCAGCTCCGGACTGCATACTAAACCCATTGCAATCATGACGCGCTGCTTCATTCCTCCGGAAAACTGATGAGGGTAATCCTTCATCCTTTCTTTTGCTCTTGGTATGGAAAGGGACTCAAGTAATTCCGCAGCCCTTTTGGCAGCTTCTTTGCGGGAGATATTCTCGTGCGTTCTTATGCTTTCGATGATCTGATCCCCGATTGTATAAACCGGATTAAGGCTTGACTGGGGGTCTTGAAAAATAATGGAAATCTTTTTGCCCCTTATGGAACGCAGGCGGCGGCCTGTTTTCCTCATCGAAAGTATATCATGCTCTTTGTTATTCGATCTAAACATTATATTGCCTTCAACATATCCGTTTTTAGGCAATAGCTGCATTATGGAATGAGCTGTCACGCTTTTACCGCAGCCGGATTCACCAACAAGACCCAGTATGCTGCCGCGTCTGACTTCAAAAGAAATATTATCAACAGCCTTTATCCTGTTTTTGCCAATTTCAAATTCTGTACTTAAGTTTTTTACTGAAAGGATATTGTCATATCCAGGCTTTTTCATCATTTATACCTTAAAGCTGGCTGGGGTCAAGCACATCACGCAGCCCATCTCCAAAAAAGTTTACGCCTAAAACAAAAAGTGCAATGGTAAAACCCGGAAATATCCAAAGCCAGGGGTTTTCTGTAATAACAATTATCTCCCTTGCGGCATTTATTACATTCCCCCATGTGGGAACGCTGGTAGGAACGCCAATGCCTATAAACGATAGTGCTGCTTCAGTAAGAATAAAACCAGCAGTGTTAAGCGTAAATTGTACGACAACAGGGCCAAGACAGTTTGGAAGTATATGCTTAAATACTATGGAAAAACTTCCAAGTCCAAAAGCACGGCTTGCTTCAACAAAACTTTCTTCCCTTAACGTAAAAAAACGTCCGCGTACAAGGCGGAATGTGGCAATCCATCCTGTAAATGTAAACACAAAAATAATATTTCTTATGCTTTGTCCTGCAATTAATACAAGCACAAGGTTTAAAAGAAGCTGAGGTATAATCGCAAGAAGCTCTGCTGCTTTTATAACAAGCGCATCTGCCCAGCCGCCATGGTAACCGCACAGGCTTCCAAAGAATATGCCGAGGATCATTCCTCCTGCAGCACCGGAAAGGCCAATCAATATGGAGATTCTTCCGCCATAAAGCAGCCTTGAAAACACATCCCTTCCAAGGCTATCTGTACCCATTATGTGTTCGCTTCCAGGCGGCCTTCTGCGTTCCAAAAGCGAAATGTCAGTTGGATCGTAAGAAGTAATAAACGGTGCGAAAATACACATAAGCGTAATTGCAGTTATAATTCCAAGACCCAGCATTGCAAGCCTGTTGCGAGTAAACTTTTGGAGCCCTCTTTTTGCAAGATAAAAGCTGCGCGGATTTTTTTCCTTTAATGCTTTTGCGGAGCCATGCTTCAATTTCTGCCTCCGTTTAATCCTGCGCCTATTCTTACCCTTGGATCAAGCATTGCTGTAATTATATCAATTAACATGCTTGCCAAAAGAGAAACAACAGACATCATAAAAATAATAACAAGTACAAGCTGGTAATCATTGTTGTTTATTGCATGTAAAAGCCTTGTGCCTATTCCCGCATAACCAAAAACCTGTTCTATTATAACAGAGCCGGAAATAATAATAGGCAGCCTCACGCAGATAAGCACGCTGATTGGCATAAGTGAATTTCTAAAACCATGCTTGAAATAAACCTTCCATTCAGGGAGGCCTTTTGCTCTTGCGGTCTTAACATAATTCTGATTTAAAACATCAAGCATGGAGTTTCTTGTATACCTTGTAAGGGCTGCTGTCAATACAAACCCCAGCGATATGGCAGGCAGTATTAAATATCTTAGTGATTGGAAGACATTTAATCCAATATCGGTTCTGCCCTGTGCAGGAAGCCAGCCAAGGTTTATGGCAAATATCATAATTAATATGATGCCTATAAAAAACTCCGGTACTGAAACTCCAATAACTCCAAAAACAGAGAAAAAATAATCTATCCAGGTGTTTTGCTTTATGGAACATATAATCCCAAATAGAAGCCCGGCAATTGTTGATATTAAAAGCGCTGCCAAAGCCAGCCTTATTGTGGCAGGCAGGAGGCTGTATATAATCTCGCTTATGGGTCTTCCTGTGATCATGCTGTAACCCATATCTCCCCTTACAAAACGTCCAAGCCATTTCGCATAACGGATAAAAAACGGGTCGTTTAAACCAAGGCTCTCCCTTAATGCTTCCATGTCAGCATCTGATACTGTTGCCATCATTTCCGGAGAGAACATTGCAGTTACAGGATCGCCAGGTGTCATTTCAAGCGCCAGAAAAACAAGAAAGTTAATCAAAAGAATCATAGGGACAAGAAGTAACAGACGGGTAATAAAATACTTCAGCATAATAAAAGCAGTTTAGGGGCTGGAAGTTTAATTCCAAAACCCCAAACCGCATTCTCCTTACCTTGCGGGGTTTAGAGTCCAATTTTCAAGATAGCGCTCGTAATTTGTCCACTCATTGGAAAGAATAAGTTCGCGCGGAAGACTTACACGTGTAGTATTGAACACCTGGACATTCCTCAAAGAGAATAAGGGCATATGCCAGAGCATTTGTTCGGTCTCAACACTTTGAATTTCCCTAAGGATCTGCGTGCGTCTTGCTGGATCAACTGTTACCCACAATTCATCTAAAAGCCTGTCCAATCCCCTAAAATCAGTCGGGAAAAGATTACCCCAGGCAGATGTGTTAACTGTATTGCTATGGAATATATTGTAGGATTCTTCAGCTGCCATGGCTGAAAGACCTGCAAGCACAAGATTATACTCTGGATTCATAAAAAGCTGAGGTACAAGATCTCCTGTTATAAGAAACCATTCTGCATTTATACCAACTGCATTAAGATAATGGACAAAGGTATCCATCATATCTCTTGACCCCTGATCTTCATAATAACATGCAAGCCTTATGGTTCTTGAGAAATCAAATCCAGCTTCATTAAGAAGCTGCCTTGCCCTGTCAGGATTATATTCAAGGTTGTAAACATCCCTGTTGGCATAGGTAAAAGAGCTTGGAACCTTTGTGTTTATAATGGCACCCTGACCCGGCATAAGCGCATCCACTATGGCCTGGCGGTCAATGGCGTGAATAATAGCCCTGCGTATTCGAATGTCATTTAACGGATCGCTCCCATGGCTTGTGCCGTGCGAGTTCCATTGCAGATAACGGATCGCGTATATATCTGTAAAGAAAGCCTGGTAATTGGGATTTCTTATTGCAGCATTAGCTATATCAAGGCTGTTTGTCTGGAAAAAATCAATGTCATTGGCAAGCGCCCTTGTCGGGTAATCCGTGTCAGACATCTGTGTAAGTTTTATTTGTTTTATTTGATGCCTTAGACCAAAGTAATCATCAAAGAATTCCAAAAGAGCATAATCATTGGGAACAAACTCTATGATCTTGTAAGGGCCTGTTCCTATGGGCCAGTCAAAAAATGCGGATGAGTTTATCTGGAGGGGATTTAAACCTTCCAGTTTATGCCTTGGCAGTATGTTAAACTGCGCCATTGCCAAAAGAAAAGTGCCGGAAGCCTGATCCATTGAAATTGTAATAACATTTCCGTTTACCCTTATTCCTTCCATATCATCAGCTGCAGTTCTTGAAGCATCATTTGTAAAAGCAATCGCACCCCTTATGCAATTGATCGCAGATTTAATAACACCATTAACCTGGGGTGACTTCATGGCAGTCTTGAGGGAGTATACAACATCATCTGCTGTAAACGGAACTCCATCATGCCACCTTATATTATTTTTTAAAGTGAATGTATATGTCATGCCATCAGGCGAAACAGTCCAGCTGTCTGCGAGATCGCCGTATACTGGTTCCAGATCAGAATCCAGCCTTAAAAGCCTTGAATAAAGCGCAAACCTAAGCAGAAATCCTGGATTGTCCCATGCGCCCGGGAAGCGATCTCCCATAATCTGAATGGTAGGTAAAAGCAGCATATCAGGACCAAGCCCGCCGGCATATACTGGTGTATCATTTCTGCATCCTATAAAAATCCCTGATATTAATATTATAGATAAAATCAATGAAAGAAATATTTTTACCTTCATTTTTCCCTCCTTTTATAAATGCTATTATATAGTAGAAAATATCAAATTGTCAATGTTAGTAATTAATCAAGGATCTTTTTATAAATATCAACTGCTGTATTATTAATATCACCAACACGCACAGTATGATCGCTCCACTTTGAATAAAGCGGAAGGCGTACATCTGCAAGCGCTTTAATGCCGTCACGCTGGGAAAGAGGTCTGCCTGATATTGGCAGCTGATTTAAATCACGATCAAGAAAAAAAACAATACTGTTCTGGCAAATGATATGCCTGTTAACTTGCTGAGTTACAACACCTCCGCCTGTTGCAATTACAAGACCACTCTGTTTGCATAACTTTGCAAGCATTTCTGTTTCAAGTCTGCGGAAATATTTTTCGCCGTGTTCTGTAATGATATCAGGGATGGTCTTTGAAGCAGCTTTTGTAATAAAGGCATCTGAGTCAGCAAACTCACGGCCTGTTAATCCCGATAAAACGGTTCCTATGCTTGTCTTACCGCAGCCAGGCATTCCAACAAGCACAATGTTAATAGTCTTTTGCGAGATTTTTTTTGAGATTGCTTCGATGACATCATTGGAAATGGATGAGCCAGTAAAAAGCTCTGCTGCTTTTTTTGCCTGTGCAACAAGCATTGAAAGCCCGTTGACAGTAACAATGCCGCGTTCCTCTGCCTGCAAAAGTAATTCTGTTTTGGCTGGATTGTAGATCAAATCAATTATGCCCTTGCATTGTTTGAATATACCAAGATCAGGCAAGGGAGACGATCCGTTGTCAGGATACATACCTAAAGGGGTTGTGTTTACAATAAGAACAGCATCACTGTGTTTATCGATATTGCCATAATTGATTGGTCCGCTTCTGGATACAACGACAACTTCCCCTGCACCCATATCGCGTAACACAGCCTGAACAGTAAGGGAAGAACCCCCGCTGCCAAGGACAAGCGCTTTGCCTTTAGTTATATTGACACCTGTTTTTTGCACTAAAAAAGAAAACCCAAAATAATCAGTATTATCACCGGATAATGATCCATCGGGCTGCCTTGTGATTGTATTTACGCTACCTGTAATACGCGCAGTATCAGAGAGACTTTTGCAAAAAGGGATCACTTCTTTTTTGTAGGGAATCGTAACATTCAAGCCATGGAACTTACCGTGCAATAAAAAAGCCTCAAGTTCATCTGGCTTTTTCTCATACAAGCGATATTCGTAATTACCCAATTCAGAATGAATAAGAGGAGAAAAGCTGTGCAAAAGGTGTTCTCCAAGAAGACCAAAGCCAGGACTTTTAAGCTTTTGCACTAAACAATCTCCGAATAAGAGCCAAGGTAGTAAAACTCATCGCAAAGCTCGCTCAGCTCCCTAAGAGTCTGATTCAATTCCGGAGAGTAAACAGGTGTTTCCAACTCAAAGTAAAACATAAACTCAAAATCCCTGTTTGGAATGGGACGGCTCTCGAGTTTGATAAGGTTTATCCCGTGAATATAAAAACGCGAAAGTATTCTATATAATGAACCTGGTTTATGCGGTGTTGTCAGCATAAGGCTTGTCTTGTCAGCGCCCGGGTATATTGCAAGTGTTTTTGATATGCAGATAAAACGTGTGTAATTGTTACCCTGATCCTGCACAGATTCATCCAGACGGCAAAGCCCGTACAAATCAGCGCAGTTACGCGATGAAAGTGCTGCAACATCACTGCGCTCTGATTTTGCGACCATCTCCGCGGCAACGGCTGTGTTTTCACATACAGTTATTTTACAGCCAAGTGTTTTAAGGTAGCCAGCACACTGCGCTATTGCCTGCTCATGGGAGTACACTTCTTTTATGGAAGAAGCTTTTGTACCTTCTTTGGCAAGCAGACAATGATCGATTTTTAAACGCACACTTTTAACAATGCTGAATGGATACTTCATCATAAGATCATATACCTGATTGATTGAACCAGCTGTGCTGTTTTCTAGCGGAAGCACACCGTAAGAACATAAGCCTGAATCAACTGCAGAAAACACACCCTCAAAATTATTGAAGTACATTATGCTTGGTAATGCGAACAGTTTTTCAACAGCAAGCTGTGAATAAGCGCCCTCTGTCCCCTGACAAGCAATGATGGTACGGCTGGGAAAGATCCATTCTGTGTCTTTTATTGCGCCCTGAATTTTATCGATTAATGCTGAGTCTGGGTTTAATATGCGCTCCTGATCAGATCTGCTTAATTCAAAAAGCAGGGAGTAAAGCGCTGTTACATAAGCCTGGCGGCCTTCTTTGACTTTACCGGAAAGCTCAAACAGTTTTTCCCTTTCCCGTGCCGGATCATAGATCGGTATATTGTTTTCTTTTTTGTGCTGCGCAATCTGTGCAGACAAATCCATGCGCTTTTGAAACAAATCAACAAGGCTGTTGTCAATCTCGTCTATCTTCTGCCTGAAATCCTGTAAATCCATAAATATTCCTTTTGGGTATTTTAATGTTTTGACAATAAAAAAGCAATGGATAAGATAAATTGACAGAAATAATTAAATTTCATTATTTAACCAATTGATTACATAGTTTTTTTAGAGATATTGAAGTAAAATAAAAAGGTATAGTGAGTATTTAGCATATAAAAATGGGGTAAGGGAAAATGTCAGATGTAATCGACCAAATTGCCCAAAATGACAATCAAGACAATCTTGAACTTGAGAGTGCCTACAACGATGAACCTGAGGCAGATGATACAGCTCTTGAAGATGATTTTAACAATGCCAGATTAAAAGAGCTTATAAAAAGCATTGACCCCACAAAAAGAAA
>Ga0099364_10007082_pt1 | contig 16134 bp, 11 predicted proteins | sample TergutTh196P3_FD_73070 | JGI IMG/M metagenome (GOLD analysis project Ga0099364, IMG submission 73070) | Microcerotermes parvus P3 segment gut microbial communities from Pointe-Noire, Republic of the Congo - Th196 P3 | ecosystem: Host-associated > Arthropoda: Insects > Digestive system > Gut ...
TTATGGATAATTTGAATACACATTCCATTTCTTCCCTTTACGAAGCGTTTGAGCCAGAGAAAGCAAGGTCTTTGGCAAGGCGTTTGGAGATACACTATACCCCAAAACATGGAAGCTGGCTCAACATCGCAGAAATTGAACTAAATGCCATGACCGCGCAGTGCTTGGGGAGACGTATTCCAAGCATTGAATCTCTCAGGGCAGAACTCAAGGCGTGGAGTACAGCCCGTAATGAAGCTGTCGTTGAGGTGAAATGGCAGTTCCGCACGGATGATGCCCGCATCAAGCTTAATAGATTATATCAAAATATTTAGTTGACGCAATATACTAGGCACAATCGTTTTGCGGGTGCGCGTTCGTTAATCGGCAAGAGCTTTGTTATGATTTCACACTTTCATACACGGCTACGAAGGCTGGGAAAGCTATGAACACAGGCTTCTTACTTCATATTTGACGTCAGCTTCATTGATAAGCTATGCAGCTTATATTCCCGGGGCGTCAGACCATATTTCTTTTTAAACAACTTGTAAAAATAATTGCTGTTATCAATTCCGACCTGAATCGCAACCTCCTCAATCGACCGTTCGGTGGAAACCAACATCATAGCGGCTTTTTGCAGGCGCAGGTTAGTGATAAAGTCCGCTATTGAAGTGTGCATTTCCGTCATAAACTGCTTGCTGAGGCTGCGTTTGCTCACGGCAATGGCATCAGCAATTTTTTGCGCGTTTAGGTTAGGATCCGTATAATACTGATTAATATATTCTTGGGCCGTCGCAATAAGCAGGTGTGATTTTTCGTTTTCGAGCAGCTTGTTATTGTCCATCACAGTATCTGTCATCCTACTAAAATGCCGGTAGCAGGCGTCAATGGTATCGCTTTCCATAATTTCTTTATAAAAGGCGTCAAAATCAATATTGATTATCCTGCTTCGAAACTCGTTTAACTGCGCGACGGCGTCCTTGATGAGCACAAACAGCTTAAGCATCGCTATAACAATATTGGGGTAGCGCAATAAGACAATCTCGCCGATAATATCAAGCAGCAGCTCCTCGGCTACGGCCCTGTCTGACACATACAGCGCCTCGGTTAATTTTTTCCCCGTCCGTTCATCAAAGCCCATTATCGGGTTTTTCTCACTGCGTTCGCAGCGCACAGGGTCTATCACGCTGGAATATCCGTACACAAAGCGGTATTTCAAGTAAGAAAGCGCCTGCTCATAATGAAAAGTCAGACGATTTATCTTGGAAAATGGCAGTGAGTAAGCAATCGTGAGAGTAAAATGAAAATGGTGGGAAATAAAACCGTTAACCGTATTGATAACGGAAACAAACTCCCCAATATCTTTACAGTCGCATAATATGGCAGCCAGCGTATCATCCCGTATTTTTACAATCTCAGCATCCCAATGTTTGCGCAGGCATTCCAGCGCCACATTGGATACCGCCAGTTGAAGCAGCTCGGCAGTCCACTTCCCATCCTGTATCATCCGCCGCATATCGTCAATTTGAATGAGAACGACACGCAGGCTCTTAGCGCCGGAGCGAAACAGGAAATGTTCCGGGCTGTAGGACATCAAGGCGTTGATGTTTTTATTGTCGGAACAGATAAGCAGACTGCCAATGTAGTAGTGGAGGAGCGCTTCCTCGGGGTTTGCTGAAGATTCCCCTTCCTCCAGCTTTTCGTGGATTTTCCGGTAAGCGTCGGCGAGGTATTCAAACTCGTCATGATACCCGGGGTCAGCTGCTGCGGCATGTGTGTAGGCAACCACGTCGTGCATCAGGCGTTTTACAGGGCGGTACAGATTAATCGAAAGCAGGCTGGCAACGGCCGTAATGGCCAAGGAAAACATTGCAATGCTTAAAAAAGTAAAATTTGTTATCACTTTCAGGTTCGCAAATATATCATTGTACTTTTGCAGATAGAGAATGGCCCCGGACAAGCCGAAATCGAGGTATGAAACAATATAGCGGCTATCATCCGCGTCAAAATAATAAAACCCGATCTTTTCGGTTCCAGCGTCTGTCCGCATAGCCACAAATTCTTTTGCGATAGCTTGCTTTACCGGTTCCTCATTTTTTTGACCCTGCTCTAAAATCACTTCGCCGTCTGGAGATACAAAAAAGATTTCCTCAAAGGCCTGTTTACTCCAGTTTATTGCGCGGAAACTGTCAATCAGCCAGTTCGCATTGTGGTTTAAAAGAATGCCGGGAGAGAATTCCCCTTTCATGGTATCATCAAACATGAAGTAGGAAAATACCGCCATATTGCCGCCTGTACCCCCCTCCAGTACATTCAGCACGGGCTTGAGCTTGGGCTGTTCGGCGTTGCTGTCGAAAAACTCGAACATATGGTCAATGCTTCCGTACGGAAGATTATGCGTAGTATATATTTTTCCGGTCTTGTGATTGCGGATATATACTGAATTGAGTGACGGATAAATAATAACATAATTCTTCGAAATATTATTTATATACCGGATTTCGTCGGCTGGGGTTAGGGCTTCACTAAACATAAGGGCTGTTACGTCCGGCGAGTAATACATGCTCAGGCATAGATTAGAGTATTGCGCATTCATATTTGTAAAATTAACGTCAAACTGGATAAGAGTTTTATATTGCTCGCGCAGTACACTCTCCGTAATTTGGTCTTTTGCTACATTGTACATAATAAGTATGCTGCTAATCATAATCAGCAGTCCGCTGCATAATATTATGGAAAAAACCCGTATAAAAAATTTATTTCGCTTCAGATTGCGAATCATAAAAGCCTCCATTCCAGCACCGGTATTACAGTTGTAAAATTAAATTTATTCCAATGATGCTCCTTTCCCGTTTTCGCGATCCATCGTCTCAGAAATAGCGCGGTTTACATATCCGTTGAGGCTCTCCCCATTGGCGGCGGCATGGGCCTGTATTTCATCCTTGCGACCTTTGATGACACGGATTTTCATTTCATCATAAGCTTTTGCATTGTATTTATCTTTGACCGCGCTTGACGTTTTCGTCTTTGCCATCTTAGCACCTCCTTTGTGTTGGCAATTACATTATAGCACAATAAACATCATGGGTACAGTATGTATTTTCAACAAAACATACTGGGTACATTTGCCGGATTTGTCAATAGGCCGATCGCTTTCCGAGCGTATCAAGCCTGCTTATAACAATGGATGAAAGCCGGAGTCCGTCTTTAAATATGTGTATTTTACTGTAAAAGTGGTTGTTTTGATGTAAACCGACCATTTTTACAGTTTTTGTTTCTTCGCGATTATGTTATTTTACATATAGATTACAGTCTGCCGAAAGGCAAAAGACTATCATTTTAATATTTTTAGGAGGGTCATAATTATGTCAAAACAACTGCTTGCACTGGTAATGTCTGTACTGCTGCTCACCCTGACAGCCTGCTCGGGCGTCTCCAGTCCGTTAGCTGCGCCGGAATCAAATTCCCCTGCGGAAAATCCAGCCGCCGCGCCTGTATCGGACAAGGATTTATATGAAATTAAATGGTACGTTAATGGTCCCGGCCCTCAGCCGGATCTGGAAATGGTACTAAATGCCTTTAATGAAAAGGTAAAGGAAAAATTGCCGGTCAAGCTGAATCTGGTGATGTTGGACTGGGGTAATTTCGACCAGCAGATGCAGATGATCATTGCCGCCCAGGAAAAATTTGATTTGTGCTTTACCGCCAACTGGGCCAACAATTACTATGTAAACGTAAACAAGGGAGCGTTCCTCGAGCTGACGGACCTGTTAAATGAACACGGCCCGAACATAATGAACACCGTTCCGAAGGTCGGATGGGAAGCGGCAAAGGTAAACGGCGGCATATACGCCATTCTGAACTATCAGGTTTGGCCGCTGACCAACGGCTTTACAATAACAAACGAGATACTGGATAAATATAACATTGACATTCATTCCATCAAGAAGCTGGAAGATTTGGATGCATACGCTTCCGCAGTAACACAGGGCGAGCCGGACATGTACGCCATTGACAGCTCCAAAGGGTTGCTGGTGACGGATGTGCTCACCGTATACAACGGTTATGACGAGCTGGCCGGCCGCAATATTCCCGGAGCCATTCTTCTCGACAGCTCCGAGCTGACGGTCGTCAACCAGTTCGAGCTACCCGATTTCAGAAACACTTTGTACATCCTGCGGGATTGGTATCAGAAAGGTTATGTGCGTCAAGACGCCGCAACTCTCGGCGACTGCCGCGCCGACCAGAAGGCCGGGACGCTGCCCTTTACCTGGGAAGGAAATATTAAACCGGGTGGCGATGTGGAAAGCGCGATGAGCTTTTTTGACGGGCGCGCGGCCACCAGCAATGCGCTGAGCTCCTCTTGGCTGATGACCAGCTCCATTATTTCCACCATGACGGCCATTAGTGTTACCAGCGAAAACCCGGAGCTCGTGATGCAGTTTTATGACCTCATATACTCCGACAAAGAGCTTTATAATCTCTTGTGCTACGGAGTTGAGGGTACGCATTACACAAGGGCTGACGGCGACTTCATTGCCCTTACCGGCTCCGCCGGCTATCTGCCCAACACCGACTGGCTGTTTGGCAACCAGTTCAACGCATATATCCTTGAAGGCAAAAGCGACTCCATTTGGGCCGATACCATTGCGCTTAACGAGTCCGCCCGGCCTTCGCCCGCTCTGGGATTTTCGTTTGATCCCACCTCGATACAAACCGAGATTGCGAATGTAAGCGCGGTGAAGGATGAATACATTCCCATGCTGTCTACAGGATCGGTGGATGTAGATACTGTCCTTCCGGAATTTCTGGAAAAATTGAAAGCAGCCGGAGCCGACAGAATTGTCGCCGAGGTGCAGTCTCAGCTGGATGCGTGGAAATCAGATTTCTGATATTGCGCGCTATCTCCGGGACGGATGATGCAATCCGTCCCGGCTCAGAGGCCGGGCATTGTATTACCATACCAAATTGCGCTTCTTACAATCCGCCGCTGAAGGCGGCGGGATAAGCAGATGGGGGAAGCTAGTATGCGAAACACCTTAAACCCATTGAGAAATAAGTTCCAGCGCTTCAACTGGGGTCTGACCGTTCTGGCTCTGCCCGGGTTTACATTACTCGTGGGCTTTTACTTTGTACCGCTGTTCGGCCTCATTTTACCGTTCAAAAACATTAACTATCAAAAGGGCATTTGGGGCAGCGACTGGGTGGGGATGAAAAATTTTGAATTTTTCTTTGCTTCTCAGGATGCGTGGCGCGTCACCCGCAACACAGTGCTGCTTAATTTCCTTTTTATCATGATTACCCTGGTTGTTTCAATCGCGCTTGCGCTTTTGCTGTATGAGCTTACCAGGCACTATGTGAAGCTGTATCAAACGCTTCTGTTCATGCCTTATTTCATCTCCTGGGTGGCGGCAAGCTACATCCTGTACGCACTGATTAATCCGTCCTTGGGCGTGTTGCCGAATTTGCTTGAAAAAATGGGGGTTACCCCGCCGAATTTTTATTTTGAACCCGAGCTTTGGCCGGTTATTCTCACGTTCAGCTATCTATGGAAAAATGTGGGCTATATGACGCTTTTGTATTATACCGCGCTTCTGGGCATAGATCCAACTTATTATGAGGCGGCGGCGATTGACGGCGCGTCCCGTCCGCAGCAGGTATTCCATATTTCTATCCCCACTCTCATGCACATCATCATCCTGCTCACACTTCTTCAAATCGGCAAAATCCTTTCATCGGACTTTGGCATGTTTTACTTTATGACCAGGAACTCCGGCGCCCTGTACCGGACGACGGATGTCATCGACACCTATGTATTCAGGGCGTTACGCGTCACGGGCGATATCGGCATGGCGTCCGCCGTGGGGCTCTATCAGTCGGTAATAGGCTTTATTCTCGTTATTGTCAGTAATATGGCGGTTAAGCGCATCGACAAGGATTATTCGATTTTTTAGAAGGAGAGCGCATGATGAACGATATTGCGTACAAGAAGCTGAAACGCACAAACTATCCGGCCGTTATCGCGCTGGGCGTTATATGCCTGCTATGCGTGATACCGGTCTGTTATACGGCTACGATTTCCTTCACGGACGAGCTGACTCTCGCGCGGGAAGGTTATAGGCTGATTCCATCCAAATGGTCTATGGATGCGTATCGTTATATTCTCCGCACTCCAGGGCAGATTTTACGAGCCTACGGGGTAAGCTTCGCGGTAACCTCAGCCGGCACCGCAGTGAGCCTGCTTTTTACCAGTATGCTGGCGTATGTGATTGTGCGCAGGGATTATGTGTTTAGCAGAGTATTGTCCTTTATGCTGACGTTCACCCTGCTGTTCAACGCCGGCATGGTGGCAAATTATATCATGGTCACCCGCTTTTACGGCCTGAAGGACACTTATTTTGCTCTAATCATGCCATATATTATTCTGCCATGGCATGTATTTTTAATGAAAGGCTTCCTCAGCGATATCAATTTTGCCCTCATAGAAGCAGCAAAGCTGGACGGCTGCGGTGAAACCGGAATCTTTTTTCATATCATCGTCCCGATTTCAAAACCGGCATTCGCGACGGTTGGATTGCTCATCGCCTTTACCTATTGGAACGATTGGTGGCTGGCCATGCTGTACATCGAATCGCCGAGCCTGACGCCGCTGCAGTACATGCTATACCGTATCATGAACTCTATCCAGTATCTGACATCAGGGCTTGCTTCCCACGCCGTCAGCGCGGACGTTGGACGTCTGCCCTCCGAAACCGCGCGCATGGCCATGTGTGTGTTAGCGTCGTGGCCGATGTTATTTGTGTTCCCATTCTTCCAGAAATATTTTGTCAAGGGCCTGACGGTAGGCGCCGTGAAAGGATAAACAATGTCAGCCTGCGGTTAAGGATCCGTTTTATCCCGAACCGATTATGGCGCTGGGAAAGCATGTGAAAAAATTTTACAGGCGGTGCAATATGGAAAACAAAGAGTTTCTGCAAAAAATTTGGAATCTTGAAGCCGTCCGCAGACCGGCCGTTGTCGTGGAGGAGCCTATAGGTTATACCCCCGCAAACCTGAGCTTCGATATCGACGATTATGAGGGGTGGTATCAGGAGGCGATGGCATATTACCGGTCGCTTCGCAGGGACAGAGACGACAATATACTGGCGTTGAATACAAATATGGGCACCTACGTAATCCCATCTGCCTTCGGAGCCGAAACCAGAAGATTCAGCGATGGACGAAGATATATAGACCGTCCCGTAATATATCAGGCCAAAGATGTGGACCGTATCAAGCCGCTGCCATTAATGGATACCATTCTGGGAAACCAGATAAAGCTGGTGAAATATTTCGAGAGCAAAGCAAAAGGCGGCGTTCACATACGGATTCCCGATATCCAAAATCCGCTTGGAGTTGCCGAAATGTTGTGGGAAAGCAATGATTTCTTCATTTCCCTGCTGGAAGAGCCCTCAACGGTGCATAAATTACTGGAGATCATCACCGAGGTTCTAATCGATTATATTTCCAGGCTCAAAAAGATCTGCCCTGAAATGATACCGATTACTTGGCCGGGCGTCTGGGCTCCCGCGGAAAAAGGCGTTCATCTCTCAGACGACACCATGTCTATGATTGCTCCCGAAATTTACGAGGAGTATGGAGTGCGTTACAATAACATAATCAGCCGCGAATACGGCGGCATATTCCTGCACAGCTGCACCACCAACGAAAGATATTTCGAGAGCATAATAAAAAATGAAGGCTTAAGATCTATTAATTTTGCCGCTCAATACTCCTCGGATATGGAAAAGATTTACGGCTTTTTCGGTGGTAAAGCCGTAATTTTGCCGCATTATGTGCATACGGACAGCCCCCAGATAGGTACGCTGCCGGAATTTGTGGAAAAGGTTTTGAGCTGCTGGACGCCTGACGCGCCCACCGTCATCTATATCGTCGCCAGGCCCGGGGGCGGGAATCAGCAAGAGGTTTTCGACGTTTTGACGCGTCACGGATATCGCCTGTAAGCAGAAATAAAAAGTAATAGACCTGTCCGCGACGGGTCCCAGGACAGGTCTATATATACTATTATAACATTCGTCTATCTGAAGGAATGGTGCGCCGCGCCAAAGACATAACCGGAAAGTGATTAAAAAGACAAGGGAGAGCTGGATATGGCGATTATAAAAATGTCTCATAAGGAACGTTTTATGGCGACTGTTGAAAGAAAAGATGTAGACAGGCCGGCATCATGGCTCGGTATGCCAACCCCGGAAGCGATTCCGGCGCTTCTTGGATTTTTTAAAACGAACAGCCTCGATGGATTGCGAAAGATAATTGACGACGACATTTATCCTGTCGAAATACCGTGTCATTTCCCACGTGGAAATGAGATTTATTCCGCATTGCGATTCGTGAAAAACGAAGAAACATCCGGTGTCGAAAAAAAATTGACCGCTCCCGGTTTTTTTGAGGATTACGAAAGCCCTGATAAAATCAATGACTTTGATTGGCCCGACCCGAAAAAATATATTGACCCGGAGGAGTGCCGGAATGCTGTGAGCAAAGCGCCCGGAGACAAGGCAATCATGTGTGTTTTATGGTCTTGCCATTTTCAAAACGCCTGCGAGGCTTTCGGTATGGAAACCGCGCTGGTTAAGATGCTATTGAATCCGGAAATGTATCGCGCAGTCATTGATAAGATTACGGAGTTTTACCTGAAAGCCAATGAAATCGTTTATGAGGCCGTGAATAAGAAAATAGACGCCGTACTGATTGGAAATGATTTGGGAAGCCAGTACGGATTAATGCTGTCTCCTCAATTGATTCGTGAATTTGTTATTCCGGGTACAAAAAGGCTTGTTACACAGGCAAAGAGCTACGGCTTAAAGGTGATACACCATTCTTGCGGGGCGATTTTCGATATTATCCCCGATTTTATTGATGCGGGAGTTGATGTAATACATCCTGTTCAGGCATTGGCAGCGGGCATGGAGCCGTCGGTCTTACGACAGTCATTCGGGGAACGGGTATCGTTTTGCGGAGGCGTCGACGCACAACAGCTGCTTGTACATGGAACGCCGGATGAAATCCGTGAGAAAGTTTATGCCCTGAAAAAACTTTTTCCGACCGGCTTCATCATTTCGCCCAGTCATGAGGCCATTCTGCCGGATGCAGCCCCGGAAAACATCCATGCATTGTTTGAAGCCGTAAATTTATAAGGGCCAGGAGGGTTTTATTATGCGGAACAATACAAATTTTCCGGAGGTGATTTTGCCGGATAATAAGCTTTTGCGGATTCTTCCGGTTTCACACGATATTGTCAGAATAAGACTTTCCGCGGACGGGGAATTTGCAGAATCCATCATGGAGCGTTACGGTATCATTCAGGAGCCGTTATGCCCGCCGGCGTTCACAACGCATGAGTACGACGATTCCATTTGCCTGAAAACAAACCGGATAAGCCTCATTATTTCCAGAACAAACGGCAAGCTTACATTGCGGGACAATCTGGGGCAAACTCTGGTAGATTGTATCAGCCCGAGGCATACGGATGCAGACGGTCAGAAAGACGCGGAATATCAAAAAATAATAGCGGAAATGAATGAATATCACAGAAATAAGGATGCCGAAGCTGATTCTCTGATTGGAGACTTGCCCAAATTCAGCCATAATACAAAGGATGATGAACACTGTGCGCAACAGAATCTCAGCGGGTTCGGGTGCAGCTTCGACATTCAAAATGAGGATCGCTTTTACGGTCTTGGGGCGGCGTCCGCTTTTCATTTGGAGCGAAGGGGGCGGGCCTACCGCAATTGGGCGGCATATTTTATATCGGCTGAAAGCGTCATGGATGATGAACAAATCCCTGTAGAACGCACGGAAGGCCCTATCCCGTTTTTGATGTGCAGCCGCGGTTGGGGAATATTTGTAAACACCTGCTGGCTCCACTATTTCGATGTTGGACGGTTCGATTCGGAGAAACTGTTTTTTATGGGCGAACGGGGTGAATTGGATTTCTATTTGATGGTCGGGGATAACATGTTGGAATTACTGCGGTTGAACAGCGAAATCACCGGTAAGCCCTATATGATGCCGCAATTCGCGTATGGGTTAACTTATATGAGTAACTGCAGGCAGACCCAAAACGATATATTAAACGATGCCCTGCGGTTCAGGGAGAGAGAAATTCCATGCGATATCATTGAGATTGAACCGCAATGGATGGCGGCTGATTATGATTTCAGTCACGAAAAAGATTGGGATTCGTCCGAACGTTTCTATATGCCCTCGTGGCTGGTTCGTCAAGAAGGGATGATAGGCGCGCTTGACAGGATGGGGTATAAACTCATGCTGTGGTTATGCTGTGACGACGACTTGACTTTTGAAGAGGAGCGGCAGGCTGCCATACGGCAAGGCAAAGGATTTTCCGAAGAACAGCCGGAAAGCTGGTTTACTCATCTTAAAAGGTTTGTTGATAAAGGCGTAAGAGCTTTTAAGATAGACCCGGCAAGGCTTATCAATCCACATTTTGATAAGAAATATTACAATGGCAGGTGCGATTGCGAAATGCATAATCTAACGCAGACTCTGATATTGAAGCAGATGCGTTTAGGTTATGAAGCGCATACGGGCAAGCGCTCCATGAGTCATTATTGCGGTGCGTACGCCGGTATTCAAAAATGGGGCGCTTCCACGATGGGAGATCGCGGAGGCGAATCCAAGTCATTGGCCTGGATGCTAAACTATGCCCTTTCGGGGCATTCCAACACTGCTTGCGATATGAAGCCCGCACTGATTTACGATATTGGTATTGAGGGGGCAGGCATACATTTAGGCTTCCTTTCTCCATGGAGTGAGCTGTGTAACTGGGCATATGCCTTTCAGCCCTGGTTTCTGGGTAAAAGGCTTTCTCAAATGTTCGCGGATTACGCCAGACTGAGATACCGGCTCCTTCCATATTTTTATTCATACGCACACGTGGCAAACAGAAGCGGCATCCCTATGCTGCGGCCTATGCCGCTTGCGTATTCTGAAGATTTGCGCTTGGCAGACACCGTAAAACAGTATATGCTGGGCGACTTTCTGCTTGTCAGCGCATTTACGGATCAATTGATACTTCCCGAGGGCAAGTGGATGGATTACTGGAGTGGAAGAGAGTATACGGGACCACAGGATATCAAATACCATATTCCTGATGACCGGGGAGGCGGACTGTTCCTCAAGCAGGGCGCCATCATTCCGCTGTGGCCGGATATGCAGTATACTGGCGAAAAGAGTGTTGAGACCGTACAATTGCTTATCTATCCTCATATCAGATCTTCTTTTGTATTGTATGAAGACGACGGGGATTCATTGGAATATCAGAACGGCGCTGTGGCGGAAACAACGATTGTATGTGAAAAGAACGATTCGGTTATTTGCGTTACGATATCATCAAGATGCGGCCAATACGAGGGGATGCCGCGCAGGCGCTCGTATCTGTTGAGCATCCTTTGCGAATGGCCCGGCAAGGTATGCATTAACGGAGCCGCTATGCCAAAGGTTTTTGATGGACAGCATCGCAAGCAAACCGCGAGGCTGTTGACCGACAGATATGAGATTGCGGATGAGTATATTGGTGCTGATGGCTGGGATTATGATGAGCGTAGCCATTGTATCCGGTTAAGAGTTGATGAAAGCCATGAGCAAAAATGTATTACTGTTTGCATATATGATTAGAGATTATAATTAAGGGTGAGACTGCAAATGGATAATAAGCTTTATACATTTCATAATGAGAGAAGGGAGGTAGAGCTTCACAGGTATAACCCCCCGACGCCGTGGATGAACTACCTTTCCAACGGCGCCTTCCATACGATGATATCCGGCGCGGGCGGGGGCGTAGCGTTCTATCGGTCGCCCCAAATATGGCGCATCAATCATTACCGCTTTTTCCATTTGCCAACCGACCGCAGCGGGTTTTATACATATATCAAAGATGGCGGCAGTATCTGGTGCCCTACCGGCGAACCCTGTATAGAAAAGCCGACGCGTTTTTCCGCGTTTCATGGAATGGGGTACACAAGGTTTGAAGCCGAGCATAACGGACTACGAGCAACTGTTAACTATTTTGTGGGGCCAACGGAAAACTGCCTGATCTGGAAAATATCCCTGCAAAGCAATACGGACAGGACGGTTTCTCTTTTCCCGTATGTAGAGCTCGGAATGATGGAATTCATGCGCGAGCTGCAATGGCAATGCTATAACAAGCACCAGCTATCCTGCTATGCGCTGGATGATGTACTTGTTTACCGATATGGCGTAGAAATGCAGCCAAAACCAAAGGAAACGCCCCTGATTTATTTTGCCGGCGATTATCCCGTTTCGGCTTACGATTGTGATAGGGATGCATTTATCGGAACATACCACAGTGAAGAAAACCCGCTTGCCTTTCAAGAAAACGGGTGCTCCAATTCCGAGCTGTATGGCGGAGACCCCTGTTTTGCCATGCAATTTAATATTCCGCTGAAAGCCTTTGAAAAACGCACCGTGCATGTGTATCTGGGCGCCGCCATGTCCCATGAGGAAATCCAATCCGCTGTCGCGCGCTGCCGCTGCGCGGGCTTTTCCGATAAATCCTTTCAAATGCTGCAATCCCAATGGGATGACTATCTAAACAAATATCAATGCCGTTTACCGGACATGGAAGCCGAAACGATGATTAACATCTGGAACCCTTATCAGGCGCAGCGCAACTTTCAATTTTCCAGAAATATTTCCTACTATGCCACAGGTACTTTCCGCGGCGTCGGCTTTCGGGATACCGCGCAGGATATCCTTGCGACAATCCCGTTTGATCAGGATGCCGCCTTGGAAAAAATCTGCCTTTTGCTTGGGCAGCAGTACCGGGATGGCCATGTAAACCATTATTTTTTCCCGACAGAAGGATGGGAGCCTGTAACACGTATTCATTCTGATAACCATCTGTGGATTATCTATGCTGTACATGCCCTGCTTTTGGAAATAGGGCGGCTGGATTTTCTTGATATACCCGTTCCATTTTATGACGGCGGGGAAGGCACCATTTGGGAGCATCTAAAAAAATCAATAGATTTTACCATGCAAAACATAGGGTCGCACGGGCTGCCCTTGATGCTGCATTCGGACTGGAACGATATGCTTTACAAGGTTTGCCGGGAAGGTAGGGGCGAAAGCGCCATGGTGGCCATGCAGCTTTGCCTTGCATTAACACAGATGCAGGAAATCGCATTGCTCCGGCAGGAAGAAAATAGATATGCTGCGTTTTTCCATGAAATGAAGCAGGTCATTAACAGTGTCGCGTGGGACGGCGAATGGTATATTCGAGGGTTTATGGATAATGGAGAAAAAATTGGATCCAGCACTCAGCCACAGGCAAAAATATGGCTAAATACCCAGACGTGGGCGATATTATCCGGCGTGGCGGATGCTCAGCGAGGCCAAAAAGCGATGGACAGCGTTTATGCCATGCTTGACACAGAGCTTGGGATTAAAAAAATACATCCTTCCATGCAGGACTACCCGACTGCACAGGACCCTCTTACACATTACCAAAAAGGCTGCGGGGAAAACGGAAGCATCTTCTGCCACGCAAACACTTGGGCTATTATGGCAGAATGTATGCTGTGCAGGCCGGAAATGGCATATCACTACTACCGGCAGCTTCTTCCTATGGTAGCGCAGGAAAAAGCCGGTGTACAGCGTTACCGTGCGGAGCCGTATGTATACGCCTCGAATATTTTCGGGCCGGAAAATCGGCAGTTTGGCCTTGCGAACGTTAGCTGGCTTACGGGTACGGCTACTTGGATGTATGTGGCTGTTACACAGCATATCTTGGGCGTCAAGGCTTCGTGGGATGGATTATACATTGAACCTTGCCTGCCGTCGGCGTGGAAAGAAATAAAGGTGACCAGGCTTTTCAGAGGCTGTAAATATAATATTACCATTCACAGTAATAAAAAGGTCTTTATCCCGCATGTGGAGGGGCGGAAGGAACACGAATTATTAATCAAGTAAGCGTTTTGTGCAAACTCTTTGAAAGGAATGAATATTTTTATGCAGGATCAAACGATATTAAAAGAGCTTGCGTCGCAGGTGCGTGAAATTAGCGCAAAGCCGTGTCAGGCCCGCAAGCGGGAATTATGGCGAGCCCACAATAGCCTTGAGAAAACGGGGGTGCCGGTGCTTGTCTCGATGGGTTGGTGGGACGTGATGAAGAACGAGATTGTTCCCGAAGGTAAGCTGCTGTGTGCCGACCCGGACTTACGCGGCCTGGAATTTGACTTGCGGCATAAAATTTTTCTTGATACGCTGGAAGAGGATACGATAATTGAACCGTGGCTGGATATTCGCGCGGTGTTTACCGTAGATGGATGGGGGTTTCCGGTCAATCGGGCAGTTTCAGAATCAGGAGGCGCTTACCATCTCATTCCTGCGATTGCGGAGGAGGGAGATGTTTCCAAACTGATAGTTCCCGCCCATCGGGTTGACGAGGTAGCGACGCGCAGGAAATATGAGAAAATACACGATGCCATTGGGGACATTATGGCGCTCAATCTGGATAAGAGCCCTGAATATAAAGGGTTTAGCGGCGATATTTCATATTGGCTGGGACAGCTGCTTGGCATAGAAGAGCTCATGTATCATATCATCGACCGCCCGGAATGGCTTCATGGAATCCTGGCGTTTCTCCGTGACGGCATTCTCAAGGTGCACCGGGAGGCGCGGAAGCAGGGAGACTGGGGTAAATGCGCCGGGATGAATCAAGCTATGTGCTATTCTATGGAAACGGTTAATCCGGCAATCACGGAAAACAATGTGGACATGAAGCAGCTCTGGGGATTTTTCGCCTCACAGGAGTACACGCTGATCTCTCCCGCCATGCATGAGGAGTTTTTGCTTGATTATCAACTTCCCATCATGGAGCAGTTTGGGCTAATCGCCTATGGATGCTGCGAGGACTTGACAAGGAAGATTGACATACTGCGGAAAATTCCAAATTTGCGTCGAATCGCTGTTTCGCCGTTTGCGGATGTTGCGGAATGCGTCCGGCAAATCGAACGGGACTATGTTCTTTCCTATCGCCCTAACCCTTCTTATATTGCCGAAACGCATTGGAACCCGGCTTTTATCGCCGAAAAAATCAGGTCGGACGTGTATTTGTGCCGGGATAGCATTTACGATGTGACGCTCAAGGATGTCATCACAGTGCAAAATAATCCGGCTAGACTTCTGGACTGGGTCAAGATTGTAAGAGAAGAGACAAATCTTATATAGTTAAGAGTGGAATGAGCAACTACAGAGAAATCTTGAGGCTGTCGAGCCTCTGGCTGAAAACCGAGTACGCATTTAGCGCACTCGGTTTTTGCACTCTTGGAACAAATTAAACTACTTATCATTCGCATCTATTCATATGAGAAAAGTGCAATTTATAACGCATACCTGCAAAAGTAAAATGAAAAAACCCGGAAATGGTGGGAACAGCAAAAGACCGACACCAGCTTGCCGATAGCGGCAGGTCAATAGGGAGGTATATGGGTTGTATCCGCTGAACAGTCCGTTCGGGATACGCGCCGCCCATACGCCACCCTTGTAGGCTTTCCAGTTTTTCACGGGCTCCGCGCCGGTAATGACGACCTTGCCCGTGATTTCCGAGCAGAGTGCTGCCAGTGCAATACATACCTGACGTACAATCAACAAATCCCCCCGCGTGTTCAGGGCACATTTTGTTTACATTCACGCGCACCGATAATAAGCATTCTCCTTCTCCGCCATTGCTCTAATCGCAACACCACATTGTCGGCGGCGGACGGCTCGGCAGCTATCAAGAATTCTTCACCATTTTCCACGGTAACAACATGAATTATGCGTTGATGTCCTGTTAGCGAAGATTCCAAGCGTAAATGATAATCTTTATTCCGAAGCAGGCGATTATCTCCTGCCAGATGCCCGGCTATCCAATCCGCCGGACGCACCGCCGCTCGGCAAATACGGAAGGATGCACAATGCACTATATCAGAACCTCTACGCTGAACACGCTTGCACTGGATGCAATCCGCTGGCTCGCCGCTCATGAAGGGCTGATGCCCAGTGATTTACACGAAGCTCCATTGCCATCTTGCGTGTGTCCATTTCCTATTTCTCCTTCTGAGTATTGTC
>Ga0099364_10007083_pt1 | contig 16127 bp, 18 predicted proteins | sample TergutTh196P3_FD_73070 | JGI IMG/M metagenome (GOLD analysis project Ga0099364, IMG submission 73070) | Microcerotermes parvus P3 segment gut microbial communities from Pointe-Noire, Republic of the Congo - Th196 P3 | ecosystem: Host-associated > Arthropoda: Insects > Digestive system > Gut ...
TTGTTATTCTAACTCCTCACTTCTAACTTCTGACTTCTTCCACGCCGAGGTGATTACACTTCTTGCATTGGACGTACTGAAGTGTGAGTTCCCCTTTTTGATAGGGGGCACCGATTTTGACACAGGGCGTGTGTTGGCAATTCGGACAAACATAGCCCGTCTTTTTCGCCTTGCCTGGCTTGCTTTGCGCCGGGGTGTCCGCATCGGGCGGGGTGTCCGTTTGGGTGGTTTCCAGAGTCGACTCTTCCGTCGTCTGCTCATGGGTTTCTTCTGTTTTCTTCTTCGACATAGTAAAGTCCTCCAAAGGGTTAGGGGTTAACGGAAATATAGGTTGAATTGTTTTTTGACATGCGATGGCATTTTTGCAATGATTGCACGTACAGTCGGTCTCACAAATGGTCGCGCCTTATATTTCGCACGAACTTTAACTTTTTTCCTGGTAACGATATTGTCATAATAGTCTTTGATATCTTTCTGCTCTTTCGCCGAGCGTTGCTCCATCGGCTTGTATCCGTGCCAAGGCTTATATCCGACGTTACCCATCGCCTTCTGACGTGCTGTTTCACGTCCAAAAGCATCTGGATTTCTGCGATACTGTCGGTTATCCACTTTTCCTGTTTTTCGCCATACTTCGATGTACTGGCTACCGCCTTTTTCGAGCATCTGCATCACTTGATCGCCTCGTATGCCCGGTCTGGCATAAACGGTGGCTACGGTCCGCCCACGTGCATCTTGTTTGGTATCATAAAAAACCTGTTTTTTGATTGTGTTGTTCGTTCTGTTTTGCCAGTATTTCGGTGGGTTTCCCGGATAGGATGCTTTTCGCTTTGCATCCTCATTTTTACCCGATGCTCCTTTTTTAAGACGATTCATTATCGCCTTTCGACAATACGCTGCAATGTGTTCTATCGATTTAAATTTTGCTTTCGATAGTTTCTTTTCAATCTTTTCAAAATCGATTCTGTTTCTATATCGAATGGCAAAAAAACCGCCTTTTGTTGTTAAACTTTTGTAGGCATTTTTAATTCTACGTTTCAGCGTTTTATAGTTCCGCTTCAGCGTTTTGTTTGCTGTTTTATACGCCCGTTTCAGCGTTTTATTTGCCGCTTTTTTTGCCCGCTTAAAACTTCGTTTTGTTGTTTTAATCCTCTTTTTCAGGTTTCGCGTCAACTTTTTATATCTTTTTTGCATCGTTCCCATATTACACCTCCGGTTGTGCAAACACTTCTGCATAGACTCGCACGACGCTAAAAAAGCAGTTTAGGTTGTGGAGTACGTCGAGGTCGATCAGCAGGACATGCTCCGGCTGGTCGAACGTTACCTTCAAGCCGCCCGCGTTCTTGACGTTCTTCTTCAAGAAGAGGGCATAGATTTCTTCGGAAAAGGCGATTAATGCGTCAACCTCGGCGTTAAACGCTTCCGGTTCATCGTTGCGATGGCGCAGTTTCGCATTGATGCAGAGGTCGATTTCCAGTTCGTGTTTCTGCATTCCGCCTTGGGTATAGTTTTCTGCGTCCCGACCGAACGGCACGGCGACCAGTACGGTCCTTCCGATTTCGTCCAGTTCTGCCGGGTCTAGCATCGGCATGTACGAACGTCTGCACTCCGCCTCGGGAACGATGTCCTGCAAGTGTTCGACGATCAGTTTCGTTGTTGCTACTGCGATGCTCATGGTGTCTCCTCTTGAATTTCGACGGCATCTTCCACTTCGACAGGAGCATGTGTATCGTTGCCGTGATGGTAATAATGGTAATGGTTTACCGTACTGTTTCCGTCAAACGGGTAATACGTTACGGCGGTATAACAGAGTATTATTGTGCAAACAATTCTGCTCATCCCTGTTTTTCCCTTGTTAATAATTTTGTCAATCTTAACTTTGATAATTGATTTCATTATTTCCGCCATTGAAAAAGGGTTAGGGATTCCCTTGCCTTTTTCGTTTCGGAGTGTACAATGACCTCCAAAGCGGCAAGTAATCCGGTTCATTACTTCTCGTTGCCCTTGTATTGTTGCTTGCAATGCAAGGGCAAATTTCTCTCTCACGCTGCCAGTCTATTCCTCGTTGCCGGTGTAAAACTTCTCCGTTCCTCGACGGGTGCCTCGCTGCGGTAGATACAAAACGCATCCGCATAACGGCCGCTGCAATACTGCATCAGTTGATCGAATGTCATCCAACAGCCCGATTCCGGCGAATCATATAAGTCCGCTCCCTTGTATCGGTTTCCATGCGAATTCGTCCAGTGAAGATACAACGTACCATTCACCACCATATAACCGTCAAACAACGTCGCATGCATCCAGTTGCCGCCCAGCACCGCCACTCGCATACCGTTACCATCCGTTCGGCAGCCCGATACCCGAATGCTGTTACCTATCGGCACCACCAATCCCGCCCGAAGGCACAATACAATCTTCTCCGCCAACGCTTTACCACTGCCCGGCAAGCGGCATGCTCCGAATTGATGCAATGTCGCCACATCCGTCGCCGACTCAATCCTGCTGATGGTCTCCTTTGTCAACTGCGTACTATACGCACCGACATTCTGCACGGGATAATTGCCGAATTGATTACCGCCCATCATGACCTTGCTCATACTTTGACCGCCGGACATTGACCAGTTCTTTGTCCGCACCCACATCGCCAATGGATTGATGGGCACAAACTTGAATGCACCGAGCATCATCTGATACAGCACGGTAATCATGTGTCCTCCCGCCGCCGACCATCCCGCACAACTACCCAGTTGTCCCTGATTCGATTGCCAAAGCGGAATCTTCAGATGCTTGGCAATGACCCACCATAAGACAATCCAACCCGCCGCCCGGATTTTGTCCATTTCGTCGGCCTTCTCTTGCACGACGTGCTCAAAATCCCCCCACGATACAATCGCGGGCTGTCCGGCCGGATCATACTTGCCGCACATGGCATTAAACTCCGCGGCATCTTGCGGAACATCCTCTTCGGGGATGAGACCGTAGTTTTCATCGGGAACGAATCCGTAGTTGGTGTTGAGTCGTTTCATGTTATTTGATGGTTATTTGCTAAAGTAGTGATAATTAGTGATAATTAACCACTAAGTCTTTTACGTCCTGCAACCTCAATCCATTGATTCCAACCGTGGGTAGCCCCTTCTTTGCACCAATGCAATCCCGATGACATACCACAATTTTCACAACGCACTTGCCAAATGCTCCACTCCGTATTATCAGTCTCGTAGTTTTGGCAAAAATATATGATGCTTTTGGAATCACACCGCAAGCACGGGTATGGCTTTTCGTCCTTTGGGTATGGGTTATTAACGTCAAAAATATACCCGCAATGGCGGCATGTCCATTTTGGCGTGGTGTGTACGGTTTCACCTTTCGCTAATTTACATACCGTCATTGCTTTCCCGCATTTACCGCAACGGAAGGTAACTTCCGTCATGATAATTTGCATGTCGTCTTTCTTGCTGGATTTCCGCTTCATTGTCTCAATCCTTTTGCAATTTGCCGGAGGTTGTTTGCATAGACTACCGTGTCCGGCGAAGCGGCAGTCTGTAATATCTGGTCGATGGTGTCTCCCCAGAGTCTGCTTGTGGGCTGCTGGGCGATGGCGATTCGGATGTAGTCGTCAACGAGGAGTCGATGGGTTCGCTCTGCTCCATCTCCTCCCTGTTCTCCTCCATGTTCTCCTCCATCGCTTCCTCCATTGACCAATCGCTCGGCGGCGAGTTCAAGGGAGGCGGCGAGGGACTGACGCTCGGAAAAGGGACGGCGGCTCCTCCCAGAGCCGCTTGCTGTTCGAGGGTGGCTACCACTGGTGCTTGCTGTTCGAGTTTCGCCGATTGTTGGTTCGCAACCGGTTTTGCCTGTGTTGCAATATACACAAACTGTCCGCAGACAATCATGACGAGAATAATCGTAATGATGTGCGGCTTGCACCTGTCCCAAAACTGGCGAAACATTGACGGACGATTCCGTTCCGCCAACAGTTTGAGTAGTAACTCCTGCATTTCCGTGGTAGTCATGTCTTTTTTCAGTTCGGTAGTCATGATGGTTAGTTCTTGTTAAAAATCTTTCGTATAAAATTGATGACCGGTCGTTTCGGCGCGGGTGCCGGATCGACATTCGGTGGTTGTCCGTCCGTTTGTAACGACCTCAAGTACCGCAATGCGTTGAAAATGGTCGTCAGAATATACAGCACCGTCATCGGCGAACCGTACTCATCAGACCCCGCACTCATAGAGAGTGCTTGCACCTCATCCACTGAAGGTTCACGTCCTTGACGCGCCCAGTTGATTATATTGATGACCATGCTCCGATGATTCGTCAGCACATAACGGACCATCTGGGCAATTTGGTCATCCGCTTCAATCGGAGTCCATGTTGCATACTCTACAAGGACGAGCGAGAATCTGTCTAACAGGTCGATCAACTGTTTCGTACTTGCCTTGAATCCGCCGATGCGGTTCCATTCTGTTACGAAAGTATTCCAGTCGGACTGTATCCGCCGTGCCTTACGATAGTAACCGTAGTACGTCCACAAATTCGCAAAGGGTTGAAAAATGCTTTTGATGGTCATGATGTTTGTGTTGGGTTAATGTTGTGTATGTTCGATTGTTTTTTCAGGTTGAGGAAGTTTTTGATGTACCGCTCGTTTTTTGCTATACATCGGTCATTCTCTTCTTTAATCATACGGCTCACGTCTTTTCGCTCGTTCATTGACTGGTAGTATCCTATCTTTTCCCGGCATGCACGTAACTGATTCGGAATCAAAATGTCTTTGATCCAACAGTGAGCATGTTGGTTAATGAGTGTATCGGTCAATTCTGGAAAATGTTTGCGGAAGATAGAAACGGCTTGTGAAACGTCCAATGCTTTATCTGCAATATAAACACCCACTCCTTCCGAATCTAACTCTCGTGTATGATGGTTTTCATAAGCCGCATAGATCAACGGTTGATTCGCTTCCCGAATGACTAACATCACTTCAGCGGACATGTCATACTTGTTCGGATCGAGGATCATCAGCCCGATAGTTGCCCTTCGTATAGACTTGCGGGTCGACGAGTCTATACGTTCGATTTTGTCTCTGCGTTCATGTCCTATAGTCAAGTCATTAGTGCGAATTTCCAGATTGGAGCGGGTGACGGACACCAGTGATATTCTATGATGGGCAAAATACATGAACGCAATCACAGCGAGTGCGCCCAAGAACAACGCTCCGATGACAATCAATGCTATTATTTTTGGATCGAATCCTTCCATGCTTAAGCCCTCTTGTGTACTATCTATTCCATCATACCCTACATCAGCATTTCGGTAAGACGTTGTTTCCAATCATCTGCAAGATTCGGCACCATGGTGCATTGTCCGTTTGGATGGTCGAGGATTTCCTCTTGAAACCATTTTCCGTGATTTGCAAGGCATATCGGGCAAGGACGGCTTCCGTTTGCCATCCAATAATACCCATTGATGTTCGGATTGTCTTTTATCGCCTCAAAGAATGTCTGCTGATATGCGTGCTGTGCCATTGTCCGGGCGAGCCTCTGGGCGTTATAATCGACTTTCGTGGGATATATTCGCCTCCCATTTGCGTTTATCAGGTTCCATGGGTTTCGTTTGTCAGGATTGACCCATCGCTCTAAATCTTTTGAAATTTGATAGACCGATTTTTGCTGTGCCATTCCTCCGAGTACGATTTCCCGTATCTTTTGATGTGTTTGCTGATTGCTGCCCCAAATACTACTGGACAAAGACCATGATGGACGATGTGTTCTTTTTGCCCATCTGACTGTCGATTTTGCGGATTCCTTTGCGGATGCATTTGCAGCTTCCTTTGCCTCTGCACTTGCGGACGGTCTCGCCCTCGCTTTGCCTATCGCCCGTGTTGACGTAATTCTTGGAATACTCTCCTCCGTTCGATAGACGGCACCGGATACGATGTTTTGAATGACCCGGTCGGAAATTTGTGCCATCTGTTGCCGCAATAGGGGGACAGATAGTCCGGCGATGGAAAGCATGGTGACATTATTGTTGATCACAGTGTTCGATATACTGCGCATATTTTTCAAGATAGTGCGCTCTACATCTTGCATTACTTCGTCGCTTGCGGCATTGACCGTGTCTATCAGATCGTTTGCTTGCCGTCTTGCTGCGCTTTCACTGACATTTTGCAGCAATTCATAATACCGAACTTCCTCTTGTATCGTTTGTGCCAACGCAACGTACAATCCGTTGATTTCACGCTGTTGTTGAAAGACAATCGAATTGCGATGATTCAAGGCATCTGAAAATATGGTAGGGTCGGCAACCATTACTCATCCTCCACAATAACCTCCGGCAAGCGATTGAACGCAAAATCCTCAATAATTTGCCGTTCAAGTGCAATCTGTTCGAGTTCCTCATTTACCTGTTCGTCAGTAAGACCACGCCACTTTTGCATGTAGGCTTTTTTCGACATCGTTTTTGCCTCGACATTCTGTAAGTCAACCTGCATTTCGTCAATTTCGTCCTCCGGTAAAGGGTGATTTTGCACAACCTTGACTTCGTATTCTATTGGCGTGAGCGGTTCCGGTGCATATCTTGTAATGCAATTCGGATAGACGTAAGAGCCGTCAATAATGACTTCCATCAACCGGCGTATCTGTGGTGCCCAAACTTTCATTTTTTCCTTGCACCGCACAATGAGCGACCAGTAGATCGCCTTCAAACTCTTGCCCGATGTGATGGTGCCCCGCATCGTTTCAATCGAAACGTTCGGCATGTCAACCTGTTCGTAGGCAGAGGTTTTGATTCTGTCCAATGTTGTTTTCAATGCGTCGGAATAGTTCATACTGTTTTCCAATGTGCCGATCATCGCATGCCCGCGGTCTTGCCCCTGGTCTTCCGACAAATCCCAGTAGGCACCCGGTCGGTTCGGTAAATTCTTTGTCGAATTTTCATTCATATTGACGGTGTACCGGATGGGGTTCATGTTAAAACGCCCAGAATCAGTATCTGCATTGGAAAGTTTGGAATACAAACTCTCAAAATCCTCCAATAGTTCGATTTCGCTCTCGCCATCCCGGTCGCCGGTCAATCCGTCGTTCAGAAAAATCGCCACAGGAATCACCGACAGTGCCGTCAACTGTTTTTCAAGGATGGTCTCCTTCAACTGTCCCGAACCAGTATAAATCGCCTCCTCGACGAATACCCCGCCTTCTTCAAGCGTGTATTTCTTTTTGTAGATTTCTGTTTCTTCTGTCAGATGAGAATAGAAAATCGTCTTAAAATAGACGAATGTCATTATCTGGTTAAAATTGCAGAAATCTGTTTGATAGATGAACTGCGTCGAAGGAATGAACGACATCGTAACGCCGGTCTCTTCATTAAAATTCACAATCCCTGCCACCCGCTTGCCGATGAAACAATCCTTGGCGGCTTTGATGAGAATCTCTTCAAAATTGTTTTCGTCGAGGATTGCACGGACAAGATTGTTGATGCTCTGGATGGCTTCCTGGTCATGTTCCGTGAGTGTGCCGATATTCCCGCCCGGTTCGATCACAATATCCGGTGGCTCGGCAAAGAGGAATCGGGCTTGCTTGTTGATCAGAGTGGCGGCAATTTTATAATGCAATTCGGTGGGGATATATTTGCCCTCTGTGTTTTCCATATCAAAGGACGCACCCTCTTTGTAAATCTTGTAGTACCGCTGTATTTGCAGATTGTCCGCTAAAAAATCCGACGTGTTAACGAATCCTTCTGCCTCTATCAGAGTCAATGGAATCGTTGATACTTTTATTGTTTCGCTCATCGTTAATTTTTGGACGAATTAAATTTCCTTTCCTTTACGTCTCCAACACTGACCATGTCAAGGGCGTACCAAATTGCCGAAAAGGTGTGCGGGTCGATGTTAAACTGGTCATAGATTGCATTGCCCCGGCTGTCTTTTTTGTACGTCAAATCCTTCAATTCCCGGATGGTATTTTTGCAACTCGGGTGCACGATAATGCGATGGAACCGTTTGATTTTTCGGGTGTTCGATAAACGTGAACCGGCAAATTTATTACGGCATCCTCGAATCAAAAAGCCCTGTTGCCGATAGTAACTGATTGCCTTCGGGTCTTCGTTATCTGCGACTATCATTTTATTATACCCCTGTTTATTTAATGCGGAAATCTTGTTTTTCAACTCTTGCATTTCCGGTTGATTGCAAAACACGTCGTCCGTAACCCTGTTCATGTAAATCTCGTCATAGATGTACAAAATCTTGTTTTTGATATCAACACACATGGAAACAACAGCGTTGTAAGACTCTTCAAAACCGAAGTCGAAACCGAAATAGTGATTTTCGTCTCCGCACTGTCTTACACACTCGTCAAACTTCATGCGACCATTGGCGATTTCAAACTGTGGGAGTACCCGCGTTCCCGTCGCCCCGAACCGACCCCAGCGGGCAACCGTGTAAAGCGGGATGTCGTACTTTTTTATGTCATTGAGGGTTTTCAGGTATTCGTCGGTAACGAACGGATTATCGTCGGGTGTCGAATGGTGGTAGTATGTCCCCTCGACAATCATTTCCTTTTTGGCATACAGTTTTTCCTCGTCTAAAATCGTTGTTTCAGTGCCGGTGTCGTCTAGCCGGGTAAAAAAGTGATTGTAAATCCAGTTCTCTTTGCCGACCGGATTGCAAGAGAGAATAAAGTGCAATGAATGTTCCGGGTGCCGGACACGTCCGAGGATTTCCTTGTAGGCGGTGTATTTGACCTCCGCTACCTCTTCAATCCAAACAATGGAAACACCGTTGATCGACTTGATTTTTTCCGGCTTGTCCATTCCCTTGAAAATAATTTGACTGCCGTTCGGAAAAGTAAATGACAGTGGACTTTTCAGGGCAAGTACCCGCAGGGCGGCTCGCGGACTATGCTTTTTCGGCTTTCGGAATGCAGCAGAGTCGCTTGTGAGAAGCCCCATCGAATCGAGTATCTCGGCAATCAGGTTGTAGCAACTGTCGTGAATGGTATCGAATACTTCACGTATGACCAATGCCCTGCGTTTCTCTTGCAAGAGTTTCAGAATGATTTTGAAGGCGACTTGATAGGATTTACCGCTGCCGTATCCGCCGATGAGCAGGTATTGCTTGTAGTCCCAATCGAAAATGAAATTTTCAAATGCCGGGGCTACTTTTTTAACAATCCGATTCGTTGCCATCTTCTTCTATTTTTTTATCTGCACGAGTTATCGTTATGCTGAAAGACTGATCTTCCGGCACGGAAATACTGCTATCGACATTCTTTTGCCATTTTTCACGTTGTCGATTACAAAGCCAATGAATACACGCCGAAACATTGGGAGCGTGTTGTTTTACTAATGTTTCTTTTTGAATGTCTTGCCACTTTCCGTCTCGAAAGGTAGCAATTACTTTTATCTCTTTTGATGTCGCGCCGGTAGCGAGTTTCAATAATGCAGATTCTACTGCGTAATCTATGACATCCTTGCCTTTTCGTATTGCATTTTCAATTTCGTTATTTTTTTTCCGATAGTTTTTCAGGGTAGTGGGCGATATTCCCATCTTGCCGGCAATATCTTCGCAAGTATAGCCGTCCCGAGACCAGCATGCAATTAAATCTATCTGTTCCGGTTTGCTCCAATACTGAAACAGAGCAATGCTGTTTCCAGAATCGTCTGCTGTTTTCTTTTTAGTGGACTTTATTGTCTTTTTTGTCATTGTTGACCTCCGTGAAAATACACGGTTATTGTGAGTGGCTGCCCCGCAAGACAATCGCCTTGTCGGGGCATTGGCACCAACCACTTATTAAAATTTGTTCAAGTATGCCGAAAGCAATGTTTGGTCTGCAAAGTTTGTAAATGCGTTCGTAGTCGATATTTCCAAAATGGCTGTGCTACTGCGTGGTATCCCATAAATTTTACCGTTTGGTGCAAGAACGCCGCCAGACCACTTTTCCGTTCCTGTCCCCAGACTGCCGAACGTTGAAGCTGTTCTTGCAACAGGGTCAATTTCCAAAACGGCTGTGCTGTTGCATGGTATCCCATAAATTTTACCGTTTGGTGCAAGAACGCCGCCATACCACTTTTCCGTTCCTGTCCCCAGACTCCCGAACGTTGAAGCTGTTCTTGCAACAGGGTCAATTTCCAAAACGGCTGTGCTGTTGGATGTTATCCCATAAATTTTACCGTTTGGTGCAAGAACGCCGCCAGACCACTTGCTCATTCCGCTCAAATTTCCGAACGTTGAAGTTGTTCTTGCAACAGGGTCGATTTCCAAAACGGCTGTGCTGTCGCGTGGTATCCCATAAATTTTACCATTCGGAGCAAGAACGCCGCCAAACCACTTGCTCGTTCCGCTCAAATTTCCGAACGTTGAAGTTGTTCTTGCAACAGGGTCGATTTCCAAAATGGCAGTGCTGTCTTGTGGTATCCCATAAATTTTACCGTTCGGAGCAAGAACGCCGCCATACCACTTGTTCGTTCCGCTCAAATTTCCGAACGTTGAAGCTGTTCTTGCAACAGGGTCGATTTCCACAACGGCTGTGCTACTGCGTGGTATCCCATAAATTTTACCGTTCGGAGCAAGAACGCCGCCAACCCATTTGTCCGTTCCGCTCAAATTTCCGAACGTTGAAGTTGTTCTTGCAACAGGGTCGATTTCCAAAACGGCTGTGCTACTGCGTGGTATCCCATAAATTTTACCGTTCGGAGCAAGAACGCCGCCAAACCATTTGTTCGTTCCTGTCCCCAGACTCCCGAACGTTGAAGTTGTTCGCCACTGTGCTGCTGTGTTTTGCGAAACAACTCCATGTATCCGTTGCAAGTGCCGAGGGTCGGTGAGTGAAAGTTTTCCAAACATCTGCACACCATTGACGTACCCGCCCATTTCCTGACCGTTCAGGTAAACACCGTATTCCGTGCCGTTCAATTTCAAACCCATTTTTCTAACTCCTTACAAAGGAAACAATGCCAAAAAACCGCTATTATCCGCCTCTGCATCTTCTTCTGTTTCAAACACGTTAAACGGAAGCGGCGGAAGCGTGTTCGTCATCGTAATCACACCCAGCACTCGTCCTTTTGTATCTACTGTCGGCGATACCGTGTTAAAAGCTCCACCATATTTCAACGTAGTTGCTGACGGTGTGTTGCTCGGATTGATAACATTCAAAGTCGGGTTGGGATATTCCCCTGTCAAATCACCACCAGCATTGCCAGAGGGCGATGTGGACTTTGAGCCGCTATCAACTATATTACCATCAGAACCCAATGCCGCTAAATTACCAATTTGTGAAGGAATCCGCTTATCCGCCTTGTCATTTAACTGTGCTCTTATTTCGGCATCCTGCGATTCCATGTCAGTCTGTATCGTCAAAATAGCCGTCTCCAATGCGTCTACTTTTGCAATAATCGCAGTAACGTCACCATCGACGATAATCTGCTCTAACTGATCAACCAAAACCTGTATCTGTTCTGTTGCATCGATTTTTCTTTGTCCAATCCATTCCAGAAAATCGTTATACGCAGCCGTTGCAAGATTTTGGAGCGAATCAATGTTCGGCACAAATTGGTTGTAATGATCATTAGCATTGCTACTCAACGTGTCGATTTCTGACTTGAATGCATTGAAATCAGAATTCGCCTGTGTGAGTTTGTTGGCAAGTGGTTCCGTGAAATTGGTTTCATAATCGACAGCCGCTTGTGCAATTTTATCCGCAAGCGGCATGAGAAAATTGTTTTGATAATCGACCGAAACATTCGCAATATAATTGTCGATAAAACCTTCCAATCTATTGCCATATGTCGTCGTGTCTAACTGGTCAATGACTCCGTGAACGAGACCGCACTGATTCGCATCGAATCGTGTATCAATGATATTAACCGCTGTAATTTCTGTTGCATTGGCTGCGACATTTATATTGCACAACCTCAATTCCCATGTCGAATTATTGCGTACCAAAGGAGTCGGCATTGGATTTGCTGACGGCATGCCTGTTACAAGTGCAAGGCTTACCGTTCTTGCAAACAAGTCTAATCGCAACACAACAGAATCTATTCTTGATGTTGCATCTGATTCAGCAAGTGTAAATGACAATGCAGAGTCGTTTTCGTACCAGTATCCGTTAATATATCCTTGACCGCTTTGTACGGCTACGCCGTAACTATCGTTCAGAATAACTTGAAGTGTGCCCATACTGCCGCCGAAAATCCCATTGCCGATAAAACTTGCGAAATACTTCGCAAAACTATCCGCAAGATAGACCCGGTCAAAACTGCCGTCTAGTAGTTTTTCCGAATTGAAAAAGCCGCTTGTTTCTGCCATGTTATTCTCCTAAATGACTCGGTTGAGTCGCTGTTCGACTGTTGCACCCATTACACCTACTTCTATATCAACATTATACCCTGACGAATCGATGGTCTCCGTTGCACCAGAAACTACGCCAGTATAAACCAAACCTAGCCGGGTATCATTCACGGAAACTGTATCTCCGAGTTTATAATCGACATTATACCGTGTTTCTACATCACCCTTTGCTTTTATGGTGAAGGCGTATCCAGCGTGTCCGCCTTCAACATGTGTAACCGTGCGATTGACAACTGCCGGACTGCTCCCATACGGGTTATGAGGCATCAGATTCCCCATAAATCCTTCATACTCATTCTGTGAATACAATGTAATTGTGCGTTGATTTGCGAAACCTCCTGGAGTCCATGTAAATCCCCCCATGTTCTGTACGGGACCTTGTAGGAAAATTTGGGTAGTGATATCGCTTTTAATCCAACTTCCTGAATAAAAGATTCTATCCCATTGCGTTTCTAAATTATTTTCATTTCCCCAAACAATACGCGGGAATATACCGGAAGAAGTTGATAACACATCTGTTGCATAGGGAAGCCTCACTGATACCCATCCATTGAAACTAAATTCAGCCAACTCCAAGAATGTATTGACTCTATTGACAATAGGTCTTTCAGCACCTGTAATTATAGTTCCCCATACTTTCGCTTCATGTGTAGTGTCCTCAACAATTTCGGTAAAACCGCCGAGATTATCCTCATAAGTACTGCTTTCTAACAAATCACGTGAGTTTATGGTTGCAACAGGTGTCCCTGCTTTGTACGTTCTATATTCTTCGGCATTCAAGCCATTATAAACATATCTAAAAAACTCATTATTATTCTTTGCAATTCTGGCAACTTCATCTGTTTGCTGTCTCGGTCGCCCACCCATCTTATACCAAAAATTATTTTGTCTATCGCACTGTTTTTCAATTTTTTCAATTTGCATGACTGTATCTCCCGGACTTAAACGAATAAAACCTCCCAACATGGGCAAAAAATCATTCAGTCCGAACATCGGTGTTACCAACTCGAAATTTCCATTATTATTGGTTTTATTTGCCCACGATAAACTTTTTATGTACGGAACTTCCACGGAAGAATTTACATCCAGATTGCTTTGATAAAAAATTGTCGGAACAATGTACCTTGCCATTATGTTTGTACCTCAAATAAATCCTCTTGTCTAATCGTAACATTTACATCTAACTGTCCACTTGTGTCCACTCCATAATGAATTCCAAACACTACCTTGTCATCATCATTATTAAAGGCGAGTGGAAAAGAAAACATCGGTGTCTCGTCAGAAATTATCTTCTGATAGAAATGAAAAAAGTTAACACCATTCAAAATACGAAACCAACTACTGCCTGAAAATACATTTTCTGTAATATCAATTCCATCTGCCGTTACAGTGTTAAAACCTTCACGGGTGTCTATCACAATAGTTGTATTTGGTTCAAAAGTACCGTCAAGGCTAAATGTCTGGACTGTTGCACCGTTTTGAAGCGTTATCACTAAATCGGATAATGTACCTGACGATTGCACTGTGATGATTGTACCGGACGACGCACCTTCATAATTTAATATGACAGAATTTTGACCATAATGAATTCCAAACACCACCTTGTCATCATCCTTATTAAAGGCAAGTGGAAAAGAAAACATCGGTGTCTTATATGTATTATCCACCGAAAGTACCGATCTGTTTTTCCACATCGGGTCGATGCTAACTCCCGTGATGTGAAACTTTCGCCAGAATTCGTTATTGTCCTGTTCTGTGATTGCCCATTTGACTTCTGCGGTCGGTAAAAATGTTAGATGGTAGTGGTTGTAGATAATATCCGTTTCCGATTGCACCATCAAGAAGTTTTCCAACGCCCGGCTTTTTGTTTCAATGTCCGCCTCGGTCTTTCCAATAACAAATCCGATAATCGAAACCGGTCTCGGCTCCCAATTGGAGTAGAGCATCCGCTCGCTGTCATCGGTAGGAAAATAGTAAATTGGATTGATATTGACTCTTGCCGTTCCCCAGTCAACGGACTCCAACACGTAATCATCCTCTCGATGTCCGAGAGCAATGACCTTGCCAGTGCTGTTCTGTAATTGTAAGTCCGTAACTGTCATTGTTTCTGCCCGCTCCCTCCGGTCGGCTATTGCCGATACAATCCTGTAATCTTGAAGTGGCAAAATGATTCATTGTTATCCTGGATCGTCGTGCCGTACCTGATGGACTCCGTTGCAATGAATTGAAGTGTTTTACCTTCATAAACCATTGTATATTGCCTGTTGGGTACTATGAAATGATTGAGACGTCTTTTGCGCCGATACAGCGACTCCGGGGCACGGTCATCCCGAATTGCCCATCCGGTTATTTCGACCACCGACAGCCGTTTGTACCAAATATCCCGTTCCAGACCGACGAGATCGATCGTGTTTATCAAAGAATACTGCGTATCCCGATTTCCGATATTGACAGTGTCCAAAACGTAGTCATTTGTTTTCGTCCTGTCAATTTCTAACGTCGTCGTCAATCCTGTGATTTTGACATTTTCAATCATTGTTAAAATCCAAACGCTAAATTGCGCTGTAACTGCTCGAATTCCCTCCGGGCAACGGCTTCGCTGATAGGTTCTGGGCTCTGAAAAATGTACGTGTTTCCTCCGCTTCCACCCACATTTTCACTTCCCAAACTTCCACCACCATCGTCAAATCGTTGCCCTCTTCCTCCACGACCGCTTGGTGCAAAATTATAGGCAAGTTCTACGTCGTTCGCAGCAAGTAAATGCATACCATCGTCGAGTATGGCTTGCATATCCCGTAGTGCTTTCGGCATTGCGCCCTCAAAGCCCTCGGCAATGCCTGCCGGAATCCAGCGACCGATGGAGTCGGCGAAAACTTTCGATGGGGAGCGTATGCCGAGAGCTCGCATCGCACTATCGACCATACCAGAAAAGAATCCACTGATCTTATTGTAAAACCAACTTGCGGCATTCTGTATTCCCTGCCAAACTCCCTCTACAATTCGCCGCCCGATGTCCATTGCTTGCTGCACGATGTTATTTCCAACTTCTATTACTTTGGTAACAACCTCTTGAATTTTTGTGAAAATCTGTTGCACACTTGATAAAAACCATTGCACAACACCAGAAAAGAAAGATTTTATTCCTTCCCAAATGTCAGTCCACGTCTCCGAAAGCCAAGTTCCGAGGGCGGACATCGAGTCCATGAACCACGCGGTAAATTCCCCCCAGAGAATACCGATGCCTTGACACACCTCTTTGATTTCGTCCCAAAAGAAGTAAATTGCCGCACCCAACGCTGCTATAACACCGATGACAATCCACACGGGGGCGGAGATACCGGCAAGAACAGCACCGACTGCAATCAGTGCCGTTTTGAATATCGCAAACGCACCCCCTGCAATTCCGATAAGAATACCTCCCAATGATGTAAATGCCGCCCCGACCGACGCACCAGTAACGCCGATGGTAGCAAGCGCACCGGCAACGGTTGTAAATGCTGTAATCAGTTTTTCAACGACCAAAAGTACCGGTCCCACCGATGCCGCCAATGCCGCAAGAGCAATAATCGTCGTCTGGATCGACGGGTCAAGTTTACCAAACCAAGTCAACAAATCTGTAAGTGCACCGAGAAATTGTTTGACAGGTCCTTCGACAATTTCGACAAACTGAATTCCCAATCGCTGTACCTCATTCCACACTTCTTTGAAAGATGTGCCAAGTCCCTCTGTCTGTTTCTCCATCATTCCCGCTGCTACACCCAGACCCTCAAATTCTTCCCCAGCATTCGATAAC
>Ga0099364_10007084_pt1 | contig 16127 bp, 15 predicted proteins | sample TergutTh196P3_FD_73070 | JGI IMG/M metagenome (GOLD analysis project Ga0099364, IMG submission 73070) | Microcerotermes parvus P3 segment gut microbial communities from Pointe-Noire, Republic of the Congo - Th196 P3 | ecosystem: Host-associated > Arthropoda: Insects > Digestive system > Gut ...
GTTTCAACCTTACGGTGCCATCAAGAGGGGAACCTTCGTCGCTATGCGACTCGGTTAAGGTTCCCATGGCACCTTTTCCTCACACCTGGTCGGCGGTTGAAACCCTTCGAGTCCCTCCATCGTTAAAAACAAAAAGGCCACCTAGCGGTGACCTTTTGTCTTTAGCAGGAGTAGGACTCGAACCTACGACCTCCGGGTTATGAGCCCGACGAGCTGCCAACTGCTCTATCCTGCGTCGAATGGATATCATACTATCTTAAAAATAAATAAAGGTCAATGGCTTCGCTTCGTCAATCATCACGCCTCTGCCTGCATCATCGCTTCCCGCAGAATGGCATTCATGCGGGTTTGGTAACCTCTCCCGGCACTCTGCAGCCATTCAATGACATCCGCGTCAATACGGACGTTTACAGTTTTCTTGATGGGTTTGTAGTTCTTCATTATACCGCGCAAATGGGAAGGTTTGAATTCCTTCATCTGTTCTTCGGTTAAAATCGGAGCTTCAGAAAAGTCCGTAACCTTAAAAGCCTTAATTTCCTCTAGTCTTTCTTTCGTAATGGGCATAGTATAACCTCTCTTCAATTGGCTCCGCTTTTCGTGCAGAAATAAGGTGAATATCTTCACCTCGTTCAGTGAAAACAATAAAAAAGATAACAGCATCATGTAATCTTCCCAGACAGATATATCTGTCTTCATCTATTGTAGAATGTTCTTTATCATACCACTCAATCAAATGTGGATCGTCAAATACATCTACAATTTCAGGCAAATAGAAACCATGATTCTTCTTATTAAGTTGATTGGTAAACACAGCTTCTCCGTCTATACATAATTGTATAGCAAACTAGACTTGCTGTCAAGGTACTACAACAAAACCATAATCGCAGCAATCAACATCAGTATACCGACGATAAGTTTGGCTCCTGTGCCGACTATGAAGGCCAGGAAGGCGCCCAGGGCGGCTTTAAGGGATTTGTTCCAATCGCCTCTGCTTTGAATTAGTTCGACAATAAGAGCACCGGCAAAAGGGCCTATTATTATTCCAAAGGGCGGGAAGAAGAAGATACCTGCCAAAAGCCCCAGAATTGAGCCCCAGGCGGCTGCCCGTGAACCGCCGAATTTTTTGGTAAATATAGAAGGCAGGATGAAGTCCATTACAGAAATAGCAATACAGGCTATTGCCCATAGCCAGAGAGAGGCAGCAGAAAAGTCAGCCCTGCCGCTTAACTGCATGATCAAAAGGCCGGCGAAACCCAGAGCAGGACCCGGCACTACGGGGATTATGGCTCCAACTATACCGCCGCCGAGGAAGACAAAAGCCACTACTACAAGAAATATATCCATTTTAATCCCATATTCTATTTGATCTTATATCAAGAGCTGTCATTTTTTTGCTATTACCATTATAATATAAAAATGCAGGAATTCCATTTGTACTTAACGAAGTTTGAAAATATCTTGCCTCCAAAGGCTGATTTTAGGGCATCCAAAAGAAAGGCCATGATGGAATTCCATATACGCCGCGAAGTAAGGGAAGAACATGGGCTGGATGGCAGCCTTTTTTCCCTGAGCGGAAATGTGGTTCTTACCGATATACGGCAGGGAAGAGCCCTTACCCAGAAACTCAACGAAGGTGTTGATCTGGTAAAAAATCCTGAGCGTTTTGTTCAGGCAGGGCAGCTCAATGCCATGGGCTTAATCGACGAAATTCTTCATTTTATAGTTGCATTATACAGAGAGCAGGTACAGCCCGATGTTTTCCAAACTGCCATGGCAAGGCTGGAGGCAAATCTTGGCGGGAGCAGAACTTCTACCCTGCTTGAGAGCTTTTGCGACCGCTTCCCTCCCAGGGATGTTTATGGAGGACAAAGCAGTGTTTCAGGCTACCTAAAGGGGAGCGAGGGCGGAGAGAGCAATAGCTGCCTTGCTTTGGAAGAAATACTCCTTTTGGCAATGGCTAACCTTAACCCCGCCTTTAGGCAGTTTCTTTTCCTTTTTGATGATTCTGATCTTGCGCGGGAGACTATATACCCCGGAGCCATAGACGAGCTAAAGGCACATTTATCGGCTCTCCCTGTTTTTGGTCCTGACGGCATGAATTTATGGGATATACTCAGGGCTCCGGCTTTGGCATCCCCTGACTCACTTTTGGGTCAGCTTGAATACATGAGAAAGCGCTGGGGGCTCTTGCTCAGTAAGTTCATGGGGCGCCTTTTAACAAGCCTGGACGTCATAAAAGAAGAAGATAAACCTTCTTTCTTTGGCCCCGGTCCTACCCAGGTACTGGACTTTAGCGCCTTTGAAAATGAATATGAACGCTTTACTCCGGATCAGGAGTGGATGCCAAAGACAGTTCTTATGGCAAAAAGCGTCCTTGTATGGCTTTTTCAACTTTCACAAAAGTACGGCAGGGAAATTACAAAGTTAGACGAAATTCCTGACGAAGAGTTAGACGAACTTGCCAGACGCGGTTTTACAGGTCTATGGCTTATAGGCCTTTGGGAAAGAAGCCAGGCGAGCAAGACTATAAAACAATGGACGGGAAATCCCGAAGCGGCTGCATCCGCCTACAGTCTTTACGACTATGACATTGCATACGAATTGGGCGGCTGGCAAAGTCTTGTAAGCCTGCGCGAAAGATGTATGCGCCGCGGGATAAGGCTGGGTTCGGACATGGTTCCAAACCATACAGGGCTAGACAGCCGCTGGATGATAGAACACCCCGAGCGCTTTTTGCAGCTCTCATATCCACCCTACCCTACATATACCTACAACTGTGATAACCTTTCGGGCAGAAACGATGTAACTGTACAAATAGAAGATCACTATTTTCAAAGAAGCGATGCGGCTGTTGTCTTTAAGCGAATTGACAACAATACAGGGCATGTACGTTACATTTACCACGGCAATGACGGCACATCCATGCCATGGAATGATACTGCTCAAATAGACTTTTTAAACCCCGAGGCAAGGGAAGCCGTTATACGCACTATAGTAGGCGTGTGTCAACAGTTTCCCATAGTGCGTTTTGATGCCGCCATGACCCTTGCCAAGCGGCACATACAAAGACTCTGGTATCCTGCACCGGGGCATGGAGGTGCCATTGCAAGCCGCGCAGAACATGCAATAAGCACAGAGGAGTTTAACCGTCGCATACCCGAAGAATTCTGGCGCGAGGTGGTTGATCGCTGCGCGGCTGAAGCGCCCTACACTCTCCTTTTGGCGGAGGCCTTCTGGATGATGGAGGGATACTTTGTACGCACCCTTGGCATGCACAGGGTTTACAACTCCGCCTTTATGAACATGCTTAAAAACGAAGAAAACGACAAGTATAGATCTACCATAAAGAACACTTTGGAATTTGATCCTGAAGTTCTAAAACGCTTTGTAAACTTTATGAACAACCCCGATGAAGAAACGGCGGTTGCCCAGTTCGGCAAAGGTGACAAGTACTTTGGCATCTCTACCTTGCTTGTGACCATGCCCGGCCTCCCCATGTTTGGTCACGGACAAATCGAAGGCTTCGAGGAAAAGTACGGCATGGAATACCGCCGCTCCTATAAAGACGAAGTACCTGACGGCTATTTAGTTGACAGGCACGAGAGGGAAATTTTCCCGCTCATGAAGCAGAGGCATGTCTTTTCCGGCTCTGCGGATTTTTGCCTTTATGATTTTCATGACCAGGGCGGCGGCGTTAACGAAAATGTCTTTGCCTACTCCAACAGGGCAGGAGATGAAAAAAGCCTTGTTTTTTATAACAATAGTTATCACAGCACTTCAGGCTGGGTAAACAGGGGAGCAGTTGCAATTCCTCAAAAAGACGGAACACACAGGCAGGACTCCCTTTTGGAAGCTTTCGGTCACAGCGGTGAAAATAACTGCTTTACGATTTTCCGCGAGCAGCGAAGCAACCTTTGGTTTATAAGGTCATCCAAGGCAATTGCAGAGCAGGGGCTCTTTGCCTCTCTTAACGGATACGAAGCTCAGGTCTATTTGGAAATACAGGAAAGAGCCGATGATCCTCACGCAAAGCCGGGAAGCTGGGAAAGCCGCTGGGCCATGCTCAACTATGACTTAAACGGCAGGGGAGTTAGCAGCCTGGATAATGCGCTGCTGGATCTTTGTCTTGCTGAACTTTATAAGCCTCTTAAAGACTTACTTTCCAATGATAAAAAAGAATTACTGGCTTCTTACTTTAAAGGTGATGCCGGCAAGACAGACAAGACAGTTAAAGGCGCAGAAAAGGAAGTTTCAGAAAAAGAAATTATTGAAGCTTTTACAGAGGCAACAATTGCCTTTATGGAGGGAGTAGAATATTTCCTGAAAGGCGGAGATGGAAAATACCTGCCATGGAAGTATCAAAAAACTGACAGTGCTGCCGGCAGTAACATAGAAAAGAAAGATAAAAAAATTCCTGCCAAAGAAAAACTTGCAGAAAGCTTTGCAAAAAAAATAAATTTCCTGCTTGCAGCTAAAAACGAAAAGACAAATAAATTTCTACAGAGCTTTGCAAAAAGATTAAGCAAGGAACCTGCTTTGGCACTCTTGGTGCTTGGCAACAATATTCTGTCTACACTATGCTCGCTTAAGGGCGGAATGGATGGCGAAGAAGCGGCCGCTCTTGCACAACATTGGCAGCTGGACAGAATACTTTTTGAATCTTATATACAAGCGGGAATTCCGTATTACACAGCAGAGAAGGCAAGAGATATTTCACTCGCCCTGCTTGCAAGAAGCAATAGCCTAACAAGCAGCAGCGAAAACTTAACAGAAGCAAAAGCCATTGCAGCTCAGATCATACTTGAAAATTACGACAAGGAAGACTTTAGAAAAATACTTGGTGTTAACCGCTTTGATGATGTCACATGGTTTAACAAGGAGGCCTTTGAAGAAACTCTTTTCCTGCTTCCCTTCATTTTGGTCTTTAGCATTGACGAGGATGTATCAAATAAAGATGAGTACATTAAAACAATAGAAAAAGTTACAGAGGTCTTTGCCGAAGCAGAGAAGACCTCGACTTACAGGTTTGATGAGTTTACAGAAGCACTATCATGAACAGAGATTCGTTGACAGAATCCTGCGGCATATTCTCACAGCTTGCCGCAGGGGCTTATACAGTAAAATTTCGCGGTTTTAATGCCATAGATAGATACATGGGTCTTTCACCCCTGCCCTTTACCTGGGTAGAAACAAGTGCAGACATTGCAGTTCTTGCTCAGTTTATTGACAATATACGATTCCCCGGCGTAGACATTGCGGACGCTGCAGCCGATCACTTTACCATAGATTCATACCCGGCAAGTAATTATTTTATATGTATAGAAGACGAACAACTAAATGCTGCTCTTCCCCTTTTATCTTTTACGTATAATTGGCAATCCGGGCATTTTGAAGATCCACTAAGTGTATACTCAATTTTAAATGAACTCAAGAAAAAAAGAGAACATTATATAAATCAAGATTCATTACTACCTAACGAAACTAAACACATTGAAATGAATTTTATTCCCACAGGAGCAGGACTTTATCGCACAATAATGGATGCCGCATTGCTTTTGGCGCGTTACGGATACTCAGAAAGTAATCTTGATCCTCTATTGGAAAACTGTTGTGCGGATCAGCTCCCCGAAGCAGAAGCTCAAAGAGCATTTCTAATCAATCTGCTTGTATCTCCCAGACCTGATTGGGGGTTGGAGCTGATAAAAAAATACGGGCTTCTTGAAAAGATGTGGCCGGAGCTTGCCTCTTACGATGATGTAGATCATGCAAAGGAGTTTCATCCGGAAGGCAATGTGTGGATGCATACCCTGGAAACCTTCCGTCACAGGAAGGCACCTGCATCCGGCATTTACGATCTCCGCCTCTCCCTTGGACTACTACTCCACGATGCAGGGAAACCAATTGCCGACTCAAGCAGAAGCCACCGCTTTGACGGCCATGCCGAACTTGGAGCCAGGGCAGCCGGGCATTTTCTTAAACAGCTTGGATTTGGAGAAAGCCTTATCGAAGAAATCTACTACCTTGTAAGAAACCACATGCTTCCCGCCGCCCTTAAACGCCTGCCCCTTTCCAAGACTGCCGATATAATGTCTTCTAAGCTCTTCCCAACTTTGATGGAGCTATACCGCTGCGACGAAAGTTCTTCATTTAAAGGACTGGACAGCTATTACGAAAACTCCGCCGTGTATCAAACATTCCAAAAGAATACCAGAAACCCCTACAGGACTTTAGACGGGAAAAGATTATCTACAGGCAAAACTACAAAAAGCTACAAAAAAAATTAAATACACAATAGACTTGAAGAGCTGTCCATGGGGATGTTACAATCATAATATGCGTATAGACGAAGACCTAATCAACTACATGGAAGAGCTGTCCTTCATTACACTTTCCAAAGATGAAAAAACAAAAATGACAGAAGAACTGCAAGAGCTCCTTACCGGAATAACAAAGCTCTCAGAATTAAACACTGAAGGCATTAAAGAGTGTCATAGCCCGCTGGAAGCTTCCATGACGTTCAGGGATGACAAAGAGATTCCTTCTTTTGACAGGGAAGAGATTCTAAAAAACGCTCCCCGCAAGAATGATGAATTTTTTATTGCTCCTAAAACTCTGGATTAAGGAACAAAGATGACTATAGCACTCGCTGATAATATTTCTACAATGAATGCCGAAACAAACTGCTCATCCCAAATCTTAAGCGGATATAAACCCATATACAATGCAACAGTGGTGGAAAGAATCATCAAAGCAAATATGACACCAGGACAAAAAATCAGCATGGGTGAATTTGGAATGGGAAAAGCAAACATGCCACAGGAATTAATTTCCCGCGATGACTTTCTCGCCCTTGTTTCCGATACAGGAGGCGAGGCTAGGCGTGCCTGTGCAGAACTAGGACTAACAGGCATAAAACCAACATACGGCGCAGTCTCGCGTTATGGGCTAATAGCAAACGCTTCTTCTTTGGATCAGATTTGCACCATAGGGAAAAATATTAAAGACTGCGCCGCCCTTCTGGAAATAATTTCCGGAGCCGACGGTATAGACGGCACATGTATTTTAGAGAAGCCTTTTGATTTTTCTGATCAGAAAGATCATAATGCCATTAAGGCCAAGTTGCAAAATCTCAAAATTGGTATTGCAGAAAATTCCCTGGAGGGTCTTCAGCAAATAAAAATGTTTAAAGACGCCGGTGCCTCTGTAGAAAATTTTGAAATGCCCAATCTGGAATATATGATCCCAATTTTCCAGACTATAGCCTTTGCCGATATATCTTCCAATATGTCAAAGTACGACGGCCTAAAGTATGGCCACAGAAGTTCCAAAGCAGAAAATCTAAATGATGTTTACAACTTATCAAGAAGCGAAGGCTTTGGGTGGGAAACCAAAAAAAAGATAATGCTTGGTTCTCTTTTGCTATCATCATCATACTATGATAAATATTACAGAAAAGCTCTGCAGGGACGTAGTTTAATTATCGATACTTACAAAAAGCTTTTTAGTCAATTTGATATTATCATTGCTCCTCTTACAGACGAGTTTAATGTCTCCATTAACCTGGCAGGGCTTCCGGCTGTAATGCTTCCTGCTTTCCAGCTTACAGGACCTGCATTTTCTGAAGCTCTTCTTATAAGTGCAGCAGGAGCAGTATCATGAACTGGGAAACTGTAATAGGCCTTGAAGTACATACAGAACTCGCTACAAAGACAAAAATTTTCTGCGGCTGCAGTACTGCCTTTGGTGCGGAGCCAAACACGCAGGTCTGCCCGGGCTGTGCAGGAATGCCCGGTACCCTGCCCCTTTTTAACCGCATGGTATTGGAATATGCACTGCGCCTTGGAATTGCACTTAACTGCGATATAACGCGTAAATGCAGCTTTGACAGGAAGAACTATTTTTACCCCGACCTTCCAAGGGCGTATCAGATTTCGCAGTTATACGCACCTATATGCCGCGGCGGCCAAGTAGAAATTTCACAATCAAAGAAAATAAACCTGCATCAGATACATATGGAAGAGGATGCAGGGAAGCTCGTTCATAGCGCAAATGAAAGCTACATGGACTTTAACAGGAGCGGGATGCCGCTTTTGGAAATTGTATCTAAGCCTGAGATGAGCAGCGCAGAGGAAGTAATTGCATACCTTGAAAAACTCAGGGAGACCCTGCTCTATCTGGAAGTGAGCGACTGCAAAATGGAAGAGGGATCATTTAGGGCAGACATTAATCTTTCGGTGCGCAGACCGGGAGCGGAACTCGGAGTACGCGTAGAGATGAAGAACATAAATTCATTAAAAGCCATAGCCCGCGCCATAGAGTATGAAAGGGAAAGGCAGATAGATGTCCTTGAAGAAGGCGGCACCCTGGTACAGGAAACCCGCCGCTGGGATGATGAAAAAGGTGAGTCCTTTAGCATGAGGAGCAAAGAGAATGCACAGGACTACCGCTACTTCCCCGACCCTGACCTGCTCCCTATCGTCATTGACGAGGACATGCTGAACAAAGTAAGGCAGAGCCTTCCCGAACTTGCATGGCAAAAAAGGGAACGCTATGTAAGAGATTACTCCATCCCTGAATCCGAAGCGGCGGTCATTACCAGCCATAAGAAAATCGCAGCCCTCTTTGAAGAGCTGACTATGGAAGCTGGAACGGACAAAGCCGGAACGGACGGAGCCAGCAATGCCTTTGCAAAAGAAGCCGCGCATTTAGTAACAGGCGAAATAATGCGCCTGATGAACAACACAAACACAGAGCCGGAAAATCTTTCCATAGACACTGCCAAGCTCAAAACCTTAATATCCCTCGTTCTTGGCGGAAAAATAAACCGCAATGCTTACAAGGAAACTATAGAAGCCGTTTTCCTGCACAATGCAGAGCCGGATAAATACATAGCCGAAAAAGGCCTATTGATGCTGGACGATGATGATGCAGTTACAAAGGCAGTGGAAGAAACTATAAAAGAGAACGAAGACTCTGTAAACGATTACAGATCGGGAAAAGAAAAAGTCTTTGGTTTTTTAATGGGAAGCGTAATGAAAAAATTAAAAGGCAAGGGCAACCCGGAAAGCGTTAAAAAAATCCTGGAAGAGCATTTACGTTAAGCACATCAACGTTTAAAGTATCTGCGTTAAGTGCACTTTCTTCCCATGCATAACCCATACTCCTGCTCCTTAATAACTATAAAGCCTGTCTTTCTGTAAAATGCAATGGCACCGGGATTAGATGCGCTTACGTTTAAATGCAGCCCCGGCACATTCTGCCTTGATAATTCATCAAATAGAGAATTAATTAGCTTTCGCCCAACGCCTTGCTGTTGTATCTCAGGCAGCAGGTCTATATGCAGATGTGCAGGATACTCAACATAATGCGGGCGCGTAGATAAATCCACAGGAAACTGAGTCCTATGCAGCATATCTATGGCAGACTTTTCCCTGTCCGTACGTATAAGTTCCTGTGGGAAAGGCTGAGTATAGCGCGCTCTAAGGGGAGGCAGCCATTCACTTTCCATCCACTGGGAAAATTTTACAGTGTCGCCAACTGCAACAACATAACCATAAGGTCTGTGTAAATATTCTGCCACTATGCAAATCCCTTCAGGATAAATTAAATATGGAGCTGCATAATATTGCCCAAAGAGATAGGGATCAAAATAAAATTCCGATGCATCCCTGCCCGAATGACCTGTCTTTAAACAAATTTCATAAAGGTAAGGCATGTCAGAAATTACAGCTCGCCTTATACTAATTTCGCTCATAATTATCATCCTCCGTTTTTATATACTTCCCACATTATTATAGAAGCTGCAGAAGATACATTAAGGGAATTAACATTTCCTTCAAGGGGTATACTGATAATATTATCGCAAACTTCTTTTAAGCTTTTACTCATCCCCTTTGCCTCATTGCCAATAATCAGCATTAGGGGCCTTTTTAGCCTAACATCGCTTAACGAAAGATCCCCGCCAGAATCAGTGCCGGCTATTACCATTTTGCATTTAGCTTTTTGCGCTAAAATAAAAGAGGAGAGCTCCTCCATGGATTCCACAGCAATGAGCTTTGTAAAAAAAATGCTCCCCATGCTTGCCCTTATCACCTTTGCCTCGTAGGCATCTACCCCATGACCAAGAAGCAAAATGGCATTAACATCAAATGCATTTGCCGAGCGTATAATAGAGCCAAGGTTTCCATGGTCACTAGGCCTGTCTATAAGAAGCAGGAAGGGATACGCATCTGTAATGTCATCCAGAGTGTAATATTTTATTTTTACAGTCAAAAGCATTTCAGAAAGTTCTTCTTTACTTGAAAGTTTCCTGAAAAGCTCATCAGACATTTCTATTATTTTCATTTTTGGAAATTTTCCGGACAGATGATCGATCTGCATTTTAGCCCAGTCTGATAATTTGTCCGGCTCTCTTACAATTACACGGGTAATTTCTGCACCTGCATTTATTGCCTGTTTTATGCTTTCTATGCCTTCAATAAAGGCTTCTCCCAGCTTGCTTCGCTTGCTTCTATTGCTTTTAAGGGAGTGTATGATTTGAAATTCTGCATTTTCTGCACTTATTAATAATTTTAACATACTATATAATCTAAATATCTTATGAAAATTTCGATGAAAGTTTCAAGAGCTGTCATGCTGATAGGATTATTTACCTTAACAATTCTGGCTGCTGCCAACGAAGCTGTCTTTATAGATTTTAACACAGTAGAAACAGACTCGCCGCTGTCTATAGAAAACTGGAGAGTCGTACATCCCTTCGCCTCCCAAACCACTGACGCTTTAACCCGCAGCTCAGTCAGGGAAGTTCAAAGCCGTATGTTTGGCACTATAATGGGAGTAAGAATTTATTTTCCGCCTGAACTTATGAGGTTTACCACACAGGCAACAATACAGCCCCGTGCTGAAAATAGCTTCAACAGTTTACAGGTAGATGGCGGCCTGCGTTTAAGGTCTGTTTCTGTAAATGTAAACAGCCTCTATTTACCGCCCGGACTCACCTTAAGCATTACCCTTAAAATAAACGACAGAGACACTCTAGTCATTCCCATGGGCGATCTACGCTTTGAAGGCTGGCGCGAAATGACATGGGTAAACCCATTTTATGCGCAGGAAGTGGAAAACAACACAGGCTTTTACGATGCAGTGAGCTTTCAGAATTTTATTGTACATAACGCTTCGGATCACTCAGGCGATACAATTTTTTATATACGGGATGTTATAGTAAGCTACGATACAAGAAGCAGTACACAGTGAAAGCGCCATTATACTTTAAGTACGGCAAAAAAGAAATTGAATACCTAAAATCCCGCGATCCCAAACTTGGAAAAGCAATGGACAGAATAGGCAAAGTCAAGCGAGAAGTAAATCCCGATCTGTTTTCATCCCTTGTAAACTCAATAATAGGACAGCAAATATCCACCAAAGCCCAAGTCACAGTCTGGACAAGGTTGAATAAAAAAGTTAAGCCCTTAACTCCAAAGGCAATAGAGCTGCTTTCTCCCGAAGAGCTGCAGCCCGTAGGCATCTCCATGAGAAAAGCCCTATACATTAAGGGCATAGCAAAAGCTGTACTGAATAAATCTCTTGACCTAGCACAGCTTCCCATGCTAAGTGACGATGAAGTGTGCGATAAACTAACAGAGCTAAACGGAATAGGAAGATGGACAGCAGAGATGCTGATGATCTTTTCCATGCAGAGAAAAAACATTTTAAGCTACGGAGACCTGGGAATTATAAGAGGACTAAAAACCCTTTACAAGAAAACCGAAATCTCAAAAGATCAATTTAATAAGTACAAAGAACGCTATTCCCCCTATGCTTCTGTTGCAAGCCTTTATTTATGGGTGATTTCCAGGGAAGCAAATTAAGCTTTATAAAAAATAATTTTTCTGTTATAATGAAGGCGGAGTTTGAGGAGCAGCTTAAATCAGGAGAAAACAATGGAAAAAGATGAACATGAGGAAGCTCAAAGGCTTCATGAATCAATTGTTGGGCATATTAAAAATTTAAAGGAAGGTATAAAGCAATTGGTACCCCATTTTGAAGCGTATGCCGAAAAAGTTATCTCTGAAGAAATTACTGACATGGATGCAATAGAGAGGCAACTGGACAGTATGATAGATTTTTATTTTGAAGATGAAGTTCTAATTCCATATAAAAAAATACTAAAAAAAATATATCCAAGGGACCCTGACTTGGTAGAGTCCCATATTGATATTTACTATGATTTCCATATGGATGATGATGAAGTTGATATGGAACTAGAGGGAACTTCTTTAAAGCTTACTCCCATAGATAAAAAGAAGAGATATAAAGAGTTTTTATCTATTTGAACAGCACAAGGAATTAACACACTAGCCCCTTTCTGCTATACTTTTTACCAGCCAAATTACAGGAGACTTACATGAACATTTACCGGACACACAACTGCGGAGAGCTGCGTGAGACCAATGTGGGAGAGAGCGTCCGGCTCTCTGGCTGGGTGGATGCTATACGCGACCATGGGGGAATTACATTTCTGGACTTAAGAGACCAGTTTGGTATTACCCAGATTGTGCTTCACGAGGATGCTAAACTTAACAAAGAGACAGTAATAACGATTTCAGGCAGCGTTAAAAAACGCGACGCAGAAACGATAAACCAAAAACTCAACACAGGCATGGTGGAAGTACATACATCGGAAATTACAGTACAGAGCAGGGCTGTACGCAGTCTGCCTTTTGAAATATCAGAATCAAAAAACACAAGGGAAGACATACGCTACAGACACCGCTTCCTCGACCTGCGAAACCCCGAGGTAAAGGACAATATACTACTACGTTCAAAGGTGATTAGCTTTTTGCGAAAGAAAATGGAAGAGCTGGGCTTTGTGGAATTCCAAACTCCCATCTTAACATCCTCTTCCCCCGAAGGGGCAAGAGACTACCTTGTTCCAAGCCGCAAGCACCCTGGCAGGTTCTACGCCCTGCCCCAAGCGCCGCAGATATTTAAGCAGCTCCTCATGGTGTCCGGCTTTGACCGCTACTTTCAGATAGCCCCCTGCTTCCGGGACGAAGATGCGAGATCAGACAGATCCCCCGGGGAGTTTTATCAGCTTGACTTTGAGATGTCCTTTGCTGAGCAGGAGGATGTCTTGCAGACAGCCGAAAGGGTAATGTACGACACCTTTAAAAACTTTAGTGACAAGGCTATAAGTCCCGTACCCTTCCCCCGCATTCCCTACAGGGAGGCAATGTTAAAGTACGGCACAGATAAACCTGACCTCAGGAACCCACTTATAATAGAAGACTTAACAGATTTTTTCGCCAATGTTGATTTTGCCCCTTTCAAAAAGATTCCCGTGCGGGGCATAGTGGTTCCCGGTGCTGCCCTGCAGCCCAGGTCCTTCTTCGAGAAGATGCTTGCATACGCAACAGAGATAGGCATGAAGGGTCTTGGTTACATCTCAGTGGAAAGTGCAGAGGGAAGTTCCCTTAAAGGGCCCATAGTAAAATTCCTAACAGATGAAAAACAGAAAAACCTTATAGAGAAGCTTTCGCTTAAAGAGAACGACACCCTCTTCTTCATTGCAGATAATCCTAAGCTCGTCGATAACTTAGCCGGTCTTATAAGAACAGCCCTTGGACGTAACCTCGACCTTCTAAAAAAAGATTGCTACGAGTTCTGCTACATAGTTGACTACCCTATGTTTGGAACGAATGAAGAAAGCGGCTTAACTGAATTTACCCACAACCCCTTCTCCATGCCGCAGGGCGGCCTCGAAGCTCTGAGCACTAAAGACCCGCTGGACATACTGGCACATCAATATGACATAGTCTGCAACGGTTATGAGCTTTCATCGGGAGCTGTTAGAAACCACATACCCGAAGTTATGGTCAGGGCCTTTGAGATTGCCGGCTACACACAGGACGATATAGAGAAAAAATTCTCAGCCCTCTACAATGCCTTCCACTACGGCGCGCCACCTCACGCAGGCATGGCACCGGGCATAGACCGCATCGTGATGCTGCTTGCGAACGAAGAAAACATAAGAGAGATAATCGCCTTCCCCATGAACAACAACGCCCAGGATCTTTTGATGCAGGCACCGGGCGAAGTATCAGAGCAGCAGTTAAGGGAAGCCAACATAAGGCTGCGCAGGGAAAGCAAAGTATAGATGAGCGGCGAAAACCCCTATGCAAAAATATGGAACAGCGCTTTTATAGGGATTTTCATAGCCAACACCTGCATGAGCTTAGCTCAGATGATGACCAATGCTCTTGTAGCAAGGTATGCAGATCACCTTGGAGCAAGTCCTTCCCTTGTAGGTTTAGTCACGGGAGTTTTTGCAGTAACAGCCCTGCTCTTTAAAGTTATATCAGGGCCCGCCATAGATTCCTTTAACCGCAAGATAATTTTGATAGGAGCCAATGTGATCATAGGGCTCTCCTACTTTGGCTACGGCATGACAGAAAGCATACCCATGATGATCTTCTATAGACTCTTGCAGGGAACAGGCATGGCTTTCTCAACAACCTGCTGCCTTGCCCTCGCGGCGGACTGCCTGCCAAAAGATAAGTTCGGCTCAGGCATAGGGTACTACTCCATGGGGCAGGCAGCCTGCATGGCAATAGGACCCAGCATGGCACTCACCCTGGTAGATAATTTTGGTTACAGCATTACCTTCAATATAGGTGCGGGCCTCATGGTCCTTGCAGTCATTGCATCTTGTATGATAAGAACCCCGCAGCGAGAAAAATCAATTTTCAAAATAGCTATACACAGCATAGTGTCCAAGGAAGCCTTCATACCAACTTTGATCATGTTCTTTATGGCAATGGCTTTCTGCATCATAGGATCATTTTTAATTTTATATGCTGAAGGCCTGGGTGTAGAAAATATAGGACTATACTTTACAGTCTATGCAGGAACCATGCTCTTTACCCGCCCCCTGGTTGGAAAATTGACAGACAAGGTAGGCATAGCAAAGGTGTTGATGCCCGCCATGTTTTTCTTTGCCCTTTCATTTTTACTTATCAGCGTTTCAGAAAGCCTCTGGCTCTTTTTGATTGCCGCCTTTGTTGCAGCCTTTGGATACGGTTCATGCATGCCGGCAATACAAACACTGGCAATGAAATGCGTTCCCTCTGAAAAAAGGGGAGCAGCAAGCAACACCATCTTCATTGGAGTAGACATAGCTTTTCTTTCAAGCCCTATACTGGCAGGGAGCTTTGTCGAACTATTCGGCTACCCAGTCATGTGGAGGCTTATGATCATTCCCATATTCCTTGCACTGGCAGCTATATTTATTTTCAGAAGGCAAATTGCAAACACAGAGGAAGCTTTTTTAAAAAGAAATGCAAGCTAAAAATATAAATTAAAATTGCAATCCTAAGATTGTCTTAACCTCAAGATGAAAGTTGATCCTTCTCCTGCGTGACTTTGAACTTCCACAGCACCATTATGCAAGAGCGCGATGTGCCGGACTATGGATAAGCCAAGCCCAGTTCCTGATACAGCTCCCTCGCCTCTCTGTCTTGATTGATCAACACGGTAAAAGCGCTCAAAGATTCTGTCTATGTGTGCGGTGGGAATGCCCATGCCCCTGTCTCTGACTTCTATAAGAAGCTCATCCCCATCCAGGCGGGCAGAAATATTTACTTGAGTATCCTGCTTTGAATACTTGATCGCATTGTCAAGGAGATTAATTAGAGCCTGAACAAGTAAGCTGTCGTAAAGGGGAAAGGAAAGATCATCAGGGCAGGAAACATTAATCCTGATATTCTTTTTCTGTGCAGCATTACTGACAGTGTCAACAGCTTCCATGGTAAGAGGCAGCAATGAAGTTAACTCTCTGGCTTTACGAACAGTGTTCTTGTCTTCGAGGCTTACCAAGGTTAAGAGATCACTAGTAAGCTCTTCCATACCCAGCGCATTGTTCATGATGATCTCTGTAAAACGTCTGATCTCAGTAGGATCATTCATGGGAGAAGCAAGAATATTTTCTGCAAAGCCCTGTATAACCTGTATGGGAGTTCTAAGCTCATGGGAAACGTTTGCTGCAAAATCTTTACGCACCTGTTCAAGCTTTACTACATGACTTATATCTCCAAGCACCATTAAGACACCTGCTTCCAGAGGAGCCGCAT
>Ga0099364_10007085_pt1 | contig 16126 bp, 10 predicted proteins | sample TergutTh196P3_FD_73070 | JGI IMG/M metagenome (GOLD analysis project Ga0099364, IMG submission 73070) | Microcerotermes parvus P3 segment gut microbial communities from Pointe-Noire, Republic of the Congo - Th196 P3 | ecosystem: Host-associated > Arthropoda: Insects > Digestive system > Gut ...
CTCAAACTCGCTACCGAAAACCACATGAACATGCTCACCCAACACCCTGATCGCGTCCAATCTTATTTCAATGATCCTAAAACCAAATATGCCGCATAATATTCAATACTTAATGGCCGGGTGAATAGTGTCATTCTGCGACTAAACCTGACGGCTTCGCGCAAAATGACAAGGTAGTTTTGTCGTAGGCGAATGGTATTGATTCCTCCTTCCTGTTTGGAACTGATTTGTAACTCTTCCTGTTTGGCACATTACGAGGCCGAAAGGGACAGGAGGAATCCATACCATTCGCCTACGGCTCTATTTGGCGTATTATTCACAAATTCTGATTTTTTAATGGACGCAGGAAATGCAATTATCGTGGGAGATGATCCAGGCCAACGCTCTCTCTTTTTCCAGGCGCTGGAAAGACGGGCATGACGAAAAATCCGAAGGGCAAAGTTTCGTGCGTGATTTTCTCGCCGTGTTTGGCGTAAAAGATGCCGCTGCCATGGGGCGCTTTGAAGAACGCGCCAAACGTGAAAGCGGGCGTGGTTTCATGGATTACTTCTGGCCGCAGCGAATCGCCATCGAAATGAAAAGCCGGGGGAAGAATCTGGAAGAAGCCTGGGAGCAAGTGAAGGACTATGTTTTTCATCTGCCTGCCAACGAAATACCCGATCTCGTCATGGTTTGTGATTTCGAGCATATCGTGCTGTACCAGCGTAACACTAGCGGGAAAAAACAATTCAAAATCAAAGACCTGCATCGGCATGTGCGTAAGTTTGCCAACATCGCGGGCTATGAGAGTACCCGCGAAATTGAGGATCAATTGGAAGTCAACGTCACTGCTGCCGAAAAAATGGCGAAGCTGCACGACGCCCTGAAAAGCAGTGGCTACGAAGGCCACGATCTGGAAGTCTATCTCGTGCGCCTCCTGTTCTGCCTTTTTGCTGACGATACTGGTATTTTTCCGCAGCAAGCCTTTTTGAACTACGTCGAAAATTCAAAGAAAGATGGCAGCGACCTCTCCGAGCGAATCGGAAAACTCTTTGAGGTATTGAACTGGCCGGACGAAACCCGCGCCAAGAGAACCTTGCTCTCTTTAGATTTGAAGCAATTCCGATATATCAACGGCAGATTGTTCAAGGATTTGCTTCCTTCCGCCGACTTCGACGCAAAGATGCGCGCCACCCTGCTGGAATGCTGCCATTTCGATTGGGGCAAAATTTCACCTGCGATTTTTGGCGCGATGTTTCAGGGGGTGATGGACAAAGAGGAGCGGCGCGAATTGGGGGCGCATTACACCAGCGAAGAAAACATTTTGAAACTCATCAATCCGCTTTTCATGGATGAGTTATGGGCAGAGCTGGAGCAAGTCAAGACGAACCAGAAGCAGCTTGAGCAATTTCACAACAAAATCAGTCGCTTGAAATTTCTTGATCCTGCCTGTGGCTGCGGCAACTTTTTGATTATTACTTATCGTGAGTTGCGTCGTCTGGAGCTTGAAGTCTTGAAGATGAAGATCAAGAGCAGCCACCAGAAGGTGCTGGATATTGAATCCATGCTCAAAGCCAGTGTCGCACAGTTTTACGGGATTGAGATTGAGGATTTTCCTTGTCAGGTTGCGATGGTTGGAATGTGGCTGATTGACCACCAGATGAATTTACGTGTGTCTGAAGAATTTGGAGCCTATTACACCCGACTACCTTTGCGAGAGAGCGCAACGATTGTGCGTGAAAACGCGCTCAGGATTGACTGGGAAAGCGTGGTAGCAAAAGAGGAGTTGCGTTTTATATTGGGGAATCCGCCGTTTGTCGGAAAAAAAGAACAAACATTACGGCAAAGAGAAGATATGCAAATCGTGTTCGGTGACTTGAAAGGCAGAGGCCGTCTTGATTATGTTTCTGCATGGTATAAAAAAGCCACAGATATAATGAATGGAACAACAATAAAAACTGCTTTTGTTTCTACCAATTCTATAACGCAAGGCGAACAAGTTCCTATTCTCTGGAAACCTTTAATGGAACGCGGTATTTTTATTAACTTCGGAGTCCCCACCTTCAAATGGAGCAATGAAGCTAAAGGCAAGGCTGCTGTGCATTGTGTAATAGTTGGTTTTGGCTTCTTAAAAACCGAACCAAATATAAACCCGTATCTTACGGAAGCGCCAACCGTTTTCGTTGAAAGCCGTGCTATGCCAATTTGCGCTGTTCCTGAAATTGTTACAGGCAACCAGGCAACGGATGGAGGATATTTTTATTTCGACCAGACAGAATATGATGATTTTTTAAGCCGGGAGCATTTGGCAGGAAGGTACATTCGCAGAGCTTACGGTGGCGAGGATTTCATAAAAAATAAACCTCGTTATTGCTTATGGCTTATTGATATTGATCCAAAGACATTGAAACAAATGCCACTTGTTTTAGAGCGGATAGCAAAAGTTAGAAAATTTCGTCTTGCCAGCGCAAAGAAAGCGACAAGGCAATGGGCTGACATGCCCGCCATATTTACTGAAAACCGGCAACCAGATACGAATTTTATTGTAATCCCAAAAGTATCATCAGAGAACAGGCGTTATATTCCCATAGGTTTTTTATCACCGGATGTAATATGTAATAATACTTTGAAAATCATTCCCAATGCTACGCTATATCATTTTGGCATTTTATCGTCTAATGTTCATAACGCATGGATGCGTACTGTCGGCGGGAGAATGAAAAGTGACTACCAGTATTCAAACAACATGGTTTACAACAACTTCCCGTGGCCGGACGCAACTGAAGACCAAAAGGCAGCGATTGAAAAACTGGCAGAAGCGGTGCTTGATGCTCGCGCATTATTTCCTGATAGCTCCCTCGCCGACCTGTACGACACATTAACCATGCCGCCGGAACTTTTCAAAGCCCATCACGCCCTTGACCACGTCGTGATGAAACTTTACGGCTTTGCCAAAGACATACCTGAACCCGCCATTGTTGCGGCACTGATGGAACGGTATCAGCAACTCACAACCCAACAACAAACCTTTGACAAAGCCTTTTCCGAAGCGCCGCAAAAACCGAAGCGCCCGAACAAAGAACATGCCAGAGCAGTTTCTGTTTAATCATGTACATTTTCTATAATATATTCCTTGCAATAACTTCTTTTTATCGGAAGTTTATGTCCACGATTAAATAGAAAACAACGGACTTTAAAATGGATAAATATATCATCGTTTCTTTCCCCGTGACGGAGTGGATTTTGTGTACCCGTCTGACTGAAATGTCGGAATCAGATGCCGTTTGCTATTGCCGATAAGGTCGGCGCGTCCCATATTTTTCAAGGCTTCGCGCAAGATTGGCCAACTGGCGGGAGCGTGATAGCGCAGAAAAGCCTTTTGCGCTTTACGCTGCCTGCCTGCCCGGACAATCTCCACAGTTTCGCTCTCCTCTGTCACCGGCTTCAACGGATTTTTGCCGCTGTGCCACATGGCGGTGGCAAGCGCCATCGGCGTAGGGAGAAAGGTCTGCACCTGGTCGAGACGAAAGCGGTTGGCCTTCAGCCATAGAGCGAGATTGAGCATGTCTTCGTCGCTCGTGCCGGGATGCGCGGCGATGAAGTAGGGAATCAGATATTGTTCCCTGCCTGCCGCCTGAGAAAATTGCGTAAACAGACGCGCAAAACGCTCATAGCATTCCATGCCCGGCTTCATCATTTTGGCAAGAGGGCCGCTTTCCGTATGTTCGGGCGCGATTTTGAGATAGCCGCCGACATGATGCGTGATCAATTCCCGCACATATTCCGGTGAGCGGATAGCCAGGTCGTAGCGCACGCCGGAGCCGATCAAAACTTTTTTGACACGGGGAATAGCGCGGGCATTGCGATACAGCGCAACCAGCGGCGCGTGATTGGTATCCAAACGCTTGCAGATGTCGGGATAGATGCAGGAAAGACGGCGGCAGGCCGCTTCAATGGCTTTGTCATTGCAGGCAAGGCGGTACATGTTGGCCGTCGGTCCGCCCAGATCGGAAATGATGCCGGTAAAGCCCGGCGTTTTGTCGCGGATGGCTTCTATTTCCCGCAACACGGAAGCCTCCGAGCGACTTTGAATGATGCGCCCTTCATGCTCGGTAATCGAGCAAAAAGTACACCCGCCAAAACAGCCGCGCATGATATTCACGGAAAAGCGGATCATCTCCCAGGCGGGAATTTTCGCCGCGCCATAATCGGGATGCGGCGCGCGGGCGTAAGGCAGCTCATAGACAGCATCCAATTCCGGCGTGGAGAGCGGCAACGGCGGAGGATTGACCCATACGTCGCGTCCCCCATGCGCCTGCGCCAAGGCTCTGGCATTACCCGGATTAGATTCCAGATGGATGAGGCGCGAGGCATGGGCATAGAGGGTGGGAGATTTTTTTATCGCCTCGAAGGAAGGAAGACGAAGCACGGTTTTTTGGCGTTCCCCCGGTTTTACGGCAAAGCGGACGGGGGGCTTGCCGTCTTCCTTTTCCAGATGGCTATGATCTGATTCCTGCCAATCGGCATCTGGCTTCCAGCCTTCTGCCACCACGAACGCCGTGCCGCGCAAGTCCCGAATATCCCGGATTGATTCACCGCCTGCCATGCGATGAGTGAGTTCAACCAGCGCCCGCTCGGCATTGCCGTAAATCAGCAAATCCGCCCTGGAATCAATGAGAATTGAGCGGCGCACGCTATCGCTCCAATAATCGTAATGCGCCAGCCGCCGCAGGCTCGCTTCGATGGAGCCTAGCGCCACCGGCACGCCGGGATAGGCTTCTTTTGCCCGTTGCGCGTATACCGTGGCGGCTCTATCCGGGCGTCGCCCCGCCAGACCGCCCGGCGTATAGGCGTCGTCCGAGCGAATCTTGCGTTCAGATGTGTAGTGGTTGACCATCGAATCCATATTTCCGGCAGTAACGCCGAAATAGAGATTGGGACGCCCCAACTTGCGGAAATCCTCTACCGAGCGCCAATCCGGCTGGCTGATAATGCCAACCCGAAACCCTTGCGCTTCCAGCAACCGCCCGATCAGCGCCATGCCGAAACTCGGATGATCCACATAAGCGTCGCCCGTAATCAGGATAACGTCGCAGGAATCCCAGCCCATATCTTCCATCCCGGCGCGGGACATGGGCAGAAACGGCGCGACGCCGAAACGACGCGCCCAGAATTTCCGGTAGGAAAAAATGGATTTGGGGGAATGGAAGGAACTCATGGTCGCGCATTTTACCTGCGTGGACATGCAGGCGCAGCCGTTACGCAAGGCGATATAGTGATTCGCGCATATAAAGAGACTGTTGGGAAAATGGTGCTTCAGGGAATTCCGGGAGCGCCAGCGCGGCCAGGCAGTAGAGCAGACTGGCCGATGATGCCGGGCTGGTGCCCGGCGCTCCCGAGGGCGATGTTCCCGAAATTATGTGAATCACTATACACGCGAAACCATTGGGAGCCGTCCGATAAGCCGGGTTCTGTAAGGGTTTCCCCCGGCAGCCATTCGTCTGGGCCTTGCGTTGCCGCAAGGCTCAAGCGACCTACCCGGAGCAACGCGGGCCGCGTCTTGCGCTCCTGTTTGGTCTTGCTTCGGATGGGGCTTGCCGTGCCAGTTCTGTCGCCAGAACTGCGGTAGGCTCTTACCCTACCGTTTCACCCTTGCCTGATCTCCTTACGGAGCCATTGGCGGTTTGCTTTCTGTTGCGCTTTCCGTCGCCTTGGGTTTTGCAAAACAAAACTTATAGCGCCTGGCTGTTAGCCAGCATCCTGCCCTGTGAAGCCCGGACTTTCCTCCCCCCGCTAAGCGGACAGCGACTGCCTGGACGACTCCCGGAAGGAATTATATTAGAAAGAGCGCGCAAATATTGGCGCGACCTAAAATCCAAACGCAAAGCTAAGGGAAGCGAGCTGTCCGAAAAAAATGGACAGTCTAGCATTTGACATTTCAATCCCTTCCTCAGCACCACCCCAGCAACATCCAGATAGCCATACCTCCGATACATTCCACCCCAATGGCAGAGACAAAGGTTTTCCAGGCAAGGCGTCTGGCCTCCTGTGGATACTGGCGGGCATGTTCCCGCGCTCGTATCCAATCCACGAAATTGCCCAGGCAATACAGCAACGCGACGCCGGAAGCAAACAGCGCATAGATGATGAGAAGATATTGCCAGTTTTCCAGCACCCGGCATCTGGGAGTTTGTACGCCCAACAGGTGCATGAGGCCATCGTAGCGAAGCGCAACCAACATGCCGTAATAAAGCTCAATCAGGAAAGCCGCCAGCGCCCCGATGACGATCCAGGTCATCGGGCGCAGAAAAAGTCTGACGAGCAGCCTGGCCTCAAAAGCCAACTCGTACCAAAGATCATCCCACCATCGCCGCCATCTTGAAAACACCGCAATCCTCCAGCCTTGAGTCAGATGACGCAATTATGTCATCGGCGCATCATGTGTGCCACCTACGGTAATATCATCCAGGCGCAGAGTAGGCAGACCAACCCCGACCGGAACGCTCTGCCCCTCCTTGCCGCAGGAACCAACCCCCGGATCAAGGGCAAGGTCGTTGCCGATCATGGCAATCCGCAGTAAAACATCCGGCCCGTTGCCGATCAGGGTCGCGCCCTTGAGCGGCATGGTCGGACGGCCATCTTCGATGAGATAGGCTTCACTCATCGAAAAAACAAATTTGCCGCTCGTAATATCCACCTGCCCACCGCCAAAATTGACCGCATAAACGCCCTTCTTCACCGAGCGCAAAATTTCTTCCGGCTCGTGCCTGCCTGCCAGCATGTAGGTGTTCGTCATGCGCGGCAGCGGCGGCGCGGCAAAGGATTCCCGCCGTCCGTTGCCTGTGCTCTTTGTCCCCATAAGACGCGCATTGAGGCGATCCTGCAAATAGCCTTTCAGAATGCCGTCCTCGATCAAAACCGTTTCACTCGTGGGCGTGCCTTCGTCGTCAACCGTCAGCGAGCCGCGCCGATTGGGCAGGCGGCCATTGTCAATGACGGTGACGCCGGCAGCGGCAACCCGCTCTCCAAGACGCCCGGAAAAAGCGGAACTTCCCTTGCGGTTGAAATCGCCTTCCAGACCGTGGCCCACCGCTTCATGCAGCAGAATGCCCGGCCAACCGGGACCTAACACCACAGTCATTTTACCTGCCGGGGCGGGACGCGCTTCCAGATTGAGGATTGCCTGTCGCACTGCCTGGCGGGCGTATTCGCGCAGGCGTTCGTCATCAAAATAATCGTATCCGAAACGCCCGCCGCCGCCCGCCGAGCCTTGTTCCCGCCTGCTGTTCGCCTCAACAATTACCATGATGGACACGCGCACCAGCGGGCGAATATCAGCCGCCAGATGCCCATCGGCGCGCGCAATCAAAACTGTCTCCCATTCTCCGGCAAGCGAAGCCATGACCTGCAATACGCGCGTATCCTCCGCGCGGGCAAATGCTTCCAGACGTTCCAGGAGGCGCACCTTTTCCGCAGCGGCAAGCGAGGCGATGGGATCAGCCGAGCCATAAAGGGATACCGGCAAAGAAGAGGAGGCAAGGCAAACCGGAAGGCTGCCGTTCCCACCCGCCGAAGTAATGGCGCGGACATGGGCGGATACTGATTCCAGCGCCGCCTGCCCAATATCGTCCGAATAGGCGTAAGCAGTCTTTTCGCCGCTCACTGCCCGTGCGCCAAAACCCTGGTCAATGCCGAAACTTCCGGCCTTGACGATACCTTCATCCAGACTCCACGATTCGGCGCGGGAATATTGAAAATACAAATCCGCGTCATCCGCGCCTTGGGCCATAATGCCCGCCAGGGCAGACTCCAAATCGCGCATGGCAAGGCCGTAAGGGGTCAATAGGCAGCGTTCGGCTTCGGCAAACATATCCGGCAGGGATGCAAGGGCAACATCGGTCATAGAGAAATATGGTTCAGTCAGGAAAGCGGCATTGTATCCGCTCGCGCGTATCCTGCGGACGAGTCTTGCAAATGGCGATAGCGTAGGGGCGCGATTTATCGCGTCCATCTTGATTCCAGCCAGCGCTGGAATAACAAATAGGTAAGTTCATGGATTGGTGCAAGCTTAACTAGAGATTTTTTGTTTAATCCTAGACAGAAGTCAGAGACCCACGTAAGCGGGAGTCAAGAATGAATGTATCCGCTCGAACCAAAACCGCTCTAACCCTGACATCTGTGAGTATAATGACCATATGAGATACAAGCGCACAGGCAGCAATTTATCCGTCATTGCAAGAAGCGTTAGCTTTTATGCAATCCAGAGATTACGGCTGGATTGCTTTGTTGCGCTCGCAATAACGACGTATGCGCTTGGGCCAAAATCGCTCTAAAGGCTCTGCCATAAACTAGCGGAAAACAAGGAGAAACAAATGAAATTACGTCCCGCGCTGAAAATCATTGCCAGGATTTTTCTTGGTCTTCTTCTGTTGGTAGGGCTATTCTATGCTTGGTCGGCTTGGGCAATATTTGTCAATCGGTATGACGAGCCGCTAACTCCTGAGGCAGAGGCCATGCTTGCCTACCGTCCACAGGAATTGCCAGACGCCGAAAATGGCTATGTGGCAATGGTCGGATTCACCGCGCCGACGGGTAGCGATTGGAAAAAAGTCGGCGCGGAACTCATCGCGCGTAATAATGAACACGTCCGCGTTTCAGGGCGATTTGATGAAACAAAGGCTGCGGCAAAAGAAGAAGCGCAGAAAATCAAATTTTCCGAGTGCGATGGCTGCGAAGGAATGGTTAAATTGTCTGGAAACAATAACGAGGCCGCGCTCCTGGTTTCGTTACGCTCATTGCCTCAACAAAAAGAGCAGATCAATAAACTGCTCGCCCACAATGCCGAACTGATCCGCCGCTATGAAGAAATACAGTCTGCATCGGCATTCAGCGAGACGATGCTGATTTCATTGACCTCAGTATTTCCAGATTATTCAGATATTCGCTTAACACAGCAATTGCTGCTTTCCAGAGCGGCGCTTGCCGCGCTCGCTGGCAACAGAGAACCTTTGCTCAACTTTCTCGAACGCGACCTTGCCTTCTGGCGTCTGGTTATGAGAAGCGATACATCGCTGGTAACGGCTATGGCTGCCAATGCGTTTATTTCACAAGACCTGCGTTTGTTGCGGGCGTTGCTGACAAAAATTAATTTTTCCGCGCCTGAATTGGAGCGTTTGCGCTACCTGCTCACGCCACTTTCTGCGGAAGAACAGAGTCTTTTACGGGCGCTGGAAAACGAATGGAATAGAATGGCGGAAGTTGCTCCGCATACGGCAGAAAAGTATTCCATTTCCATCGAGAATGATTCCTCCATCTTCCGGAACAAATCGTTCTTGCAGCCGCAGGCCACGGTAAATCTTTATGCGGAAAAGATACGCCCTCTGAGAGAATTAGCGTCCCTGCCATCACCAGAATTCGTCGCTCGCCGTAGCATAGCGGACACAGAGGAAGAATATGGGATCGGATTAAAGGATCTTATTCTTACGCCTTACAATTTTGTAGGCCGCCTCATAGTGGCAATTGCAGCGCCTGACTATGGCGCATACATCGGCAGGAATCACGACCTCGCCGCCGCGTTACAACTAACCCGCGCCGTGCTGGAATTACGCATTGCCGGAATTGACGCGGGGAACAACCCGGATGCCGTTCCCGAATTTCTCAAACAAGCCGGTAAGGAAACCCTAAACCCCTATACTGGCATGCCGTTTGAGTGGGATGAGACCTGCCGACGCTTGTGCTTTACGCCGCAGGGCGCAGATCATAGTAATTTTTTCGCAGTCACGTTGGCAGACATTCCTGAAGAAAATACCGCCGCCTGCGCCGCTCTATAGCGGTTTTGACGCTTGATCTTCGGGGGTAAATGGATTGCCCTGCCGTTTTATGGAAAATTACCGTCCGCAGAATCATTGCCGTCCGTATGGCGCTTGTCCAGTTGCGCCAGCGCCCAGGCGACATGCTCGCGCACCAGTTCCGCAGGATGATTGAGACGGGCGGTCAGCGCCGCTCGCGCTTCCGGCGTCGGCTCACCATTCCCCAGCGCAACCGCCAGATTACGCAGCCAGCGGATATGCCCGATCCGGCGAATCGCGCTGCCCTCCAACCGTTCCAGAAAATCCGCCTCCTCCCAGGCCATGAGTTCTACGAGTTTGGCTGCGGAGAGCGCGTTGCGCGGAGAAAAATCCGCATTGCCCGGCGGTGGCTGGCGATTCCACGGACAGACCAATTGGCAATCATCGCAACCATAAACGCGATTGCCGATCAGCGGGCGCAACTCCTCCGGGATGCTGCCTTTCAATTCAATGGTGAGATAGGAAACGCAGCGGCGAGCGTCCAGCTTGTAGGGCGCGATAATCGCGCCGGTCGGGCAGGCATGGCGGCATTTTTCGCAGGAGCCGCAGTGTCCGCTCTCCTCCGCCTTGCTGTGGACAGTCAGCGGCAATGAAAGCGTCGTATAAATCTCCCCCAGAAAATGCCAGGAACCACGCTGGGAAAGAAGAAGGGTATTTTTGCCGCGCCAACCCAAACCGCCCTGACGGGCATGTTCCACTTCCAAAACCGGCGCGGAATCGGAAAAAACCCGCCAACGCGCCTCACTATCCAGCTCTTCAAGGCGCGACACCAGCGCTTTCAGACGTTGGCGCATTGTCTTGTGATAGTCGCGCCCCAACGCATAGCGGGAGATATAAGCGGCAGCGGGATCTGCAAGGGCGACAATCGCCTCTCGCATACCGGCTTCCGGCCAGTAATCCATAGTGACGCAAATTACCGAGCGCGCCTCCGGCAACAACATTTCCGGCTCACGACGAAGATTGACCCCACGCGCCATATAATCCATCTCTCCGCCAAAGCCCGCTTCCACCCAATCCGCAAAACGCTCAACCGCCTTAACTTGCGCCTCGGAATGAAGCGGCACAATGCCGCAGGCGGAAAACCCAAGTTCCGCCGCCAGGTTCCTGATACGCTCGGTAAAATCTTTCATGTTTTCGGAAGGCGCGGCAAAAGCGACATAGGGCAGGATTCTCCCTTTTCGTCTGTTTAATCGGAATGCGTTTGATAATGAAAAAGTGTATACGAGAAATCCTGCTGCCCAATACGGGCGCGACAGAAAAACTGGGAAAGGCTCTGGCAACCGCCATGACAGCCGGCCTCGTCATTTATCTGCAAGGCGATCTTGGCGCTGGCAAAACAACTCTGGCACGCGCCTTGCTTTATGCAATGGGACATAAAGGCGCTGTCAAAAGCCCGACTTATGCAGTGGTTGAAGTTTATGTAGTTTCTAGATTATACTTCTATCACTTTGATTTTTATCGTTTCACGTCACCAGAGGAATTCTTCGATGCGGGACTGGACGAATACTTCAGGCAGGACGCAATCTGTCTTGTGGAGTGGCCGGAAAAAGCTGCCGGTTGTGCCCCGGAAGCGGACGTGCGTCTCTGTCTTTCCATTCCATCCGCAGAATTGTCAGAAGAAAGCCGTGTTGTCGCGTTCAGCGCATCCAGCCAGGAGGGAGAACGATGCCTGAAGCAATGCTTCGCCGCCTGGGACGCCGGGATTTCTGCCTCGGAGTCGCCGGGCTAACCCTTCTGGTCACGCCATTCGCCCGCGCGGCGGCGGCGACCGGCAAGCCCACTTTTCTTGCGGTGCGGGTCTGGCCTGCCGAAGATTACACCCGTGTCACGCTGGAGATGGACGCGCCCGTCCGCTTCTCCCACTTCATTCTGGAAGACCCGGATCGGCTGGTCGTAGATATTGAAGGCGTGGAATTCGCCAAGGTGCTGGAAACCCTCTCCGATAAAATTTCCGCAACCGATCCCTATATCCGGCTGATGCGCGCCGGGCGCTTCAAGCCCGGCGTCGTGCGTCTGGTCATGGAACTCAAGACCCGTATCGAGCCGCAGGTATTTACCCTGCAACCCGTGGGCGAATACGGCCATCGTCTGGTGCTGGACATCTATCCTGAAAGCCCCGTTGATCCGCTGATGGCGCTCCTGCGCGGCGGGGATAACGTTACCATGACACCTCTTGCCGAAATGGAAGAACCCAAGGCGACAGAAGAAAACAGTCCCGAAAAAAATTCAGAAAACCCAGGCGGCAATAAACCCGGCAAACAGGTTGATCGTCTGATTACCATCGTCCTTGACCCCGGCCACGGCGGCGAAGACCCAGGCGCAATCGGGCGCATGAGAAACCGGGAAAAAAACGTGACTCTTGCCATTGCGCGGCGGCTAAAAGCCCGGCTGGAACAGGAGAAAAACACTCGCGTTATTCTGACCCGCGATGGGGATTTTTTCGTCCCCTTGTATACCCGTGTCCAGAAAGCGCGGCGGGTTCGCGCCGATCTCTTCGTCTCCATCCACGCGGACGCCTGGATCAAGCCGGAAGCGCGCGGCTCGTCGGTTTTCGTCCTGTCCGAAAAAGGCGCTTCCTCCAGCGCCGCCCGCTGGCTCGCGCAGAAGGAAAACAATGCGGATTTGATCGGCGGCGTCAACCTGAACGTCAAAGACCCTTTTCTTGCGCGAACCTTGCTCGATCTTTCCCAAACCGCGACAAAAAGCGACAGCATCCGCCTGGCCAAAGCCGTGCTGGGTGAATTGGGCGGCGTCAACAGCCTGCACAAGGCAAGCGTCGAACAGGCCGGATTTGCCGTCCTGAAAGCGCCCGACATCCCTTCCATCCTCGTTGAAACCGCCTTTATCTCCAACCCGGAAGAAGAGCGCAGACTCGCCAGCGAAGCCTATCAGAACAAACTGGCCGAGGCGATAGCGCGCGGCATCATGCGCTACCTCGAAAAAAACCCGCCGCCCGCAAGAGCAACCCAGACGTAAAGAGGTTTAATCAGGCGTGTTACCATTATGCTAGAGCGGTTTAGGTTCAAGTATACAGCGTCATTGCGAGCGTCTGCTACGCAATCCAGCAACAACCATCTGGATTGCATCAAAACTGACGCTCCTCGCAATGACGAGTTGGGAAGCCGGGCGGTAGAGGATTATAGTAGTTCCTGTGAATAAAGAGACAGTCAGGAATTGCGTCTTACTCCCCTCTCGCCGATAGGATCGTAATTGTATGGACTCGCCCATACAATTACGGGCTACGGGCTAGTGCGGAAATGACGAGTTATAACAGGCGCAGGAGAGAATAGCCAGGTCTCTGACCGTAGTTTTATTTGCAGGAATCACAATATTCCATCACCTTGATACTATTGATCCCAGATTTCATTACGACTTTCCTTAAAAACCGGTTATACATAAATGGGGCTTTCAGATATTTAAAAAGCAGTTTTATCCTTGTAGGAATGGATTTTATCCGAAATCTCCATTCCGGATTTTTACAGCCGGAATTCAGAATCATTGCTAATTCATAGGCGCTGTTCAGAGCATAGCTGATGCCTTCAAGCGACGTAGGGCTGATGAAGCCCGCAGCTTCCCCAATCAGGAACGCCCCGCTTTTCGATACGCAAAAATCGCTGATGCCGCGCGGCATTGATACGTGACATGCCTCTGTTTTAACAACTTCCCCAAAAGCAAATCCCCTATTTTTCAGCTTCTCAATCAACAACAGGAATCGTTTTCTGCTGTCATTTTTTGGAAATGCGCCGCCTAAAATAAAATATCCATCCTTTGAAATGCTCCAGCAATAAGAATCTGTAATAGTATTGTCAAAAATACATGAATAAAACGGAACCTGATGTTTTTCCTTAAACCATTGCTGGATTGATGTATACTGCTGAATTTTTCGTTTGGGAAACAGCGTTTTTCTGACAATGGAATTTGATCCATCCGCTCCGATTACATATTTGGCGGTAATTGTATTTTCTGTTTTATTTTGCATATATGTAATTTCATAAAGCTCTCCGACCTTGCGGATACCTTTACAACCAGAACATGCAGCAATCGCTACATGAGCGGGAATCAAGGACGTAAGCCACATATCGAACCTGTGGCGGTCGAGGTTTATGTAAAACCGCCTGTAATATCGCGCCAGATTTTGCTTTATATCCATCGTTTTGACAGCAAAAATCTGCGGGTCAACCAATACATCTTTCGGCAATGTCAGGTTAAATTTTGATAACGCTTTCTGCGCGTCCGGCGCCAGCAATCCGCCGCACGGTTTGCGAAATGACATTTCCGCTGCATCACTCTTTTTATCAATTGCAATAACCCTGAATTTTGGGTCAAGCAATCGCGCAAGCGTCGCGCCTGCGGGGCCGAGCCCTATGATTGCAATATCATACATATCATATCCCTATTAGGTTTGAGGCAAAAACATGTCGCGTTGCGCTTGTGTCTGCACGCCCTCTTCCTCTGCCAGTGGCCAGCGCGGGCGGATAGAAAACGCGCCGGGGTCTTGCGGAATCGCGCCATGCGTCAGGCGCATCGCTCCCGCAAAAGCAATCATCGCGCCGTTATCAGTACAAAACTCAAGCACCGGATAATAAACACGCGCCTGGCATTCCGCCGCCGCCATGTCCAATGACCGGCGTAACGCGCGGTTTGCGCCGACCCCGCCCGCCACGACAAGACGCGCTACCCCGGTACGGCGCAAGGCCTCAACAGATTTCAGGGTCAGGACTTCCACGACAGCATCCTGAAAAGCCAAGGCCAGATCGGCATGAAATTGCGCCAAAGTTTCCCTGGGGTTGTTTTTTTCATTGCGGATAATGGTCAAGGCCGCTGTTTTCAAACCGGCAAAGCTGAAATTGAAATCGCCGGAATTCAACATGGGGCGCGGCAGCCGGTAACGTCCCGGACGCCCCGTTTCCGCCAGGAGGGATAAGGCCGCGCCGCCGGGATAATCCAGTCCCATAAGTTTGGCAGTCTTGTCGAAAGCCTCCCCCGCCGCGTCATCCAGAGTCTCGCCCAATAATTCATAATGCCCTACCGCCGCGACCAGCATCAGTTGCGTATGCCCGCCGGACACCAGAAGCGCGACAAAAGGAAAATCCGGCGGATCGGACGACAAAAGCGAGGATAGCAGATGCCCTTCCAGATGGTGCACCGGCAGTATGGGTTTAGCAAGCGCGGCGGCAAGACCAGAAGCAAAGGCAGCGCCGACCAAAAGCGCGCCTGCCAATCCCGGCCCCTGGGTGTAGGCGATGGCGTCTGTTTCGGCAAGGCGCGCGCCGCTTTCCGCAAGAACCTTCCGCAAGAGAGGAACAGTACGCCGGATGTGATCGCGCGAAGCCAGTTCCGGCACAACGCCGCCATATTCGGCATGCAGCGCAATCTGTGAATAGAGCGCGTGCGCCAGCAAGCCCCGCTCCGTGTCGTAGATGGCAAGGCCGGTTTCATCGCAGGAGGATTCAATACCCAAAACGCGCATGGAAATGTTAGAGCAGTTTTGGTTTAGCGTGGTTTCGGTTTAAGCGTGTGCCCTCTCCCGCAAGCGGGAGAGTGGAGATGAAGCGCAAAGGGTAGCCAGCTTGTAGGTTGGGGTGAGCTTGCGAACCCCAACATTTGGGGAAGAAAACAATCGCATTGGCATGACAGTTTGACCGTAAGAAGATGAGGCGCATTTTATCATCATGGAATAGAAAAGTGTTGGGGTTCGCGTTCCGCTCACCTCAATCTACCGAGCTGAAGCTGCACGGCGCTAAAGAAGTGCATGTCGCGGTCGTTGCGCGCGCCGAACGGCATCAGGTTTAACCAGAATTATTTCATACCCCTCTGATTGAGGTTGACCAGTCAGGATGGCAAGTATGCCTTGACCATTATCTACATGCTGTATGATAATAAACAATCAATTACTGAAAACGCCGAAATGCCAACCATGAAATTTTTCAGACACTTTCTTCTTCTGCTGTTGCTCGCTGCCCCGGCGTTGGCGTTTGCGCAGGTTTCGTTTCCGAATGGCGTACCTGATATATCGGTGGAAGATTTGGCGGTAAAAGATCTGGGTGGCCGGGTCAGTGTTGATAGGCAATGGTGGGAAGGTCAATGGCGTATAAATCTGCGCTGGGCGGATGCGGTGATGGGCGGTGCGGGCTATGGTTCGCTGGATTGTCTGAATTATCCGCTGATGACGATACAGGGGAGAACGTATAAGAAGAACGATAGTCAGAATGTCTGGGCGCTGGAGTTTCGTTACAGTGTTAGCGCGACGGAGTATTTTGAGGGAGAAGGTTGCCTTGCCAAAAGAATCAGGAAATTAA
>Ga0099364_10007086_pt1 | contig 16126 bp, 13 predicted proteins | sample TergutTh196P3_FD_73070 | JGI IMG/M metagenome (GOLD analysis project Ga0099364, IMG submission 73070) | Microcerotermes parvus P3 segment gut microbial communities from Pointe-Noire, Republic of the Congo - Th196 P3 | ecosystem: Host-associated > Arthropoda: Insects > Digestive system > Gut ...
GCCCGACGGTTCCATTTCTCCGACGGGTTCGCCGCCCCATACATTCTTTGAACCCCAGGAGTACCCTTCCCAACTATCCTGATTGCGTATCTGGCTTGTGTAGCCGCCTAGCAGTGATAGCAGCCTGTTCATGCAGCCGTGGCTGGGCGCAACATGTTTGCCTTCGCCATGCATATCACCCTCTGCGAGTATTGCTGACATGCCGTATTTTTCTTTAATGCGCAAAATCTCATCCGCAATGATTTGCGTCGCCTCGTCCCATGAAATGCGCACATACGGGGATTTGCCGCGGTTTTGCGGGTTGCGTTCACCGTTAGGGTCCCAGTCTGCGCGCTTTAGCGGCCAGCGCACACGGTTTTCGGAATACACACGTTTTTTATACGACATGTAGTAGACCCCCGGCAGCGAGCGATCCGGCGGCGTGAGCGTTTTTCCACGCGCCTCGATTTTCCAAGGCGTCTTTTTGTCCCAGTCCACATACTCCCTGTAATGAAAGGGGCGTATCCGCGTAATCCTGCCGTCATTGCCGGATTCTACCACTGAAGGCGGTCCGCTGCGCCCGCCCATGAGACTTGCGGCTTTGAACACCCGCTTGTCTGCCTTGACGTCAATCGGTTTTTCTGCCATATGAACTCGTCCTCCTTTATTGTGATGGATTTTCAACTGCCAGCCCATCTTACTAACGTGACTGCTTCTAATGTGAACATAGTATAACTTATTTTATTATTGTTGTATATAGGTCTTGATTTCTCTTATTAGGTTTTTCATAAAATAAAAAGCTGCCATTAATACCATGGCAGTCGCTTTGTGTTTAGCAAATTAGAGTTAAGCGTTCCTGGCTTTTTCAGAGTACTCAGCCTGCAGCTTGTCGCAGTTCTCAGCCATAGTTATTGCGACCTTATATTGCGGCATTTCCTTGAACTCCTTAGCCAGAACCCTAAGTTCAAAGCTGGCTCTTGTATATGTCTCCGCTGATGCGTTTTCTGATGCCATATTAACGATGGCGGCAAACTTATCGCACAGATTATTGTATCTTTCTTGAATATGCCTTGGATGGCGGCGCAGTGATTCAAGGATAGAGACGCGCTCTTTCTCTGCGTGCTGCAAAACTCGCTCTAGCCTCATGCGTTCATCATCGTCGACTGGCGCGCCCAGTTCGTTGTATTCCTTCTTGAGCTGAACCCTTCTGGCGGCCAGCTCCACAATGGAGTGATTAAGCTGCGCCAATTTTTCTGGATTGTCCCACTTCTCCAGATTTTTCTTTGCAGTATCCTTTTGGATTTTTTCTTTTCCAATAGCGTCGATCTCTTTTTGAAGATACTGCTTTCTGCTTTCCACTTCTAGCCTGTCTTTTGCAAACGCAATGGTTTCTTCATTCAAAGCTAATAAGCTGAGCAATTGTTTATAGCTATAATCCATATGCATCACCATTTTTTCCGGAACACTGAATAACGCTTCAACAATCAGACTCTAAGGAAAAAAGGAATAGTTTTGCTTCTGCTTGCAGATGCAAAGCTATGGTCTGATGACAGCGCTGTAATTAACGGGATGCCGGTTAAGTCATAGGCATCCAATACGAATGGTAAACCAAGAAGCTCAAGTTCGAGTGAGAAATTAAAAACTTCGCTTTGCGTACAGTCATGTGCTTGAGTTACTTCTACTTCGCAAATAGGGCATTTTCTGTGCGCCATGTGAAATCCCTCCATATTATTCAACCGGTTAATACTGTTACGCTTATTAATGCATTATAATGCATATTTAAGTATATGTCAACTATAATATTTTATTATTATAATATTATTAATAATAATTGTGTATATATGTATATTTACATATAAATTGCAGTTCATCCCCCGTCCAATAACAGCATGATTTGCGCAAGGAAAAAGGCGTGCTGTGTGTTTTTGTGAGGGAATTTCGGCTACTGTACGAAACTGACCGAACAAAAACACATAATACGCATTGGTCAGGCACTAGGAAGCATATGAGTAATTGAAATTTTGCTTGCAAATGTTTTTTGCTTATGGTATGATATGCGGCGTTAAGGCGCGTACTCTGGGAGGGAAGAAAGCAAGCGCGGACATGGTTTTGCTGTTATTTGACTTTGCATATCAAATAATTGCAGAAGCGCAAGCCCATGCAAATGCGGGTGTAGTTCAATGGTAGAATTCTAGCCTTCCAAGCTAGCCGTGTGGGTTCGATTCCCATCACCCGCTCCAGAGTTATAGAAACCTAGTAATTGCAGTGGTTACAGCACTACAGAAAACACCCGTACACGAGATATACACGAGTGAGATATACAAGATTATATGGTTCAACCTTGCAGCAACCGTTTTGAAGCAAAAGCTTATAGATATCTGTAAGATTGTGTTTTAGCTTGATTGCGTTAGTATAGCGCAATGAATTGAGAACATGAGAAGCCTAAACGTGGACGTGCAAATAGCCTTATGACTGTTTAAAATAGTCATAGGGCTATTTTTTGTGCGCCCGGCATGGGCGCAATCTATAGGGTTAAAGTCCCGAATGCAGCCGGCAGCGGCAAGCGTTAGCCAAAGCCAAGGGTGTCCGTCGCGAGGCGGAATCTGAAGGAAGGTGGAGGCAAAACTCTGCTCCGACGAACTGTACAGCCAAAGAAAAATCCCTGATAACTTGTCGGGATCTGTCAACTACGAAATAGCCGATGAGATTATTTCGCAACTGGACGATGCTATAGATATTCTGAGCTCCATATACTAGGGCCACGAATGTCAGATTTAAACCAAAGCCCTTATCACGCGCTATGCAACCAAACAGATGTCCGTTTTTTACTGATTTTTCTGAACCCAAAAATTTTGCCAACTTTTGCTTGACACAAACGACCGTAAAGCCGCTATTGACAAATGACGCCTGAAAGCACATAATAATACCATAGGTTCGGTAAATAGTATGTCAGAAACGATAGGCTATAATGAAGGCGAGGGGGAGCGAGCAATGTCTGATGTATTTGATTATGCTAAATTTTTCATGAAACATGATCCTGATACAAACCGAAACACCTTTGATGGAAACATGAAGTTGCAAAAACTGTTAGTACTCGCAGATTTGGTTTCGCTTGCTGAACGCGATATCCCGCTTTTTGAAGATGAAATACTAGCGTTTGAACACGGGTGCGTAATTGAAAAGGTTAGGCTTAGGCATGCAAATGATTTCGCTGGCTTCATTGCAGATAGCCGCGAGTTTAATCCTGACTTTACTCAGGAAGAGTACAATGTTTTGAATCTTACTGTCGCGCTATTTGGGGGGCTATCGGCGCGTGATTTGTCCGATATAAATCACGCATTTTCCTTCTGGCTTACCTCCTATAATAATTCAATTCAACCAGACGGATTCAAAAATAAAAATAAAGCTGTAGTATCAATTGATGCAATGCGCGGGGAACTTGACAGAATTAGGGATGCAATTGCAGCATTCCGCGAAACTGAGAGCGAAAACCAGTTTAAGGAAACAATTAATGGAGTGGATTTTTATTATACTCCAAATGATCCGGTACTAACGGAGGAGATTCTAACCCAGCTGTACAATTTTTCTCGTTTTGCTGACGAGAAAGCATATTCTGTCTATCTTGACAACGGAAGTTTGGTGATTTGCTGATGTTCCGCGTCGGTCAAGGGCTGTTTGGCAGAATAAGGTTTGCCGATGGCGAGTACCCCAAATACGACAGAACGTATCTAGTTGTCGATGTAACAGACGACAAAGTTGGTGTGCTGAATATTTCATCGGTTACAGGTAAGGCGGACAGGCTTCTATACCCGTCGAATAGGTACATAAATAAACACTTGCCGCCTTTTAAAAAGAGATCATTTGTAAAACTGGACTCATTGGTGAGCGTACCGGTTGGCGAACTGTCCGATGTGCTCATTTTGTCTAATGGAGATTTGCTCGATTATGTGGAGCTAAAGAGCATTATCAATCAGATAATGAAGTAGAACAGCATTACTGCAAGAGCGGGACTATCCATTTTGGACAGCCCCGCTTTCGATTTACGGCGTTTTCATATAGGATAATCGTACCCAATAATCTAAAGTGTTTCAGGGTTCAATGGTAGAATTCTAGCCTTCCAAGCTAGCCGTGTGGGTTCGTTTACTATCACCCGCTCCAGTTTTTGCCTAAAGTCGGACAACATTGCTTTCACCATACGAAAAGCCATACGGCGACAAAGCAACGGTATTTACAAATTATTCCCATTGTTCAATAAACATTTCAAGCTAAAACGTGTAGTCAAACGATTATTGCGCCCCACCTGCCGGCAATGTATAATTCAATATCAATGTCCGAAAGCGGGGGTTAGCTGTGACTCATATAATATGTTCCGAATGTGGCAGTAAAGCTCTCGTGTGTACACACTGCGGTGCTGAGCTCAGAGAGCAGGAGTTAGTCGATATCCAAGACGTAATCAGCGATTATAGGGAAGAGCACCCCTCTTGTACTGTCAGCGAACTAAAATCGTACCTTGTTACCCAGCTTGACGAGTACGGTGTGGATATAGCTATCTCATACCCGGTCATCGAGGCGGCTATATATAACGAGTTGTTCCATTATGTCCTTATTAGAAAGGGCGTGTCCGATTCTCAGCCCTTTATTTGACCGGCTCAGCGTTAAGCACATAGCAAAAAAAGCCCCAGCTCATAGTCAGACCTGTGAGCGGGGGCGTTTTATTTCAACGCACCTTTTATATCTGCTGCCCATCGTTTAATAGTTTTTTAATGAGTTCAGTTGCTTTGTCATATTCCATCATCATAACTGCGTCTTTGATTTGCTCTATTCTGTCTTTCAATGAGTCTTTCATTACTAGCGCATTTAACTCAACGAGTGCGGCGTCAACCGCAAAAACATCAGTAGCATTGAAAGCATGCAACATTCGCTCGAAAATAGGCGGTAATTCGGGTGAAACGATAATCTGAGCGGAGCCGGAGCGTATAAAAGAAAAAGCATCTTCTAATTCTGCGCATAAGCCCTTGAGGTTTGATAAGAACTCAGGTGTTTTGTCTATGCAAAAGCCGACATCTTCTTCACCCGATGCGATTTCGAGAGCTCGTGCTTGCGAAGCGAGCACATTCGCGCCAACGTTTGCCAATGATCCTTTTATCCCGTGCGCTTCAATGCTGAAACCACGAATATCACCAACCGCCAGGAAATCATCGAGGTTCTTTGAACACTTTTTTATTTCCTGTACCAGAAGTTCCAATGATTTTTTATATATTCCGCGATTGTCGGAAACTGTTTTCAGTCCGTTTCGCATGGATAAGCCGCCAATCTGCCTGACCTTATCCCAAAAAGCAGAGTCCTTTTCATCGTCAGCCATATAATCATCATGAGCTTCCGGCGGCATTATGCTCAGCTTATCAGCGGGAATCCATTTTTTCAGCACCTGATTTAACGACGCTCTGAGTATAGGTTTAGAAAGAAAATCGTCCATGCCGGCTGAAAGCAGCATTTCCTTCGTGCCGGCCAAAGCATTTGCAGTGTTTGCGATAATAGGCGCGCTTACACCATTTTCACGGAGGATCCGTGTGGTCTCCACGCCATCCATATCCGGCATCATATGATCCATTAGTATCAGATCATACTGGTTTTTCGATGCCATTTCTATAGCCTGGCTGCCGGATGTAGCTGCTTCTGCAGTTATTCTGCTTAGATTCAACAGCCCGCTTACGACATTTATGTTTGTTAACCTGTCGTCGACGACCAGCACTTTTGTATCAGGCGAACACATGACGGTTTCATTGTCGCTGACCCTGCGGATCAATGCCGCATCCCCGGGAACAATCGGTATGGAAACGTGGAAGACGGAACCCCGGCCATAATCGCTCTCTACTGTTATCCGGCCGCCCATCAACTCAACTAAGGATTTAGTAATAGATAATCCAAGCCCGGTTCCGGTCCGGTTAGTTTGAGAATCGACTTGAGTAAAAGCGTCAAAAAGCGTAGGCAATGCATCAGCAGGGATGCCAATGCCTGTGTCGCTCACTGATATCTCAAGATTCTCATTCTCAGCGTATATCCTTAATTTCACAGAACCTTCATTTGTGTATTTAAAGGCATTGCTTAACAGATTCAACAAAACTTGCCTAAGACGAACGTCGTCACCGTACAGACATCCGGGGATATCCCTTTGAATATCAAGCTTAAATATAATATCCTTGCCCATGATCAATGAATTAGCTATAGAGTTGATGTTTTCGAGAAGCGCTTCAAAATCGTAGTGAACAAACGTTAAGCTGGATTTAGCCGATTGTATTTTAGACAAATCAAGAATATCATTTATTATTACAAGCAGCGCCATTGCCGACGTGTTGATATCCTCCACATGCTGCCGCTGCCGCGTGTCTAGCCTATCCGAGAGCAAGAGTTCGGACATGCCTATGACAGCGTTCATAGGTGTGCGGATTTCATGCGACATCTTTGCTAAAAACTGGCTTTTTGCCTCGTTAGCGGCTTGCGCGGTTTGTTTTTGGATTTCCAGTTCTCGCTCCCGTTTCATGCTTTCCAGCATTTTATCTTCCGCTGCTTTTACTTCGCGCAAATCCCGGGTGTATCCGACGACGACATGTTCATTCCCATACTCCGCCCTTACAAGAGTGATTTCCGCCGGCAAATCCGTTCCATCAGATAACCGATGCATCCACTCGAATTTGATATAGCCGTCATCAAAGGCTTGCTTTATATACATCACGGCTTTTTCGACGGAATGCTGCCCGTCCGGTTGATGCTCAGGTGACAGCTCAAAAAACCTGTCCAAATACTCCTGTTTGCTTTCAAATTTGTAAAGCTTGACAGCAGCTTCGTTGCAATCTATGACACGATAATCCTTGCTCCATATTTGACAGCAAAGCGGAGAAGTATCGAGCATGAGTTTAACGCGTTCCTCCACTTCTCCAATCGCGTGAATGGTTTCATGCAAATTTTGCAACAATTTGTTGAATGCGTGCCTCAAAACAGCAATTTCGCTTTTCGCATGCAGATTGTCACCCGAACTAATCAACGGAATCAAATAATCACGGCTATTGCCTGAAGTGAAGTCTCGCGTAACCATCAGTTCTGCGTAACTCGTCAGTTCCAAAATGGGCCTTACGAGCTTGTTTGTGCTCCGGTAAACAATGGCGACAATAAACAATAAGCACAGGAAGCTGGCAATGACGATAAAAGTTATAACATCGTAAATATCTTTGTACAGCGCGCTCAGAGGAGTTTCTGAGTATAAGTACAAGACGTGGCTGTTATAATCATTAAGGGAAACCGTACTTAGCGACACAAGTGACAATAACCCCGTAACCGGCGATATAATCTCACCTAAATAATCACTCCCGCGCTCCAGCGTTTCTTGCATATCATCAAGTTCTTTGAATGATAAATCCGCGAGGTTTTTTGCATCGGGGTCATGATCGAAAGAACAGTAAAGTATAGTCATATCTGAACTCAGCAGCATAACACTACTGTCTGTAATTTCATCATCATGTCGGTACGTGGAGCCAAATAATCTCTCATACAGAATATCTACGCCGCAAATGCCTATTATTCTGCCGTTTGATCGAATCGGGACGCTGACGGTAATGGTATGGATCGGGCCGCCTCCGTCGCCATAGTCGTAGAGGTTGCTGTAGTTGTAATAAATGCTGCCGGTAATAAATGGTTGGATGTACCACGAAGAATTGCTCACATTGCTCAAGTCCTTGTTTCTGCCCACAGAAAAGTTCTCAACAATCTCCCCGTTGCTTCGTATGAATTCTCTACCGTAATACCGCTCCCCATCATATGCGCTTTTATCGATGACAAACCATGCGCTGTATACGCTCAAGCTGGAATCGATCGTCGCTTTGAGGATGTTGTCGCCGGCCAAAGCTGTACTTTCATTGTCAGGGTCAAACACGGACAGCGACTGCTGGGCAATATTTAAAAAACTGGTCTCGAAATTGATGGTTGTCTCGATGGTCTGAGCAAAATGAGCTTTGTTTTCGGAAAACGTACTATGCACTCCGGCTATTTTGCGCGCATGCAGTGTGTTGACCACCAAAACAATCAACAACGAAAAAAGAACTATGATAGTTATAATCATTGCAAGAACGATCTTACCTAAGGTAGACAAATAGGCACCTCACTATAGGCTTCTGCTGATTTCTTGTATTTTCTTGGAAATACTCATGAACAGCTCTGTCAGTTTAGGATCAAACTGAGTGCCGCTTCCTTCGCTTATTATACGCATAGACTCCTCATGCGTGAATGATTTCTTATAAGGGCGCTCAGTGATCAATGCATCGTATACATCAGCAAAAGCCATCATACGGGCTTGCAACGGTATTTCCTCGCCTCTTAAGTTATCAGGATAACCGGTTCCATCCCATTTTTCGTGGTGGCTGTATGCGAGTGTCTTTGCGTATTCCAAAAAGGTCTGGTAAGGAACTTTTTCTTGCAAACTCTCCAGCAGCAGCTTTCCGAATGTGGTGTGGCGCTGCATTTCTGCGCGTTCTTCATCGCTAAGCCTTGCAGGCTTCAACAAAATGATATCGCTTATTTTTATTTTGCCGATATCATGCAAAACTGATGATTTAAGAAACTCGTCAGCATCCCATTTTGCAATTTCATCTTCATATTGCCCAGTATGCGACATTGCTTCAAGCAGTTCCTTCAAATAATTCTGCACACGTTCAACGTGCTGGCCGGTTTCCTCGTCACGATACTCGATCACTTCCGCAGACCACATGAGGATCGCGCTTTGCAGAGCTGAAATGGCTTTTGTCCGCTCATCCACCATTTCAAGCAGGCTGCTGTTAAACCTATGCAGTGTGTTTCTTTGCTCCCTGAGCAGCAAGTGTAACTCTACCCTCTTGAGCAGAAGTGGTTGCGAGAACGGTTTGGTAATATAATCCATCGCGCCCAGGGTAAGCCCCAGTAGCTCATTTTCAGCTTTGTTTTTTCCGGTCAGAAAAATTACAGGTATGTCTTCCGTCTCAGGGTTTGCTTTTATTTCTTTTATTACCTCATACCCGCTCATTCCGGGCATTTCCACATCAAGCAGTATTAAGTCAGGTTTATTGTTCTTTAGCAATAGCAAGAGTTTCTCACCTGACGGGATAGTAATAACTGTATATTTATCCTGCAGCGCAGCTTTCCCTGTATTCAGGTACATAATATTGTCGTCCACCAAGAAAATACAGTTAGCTTTTTTTTCCACTAGTAGACCCCAAATTCCTTCACAGTCTCAAACATAGCCTCAACATTTTCCCGTTTGCATTTTCCCATGCCGCAAGATGTTTCAAAAATGAACCCGCCACCGGGGGCGCATATGTCAAGAATCCGCTTAACTTCGTCACGCACCCGCTCAGGCGTGCCCCAGTCGAGCAAGGCTGCGGGGAACCCGCCGGATATACATGCTATCCCACCTAGTTTTTCCTTCGCGGCCGCTATATCCACGTCCTCAAAGTGATAAATGACCTTGCCCGCAGGAACCTCGGTAAGACAGTCAATCCGGGTGTTATACTTTCCTTCAGTGTAGATATAAGGAACCTTGCCGCTGTCAATAATCGCAAGGATAAGCCTCTGGAGGTGACGCCAGTAATAATGACGGTAGAATTCACCGCTCATGAAGCCGTCAAAACCTTTGTGCAGAGGAATAAAAACATGCTTCCCCTCGTCCATGCCTTTAGTGGCCAGAATCCTCGCCTCCGTTTCTTCCATTGCCTCATCAATATACTGCTCTATATCATCAGGCCGTTCAAAGAAATCTTCCATTGTTAGGATAGTGCCGCGCAGAAAGTCGCTGTAGGAATCAAAGGGAACAAGGCCACCGCCAACAGAGGCTCTGATGATGGGGAATCCCAGTTCGTGGATTTCCTTTCGGATGCTTTCTGCTTTTGCCTGGTGTTCCTTATAGTAGTCGTCGATAGCCCAATAGTCCTCAATCATAGCGCGAAACTCCGGCGTCGAAAACATGCGCGCCAGCATGCGTGCTATGCCGTTGGCATCGCCAAAACCATATCGTAAGCTTGCAAGAGGTTCAAACAGCTCAGACATTCTTGGCAAGGCTTTTTGAAACGCCCAACCAGTGCGATCCTTAAAAAACGCATCAAACTCGTCATCGTGCAAAAGCGGGAACTCTATGAACTGCTGAAGGGAGTTTTCATCGATTTCAGCGCCCGGCGTACCGGCTACGCGCATGTTCTTTGCCTTGATCCTTTCCATGATGGGGCCTTCTCCAACATACATCTGTCCGATGTCTGTCATTGCATCCGGTTCAAAATCAGTATGGTATTTAATCAATGCTTTCCGCATCTTGTCAAGAGACGTGTCATAGACGACTTCGGCTACTGTATACCCCGAGTGAAAGACTGAATAAAGCTGTGGATTGGGGTTTATTGGTACTCTGTCCGGCTCCTTAAGAGCTACGGCATCGTTTATCCTCTTTTCTTTTTCATCGTGTCTTTTCTTATTCTCCGGCATCATAATAGTATAGCTCCTTTATACGGCAGGTAGTCGTGCCCCGCCTTTTTATAGTATCACCAATACTAAACGCGTATAGGCAAAAAGTCAAGCATTGGCGTCCAGTAACCATTCATTGATACAGGTAAACCCCAACAGGAAAAGATGTGTGTTTTATGCCCCGCAGAGCGAAACCAAGGACGGTGGGCAGAAAATACACATCTTTTCCATGCACCGCACTAATGGTATCGACACTGTATGACCCGAAACAAACAAGTTGACGCGCTTCGAAAGTTGCTATATTATCAAGTTAGTTTCAAAGGCAGCTTAAGCGGGCGGCCATACGATGGGACGGTGGATTATATAATGGAGAACATAAACCTTGATATACTGCCAAAAGACGGCGGACGTTTACTGAAAGAACTGGCAGACGGAAATATGGTTATAGCGCGGTCGAAAAACACTTTCCTGTACATAATAGAATTCGACGGGCAGTTCCATATGTTCACGCACATACCCGGAGCACCGGGCGGAGGGCAGCGGCAGTTTCCCAAGGACGAGAAATACATAGCGGTTGTACGCAAGCTTGCTGACATATCAGATGCAGTATATATGGCGGAATATGACAAGAACCTTAATCTCTACGGTGTGATGTACACAGCCGAAGAGGGTATTCTCGCGTTGTTTCCGGGCGATGACAGGACCGGCGACGGCATGGTAGATTTCGGCCTGCCGGATGTAGAAGATACTTGAAAGATTGTTACTACTAAGAACAGGTGAGGATGGCTAAAAATAGACGTACGAGTGCAAGGCTTTGAGTAATTACCATGCGGCATAGATAAGCTCCGGAAGCCGCCCTCGTGTACTTTTTAGATTAGCGCCTTCACGTATCAGCCGTCTGACGTATGAAACGATTTCAGCATCAATTACCTCGCCCGGTGCGATAATCGGTATCCCCGGCGGGTAAGCCCATATGTACTCCAGCGAAACAAGCCCTATAGAATCTTCCGGCGGAATGAATCGGCCTCGCCTTTTAAGAGCGCTGTATGGTGTTTCTGCTTGAACGGGCAGCGGAGATTTTTGCATTTCGTTTACAGTAGCGGCGCACAATATCTTCGACGACCTGTCTATACTTGCAAGAGCATTTGCGAGCCTGGAGAAACCGTCCGCCGTGTCGCAAATGCTGGTCAGTGCGACAGAATAATCGGCGCAGGCCATCTCCATCTCAATTTTATGCACCTCACGCAAGATATCCGCGAGTTCAAAACCGCTCAATGCGGTTTTTTTTGTTACGGCAACGATTTTGCCCGGATCGAAAGCAAAAAAGCCCGGATGCGGATTGTCGTTGCCCTTGCATAGGACTGAAAGGTTTCTCAAAGACTCTGCTTTCAAGCTAAACCAACCCAGATTCCGCTCATATTCGTAAAAAAGCTTATCTTTGTCCGAAGAAAGCAAACGTAGGCATCGGTCGATCGACGCCATAAGAACATAGGACGGGCTTGTCGTCTGAAACACAGCCAACAGCCTCGACAGTTCGCAAGCATCAGCCCTCGTTCCGCAGACGTGCAGCAACGCGCATTGCGTCAGTGTAGGCAGCGTTTTATGCAGGCTCATAACCGCGACGTCGGCGCCTTCATTAATTGCACTTGCGGGAAACTGCCCGGAAAAACCCAGATGTGCGCCATGCGCCCCATCGACAAGCAGCGGAATGTCCCATTTATGGGCAATTGCGGCTATAGATCCGATATCGCTGACGACGCCCTCATAGGTCGGTGAAGTGACGACGACTAGTTTTATATCTTTATTTGACCGGAGGGCTGACTCAACGGAAGAAGGATCCACACTGCACATAATGCCTGTCGCTTCGTCAGTATCAGGAACAATGTATGCTGGCTCCAGGCCAAATAATGCAATGGCGTTATATACGGATAAATGGCAATTTCGCGCAACGAGTATTTTCTCTCCATACCCCGCATGCGCCCCGATAGCCGCGAGTATTCCTGCGGTGGCTCCGTTGACAAGCAAAAATGCTCTATCGCTTCCGTATATATCGGCGGCAATCTGTGCGATTTCTTTCAAGATGCCTTGCGGGTCATTGAGGCTGTCAAAACCGTGAATCTCGCTCACGTCAAGCTCATACGGCAGCCCCTGCTGCAAAAGCTCCGTGTTTCGCTTGTGCCCCGGCATGTGCATAGGATAAACCCCGCTTGACGTGTATTCATTTATTCTGTCGCAAAGCATTGACATCCCTCTTTTCCATGCACTGCACATATGGTATCGACCCCGTGACTAGTAACCAGCGTAACAATATATCATAGTAATTGCACATTGTACATTGTAATTTATACATTTTTGGTGTACTCTGTGTACAGCGGTATTCACATTTCATAACATTTGATTCAGGAGTCGATTTTGTGAAAATGCGTTGTTTTATAGCGGGTGCGGGAGAATACAGCGGAAGTGTAAGACCCGTGCAGGACGATTATATTATAGCAGCGGACGGCGGTTATTCAGAGCTAGTGCTGCACGGGATTGCGCCGGATCTTGTCGTCGGAGATTTCGACTCGTTGGGCAGCCCGCCGAAACACCCTAATGTCATGCAATACCCGGCGGAAAAAGACGACACAGACATCATGATAGCTATAAAGCAAGGATTTATCAAAGGCTGCGATACGTTTATCATAGACGGCGGATTAGGCGGCAGGCTTGACCACACTTATGCCAATATCCAGTTATTGGCATATATTGCCCAAAAAGGGGCGAATGGCTATTTGCTTGGATTGGATACAACAATAACCGCCGTCACGAACGGATCAATCAGATTTTTGCCGGGCGCAGCAGGGCGAGTTTCGGTTTTCAGCATAGGCGGCAAAGCCGAAGGCCTGACGCTGACAGGGTTGAAATACCCGCTTGACGACGCAACGCTTACAGACGGCTACCCGCTAGGCGTCAGCAACGAGTTTACCGGAGAACCTGCCTCAATAACTGTACGCTGCGGAACGCTGATAATCATGTGGACAGGCGGAATGGATAAAGTCGAAGGCAGGATTGGAGAGGATGATGAAAATAGAAGGTATTAAAGGTGCTATTTTTGACGTTGACGGCACGCTGCTTGACTCTATGCCCATATGGGAAAGCGTGTCGTCGGATTTCTTGTTGAGCAGAGGCGTACATCCGCGGCCTGATTTGAACGACGATTTAATCGCGCTTGGCGGGCACGAAATCCCGGCATATTTTCAGGCCAAATACGGGTTGCGTGAATCTGAGGAGGAAATCCAAAACGGAATATATGGTCTGCTCGAGGAGTTTTACTTCCATAAAGCCATGCCAAAAGAAGGCGTTTTCCAAGTTTTGGACGCACTGTGCGAGCGCGGTGTTAAAATGTGCGTCGCCACGGCTACAGACAGATGGCTGATTGAGCCTGCCCTGCAAAGGTGCGGCCTGCTCGGATACTTTGGGCGCATTTTCACTTGCGGCGAGGAGAAAACAAGCAAAAGCAGCCCGGACATATACATCAGAGCTGTTGCTTTTCTGGGGACCGATATTAACGGCACTCTCGTATTTGAAGATGCGCATTACGCAATAAAATCGGCAAAAAGAGCCGGTTTTCCCGTCGTCGGCGTTTATGACCGCTCCGCAGACGGCAATCAGGATGAAATAAAGGCATTATGCGATCATTACTGTAAATCCTTATTAGATTTTACCGTAGTTCTCCCTTGAACGCATGTATAATTCCTCCCTATATGCAGGGGTAAGCACACCTGCGCCATTCATATTGAAAAAAGAAGGTTTATCGCGGCGGCAGAACTTGTCGGCATATGCCCTCGCATGTGCGCGCTGCTCATCTTCGGAGGTCGTATCCGGATCGAATAGGTCAGGAATGACCCCAATGGTTATCTTATCTCCGTACAACTCGTAAATCTTATGCGTATCGTTCATCATTTGGCCGCCCCACGAGTCCCATCCGGCGGCAATCATGTTCGGAACCTGCTTCTGTAACTGCCCGCAGCTATGGAAATCACAGAATATCCCTTTAGAGTGCAGATGATCGGTTACCATTTTCATGTAAGGCACTATCATCTCCTCGGCTACGGCAGGAGAGAAGAACGTTTCTTTCTGTGAACCCCAGTCGTCATGGATGCTAAACCCGTTAATTTGCGGAAAATGCAAAAGGTGCTTATCAATAAGCCTTATGTACAGTTGAGATAATTGGGCAAAAAGATCCTTAACTGCATCTTTCTGATCCTCGTCAACCATTGCCATGATTGCGCCCTCAAAGTCCATAAAGGAGATAAGCCTCTCGTACCAGCCGTTCATCAGCCAGCAGGAGACAAAGTTCTCTTTAGAGAGGAACTCAACGTTATCCTTTTCTGCTAAATCCCAATCCCATGCATCGATATCGGGCCAAATAACCTTGCTATGCCATTCGTTTGCATCCGAAAGAAAAGGCTTTCCCGGGCGGACCATTGAGCCGCCTACTTGGGCAATATACTCCCATTCAATGCCAAACATATCTTTTCCGCCGTCCTCCCCAAAAGCCATGCCGGAACCGTCTACGACAAACGCGCGAGCGACATTGTCGGGATTTACTTTTGGGACGAAAAGCGTTTGCTCCATCCCGGTGATCTGCCATACAGGCTCTTTGTTATATAGCGCGATAAACGCATCTCTTGGCGTTATTGGAAAACTGTAGACGGGGGTGGGGTAACCGGCGCCGAAACGGCTTGGTATTTCTGCTGTTACTTCCAGTTCCTTTGGGTCAAATGCAGGTACTGCCATATCATTTTCCTCCATTAATATAGTTTTTCCTCTAATATATCCGCGATTCGTTTTGAAGCAAACCCATCGCCGTAAGGGTTTGAGGCTTTGCTCATTTTCTCATGAAGCGCAGCGTCGGTTATAAGCAGTTTGAAGCCTTCATAAACCTCATTTTCATCCGTCCCGATAAGCTTCAGAGTCCCGGCTTCGACGCCCTCCGGCCGCTCGGTCGTATCCCGCAGCACGAGCACAGGTTTTCCGAGCGACGGAGCTTCCTCTTGAATGCCGCCGCTGTCGGTCAGAATCAGGAACGATCTTGCAAGAAAATTGTGAAACGGTATTACCTCGAGCGGGGGTATAAGGCGTATTTGCGGGTGTCCGCCGAACTCGCTTTCTGCCGCTTGCCCGACTGCCGGGTTCATGTGTACGGGATAAATAACTTTGATAAACGGAAACTCGTCGACCACACGCCGTATCGCTCTGAAAAAACGCCGCATAGGCACCCCGAGATTTTCTCGCCTATGTGCCGTCATCATCACGAGGCGCGAGCCGGCGGCCCACTCCAGCTCGGGATGGGCAAAATCTCCGCGTACAGTCGTCTTTAGCGCGTCTATGCCTGTGTTTCCTGTTACGAACACTGATTCCGGGCGCTTGCCCTCGCTGAGCAGATTGCTGCGCGACGTTTCCGTCGGCGCGAAATTGAACTCGGATATTATATCAACCGCTTGCCGGTTAAACTCCTCGGGGTATGGGGAGTGAATGTCATAAGTCCGCAGCCCCGCCTCGACATGCCCAATAGGAGTCCCGGAATAAAAACACGAAAGAGCCGCCGCAAAAGTCGTTGTGGTGTCTCCTTGAACAAGCACGACATCCGGCTGTTCGGCGCGGAGTATGTCCCGCATTCCTGCCATAACTT
>Ga0099364_10007087_pt1 | contig 16124 bp, 21 predicted proteins | sample TergutTh196P3_FD_73070 | JGI IMG/M metagenome (GOLD analysis project Ga0099364, IMG submission 73070) | Microcerotermes parvus P3 segment gut microbial communities from Pointe-Noire, Republic of the Congo - Th196 P3 | ecosystem: Host-associated > Arthropoda: Insects > Digestive system > Gut ...
ATCAGTTCCTTCGTTACTTCAACACGCTCTCCTTCGGGCAATTCCAATAGCGGCAACAACGCCTTCGGGAATTCGTCAAGGTTTTCCCCAGTCATCGTGTGCAACATCTGCAATGCTGACCGCAATATCGCACCACCAGTTAACTCGTCGAAGTCCCACGCAGGTAAATCCACCACATCGTACTCAATCTCCACTGCCTTACCAATCGGCTTGCCGTCTTTATCCTTCGGTAGCAAATCCGCCATCATAGGATACCGCTTTCGATGCGGCTTCTTACCAGTTCTTAAAACGATAAAATAAGGTGCTGACAAGGGCTTACCTTCTTTCGCCTCCGCCTCCCAAATATGGTGTAGGACAAGGAGTTACACCTTGCCCCCAACCCCAAACCGGACGTGCAAGTTTCCAAGCATCCGGCTTTCCAACTGATTCTAAACCTTTCGCTCCGAACGAGTTTTCTGCTTGTGGCAATTTATACATAACGTCTGTATATTGTCAAGCGTATTCGCCTGCTCGTAACTGGCAAATTGATGTACAGGTTTGATATGATCGGCGTGCGATGTCTCCGAGACCACCATATTGCCACACCCGCGACATTGATAGCCGTCTCGTTTTATCGCCGCTTGTTTTAAGTCCACTTGTCCTGGTCGATTCTTATCCTGGCTGCGTAGATACGCTTCCCATTCGTGATCTTCCAGATATACCCCTTTACCCGGTTCATATTCCACTGGTCTGTGAACGTCGATGGATACTTTCGTATCTGAAAATCGAACTATTGTTCGGTCAGGGGATATTCCTATGCGACCATTGAAGTAGAACCTCCGATGCACTTTCTTGGACGATATGTCATTTTTGCGACTAATCGCTTTGACCATTGCCCAGTGAGCCATATCGTCCAATTTTCCCGCCAATGCGTTGTAGTTGTGTGCAATTTTGAAATAATTGCTCCACCCACGGATGACAGCAGATGTGTTCTGCACCCGTGTATCAATACTTTCTTGGGAAGGTCGATACCGGGTCACTTCATTCAATCGTAACCGAATGTTGGTGATAGACTTTTGCCCGATTCTAATTTTTGACACTAATTTCCCATTTCTGCCGGTTCCCTGTTTCAGTTGGAATCCGAGGAATTCAAAACCGTCACGGACGTGCGTGACTCGCGTCTTTTCCATCGAGAGTTCGAGACCGCATTGGTTAAGAAGGTACTCGCGGATTTCCTCTTTGAGAGATTCTGCGTAACACTTATCTGCTCGTGTCAGAAATACGCACCAATCGTCGGCATAACGCACAAAACGAAGATTTGGTTCGCCGTGGGCATATACCCAGTGCCTGTCCTTGCCATATTTCGCCTGTTCGTGCAGGAACCAGTCCAGTTTGTTCAGGACAATATTAGCAAGCAGGGGCGAAATTACTCCTCCCTGCGGAACTCCCTTGACAGTTGGCAACAGTTTTCCATCAACCATTACTCCTGATTTGAGAAACAGTTGCAATAAATCGAGAAACTTGTTGTCCATCACCTTTTCTCGGACACTACCGAGAATAGCCTTGTGAGAAATTTCGTCGAAACACGCTTTTACATCACCCTCGATAACCCAGGTGAAACCTTGTTGCATTGCCAGTCGGCAATAAAACACGGCTTGGTGCGCACTGCGATGAGGTCGAAACCCGTAGGAGTTGTTGTGGAACTCGATTTCAAAAATCGGTTCAAGAGCCATTCTCATAGTTTCTTGGGCGATTTTATCCCGCAGACAGGGAATACCAAGTTGGCGCATTTTGCCATTGGATTTCGGTATCTCCACTCGCCGGAGCGGTTGAGGTCGATATGTCCGTTTCTTCAACTCCAACCGGAGTGTTTGAAGGTGTTCGGTTTCGCGTTTTTTGAATTCGGAAACCGTTACTCCATCTACGCCGGGTGTTTTGCCTTTGGAACGAACGAAGACACGCGACGCTGCTTCATTTAGCCATTCAGGATGATGAATCAGGTCGGAGAGATTTCGGATACGTAAATCATACGTACTCGTTGGAAAGAGAGGCATACTCGCTTCCCGGTTCTCCTTATGTTCTTTCGATTGTTCCCAAAGTCTTCTTTGAACTTCTTCTACATTCATTTGGAGCCCTCCAAATTTGAACTTTTCCGTTAATCGCCGTTGCCTCGTTTTGTTTTCGGTGAGATTTCGTTACAAGTCCCAGTGCAAGCAAGGCAATAATCAATGCGGTCACCGACAACACTATCGGAATAATGTTTTTATTTTTGTCGTAGTCAAAAACCATTGTGCCATGCGTATTGAGTCTTACCCAATGCATGTCCAGAAGCGTTTTGTGGTGCGACAGCGTACTTTTTACGTATTCTGTAAGCCGAATCGCTTTTTCCGACATTTCTTTCGTTTGACGCAGTGTTTTAACAAAGTCGTCAATTTCCTGTTGTGTAATGTCAATGTTTATGTTTTCACTCATGGCTTTTCCTTTCGGGTTAGTGGTTAGTAGTTAACGTAAAAACCCTGCCCTCCGTTGTGTTTCGTGTGATAAAAACTACGGGACAGAGGACAGGGCGTAGGGTTTGACCTTCGTAGTTGAACTTACCCGTAATTTTTATCACGGGGGTAATTATTGCATAAAAATAATTCCCGTCAAGGAGGATATTATTGGATTGCAATAATTTATTTTGAATTAGTTCACGGGCAATACGTCCCGTGTTCTCTTGAAGCCGAAAACTGCGGCAATTTCGGGTATTTTGTCGAAAGAAGGAGCATATTTCCCCTGCTCCCACTGATAGAGAGTAATTGTTTTGACCCCTAGCATTTCCGCCAGTTGTTCTACGGAGTATCCCGCTTTTTCCCGGAGCATCCGCAGTCGGGCGGCAAATCTGCCCCCATACGTGCTGGTATCGACCTCTTTCCGGGCTCTCGGACTCATACGTGGTTGTATCGGCTTTTTCATTGGGCATGTTAAAGGTTTCTGGTTGGATTGTCGATGAATACACTGTTCTTTTGTTTTGGAGTTTTTTGTGATACAATAAGGAGTGTCGGCATGAAATGGCAGAACTTAGCCATTCTCGTTGGTGGAGCATGTTTGTTGTTTGGATTCGGACACTATTGTGTCCCCAACGAACAAAAAGCGGATACATTCGTAAAATGTGTTGGTGCGGTAACTGCCATATTTTCCATAAATTTTTGGTTTGTACTTTCCGTTTTTTTGGGATTGACTTCAGTTGTGCTGTTCTTTCTGTGTTGGGAAGCGAGGAATAACCTGAAACAACTCCAAAAGCGATATGATTCGTTAGTAGACGAAAAAAGGGGGCAAAATCATGTTTGAATACATCACGGTGCTTTTGCAGGTTATATTGGTTGTTGCAATCATTGCGTGCATTGGTCGAGTGCTGTTCTCGATGGGGCTGAACGTGTATCGTGATCGTCTTTGGAACCGCCTGACCGAGTTGGAGTGCCTCGTGCTGGAAAAAAAGTCGGATGGTTCGATGTCGACGGAATTTGCCAATGATTTGCTTGAATGCACGAAAAAACTGCGGGCTGATTTCGAAGCAACAATTCCCGAAATGCCCATTTTGGAATTTGTTGAAATCCTTGCAAACCCAGAAGTTGTACCGGACGACAAAGTTGTTGCAGGCAGAATTTTCTTCACCTATTTGTCGTTTCTTGCCACAAAATCGGTGGTGGCACTGTTCGTTGTGATTGCATTGTGCAAAATAGCAAACAGTCGCAAAAATCCCACAAAATCTGTTCTTCGTTATGACAGTTCCGCACCGACATCTGGTGTCGCTCATTTTATTCAAGCGTTGTGCGGTACTATGCCAGTGAAGTCTGTTTAGTTCGGCTTTACTCATGTTGCCTCTCATGTTCGGGTTCTCCCTTTCAATTCAATAAATTGCATGGTTTATCCTCTTTGTAAACGTTCAAAACCCGCTCTGCTTTTGTAGGTTTAGCGTCAACTTGACCGACGGGCAGAAGCGGGTTTTGGAATTCGGAAAATCCGCCAATCAAGTTGACGGACGATATTTTAGGCGATGCCTTAAAACAGTCAAGGGGGATATTAAGGCTTTGCCTAAATGCGATTATTCGTTGGGTAGTAAGATACGTGTTTTGGAAACATTGTAGATTTCCGCAATTTTCGGAAACCTTTCTAATATGGGAACTTGCCGTCCACCCTCCCAATCGTAGAGTGTTACAAGACTGACTCCGATGGCTTCCGCCGCCTCGTCTGGTGAAAGCCCCGCCTTCTCGCGGAGGGAGCGCAGCCGCACCGCAAATCTCCCTGAATAGGTACTCACGTCCGGTTGCTTCCTCGCGGGACTCATACGTCTGGTTGTCGGCATGATTCGTTCTCATTGTTAAGGAAATTAAAGGGGGGCGGATTATATTGACGATAAAAAAGTATGGATCAAGGTACAATCATTCTTACTGTTGCTATTGGATTCGGCTTTTGCATGCTGTCTTGGATTCTGCATGCATTTGTTAATCCGGCAAAATTGGTGTCTTCATATTGGACGAAATTCTCAACATCGGTTGCAATAGAATTTCAAGGTCTTATTGTTTGCCCGCAAAAATTGGTTTTTTTCAAGCAATCTCCACTACCATTTTTTGTTATGGGTGTAGCATGTGGGTTTTTCATCGTGAAGTTTTGGACAATGGATTTTGGTTTGGATTTTTTCCTTGCTCTGTTTATTTTGGTCTGTTCTATTTTGTACTGTTTTCGCCAATTCAAACGTGACTTGGTAGTTAGTTACTTTGAAAAATACTGCTTGACTCACCTTTTAATTGCAATGCACAGCAAAACAGAAGCGGATAAATTTCAGCAAAAAATGCTAGTCGCCAAAACAATTTCCGAGATTGATTTATTCTTTTTTGAGGCATCCCAAAGCATGCAAAGTAGCCTGTCCAAAAAGGACTCCCATGAAAGAGCCAATTCCCGACCCGATGCAAATGTAAACTAGATAACTGTCCATATTTTTCCTTTTCCTGCGTTCACGCAAAAAATCCGCCTTGCCTTATGTATCGGTTGTCGTCGCTACAAGGGGGCAAAAGCGGATTTTTCGGTGTCCGGGATTTCCTTGCAACGACGACGGGGGAAAGTATAACACATTCTAAATAAAGTGGAATATGGGGTGTTCTAATTTTTTTAGAAAAGGGATAGAATGGGGGAATGACAAAGAAAAAAAGCAGTTTTTGGGGGACGCTTGCGGCGGAAACTGCCGGACTGTTTCTACCAAGATGGGTGAAGGCACGCTCCAACGCTATTTACAGGGATCATTCGCTTGATGCCTACCCGATTGTGTACACAACGGACAGGCGACCGCCAAATGTAACAGGTGTTGTTCGGTTATTTTGCCGTATACGTAAAGGAGAAAATTACGACCACTGGTTTTACAGATATGCGATTCCCGGAATCAATTATGAAGGAAACTACTATCCAAACGGTTGCAATCATTCCGATTTTCAACTTGATCCTCAATTTGAAAAGTCTACCGGAGCGGCATTATGCCACAAAATAGAAAGCGGTGGTTTTCTTAATGATTGGACGGGTAGTGATTGGTCTTTTTTACAGGAAGATGGCAGTTGGCGGAACTGGAATACGTTCCGTGACCCAGCAACCGGCAACATGAATGGCTTTTGCCCGGAGAAATCGGCAAATTGTCCGTACCCGCCGTTTTGTGTTGCAGAAGTGTGTTTCCTCAACGACGAGTAATTTATCCCTAACTGCGTAAGCGATATTGAGCGTCAAGTCGAACTCTGTGAGACCGGGGAATTTTTCTGAAAAATCGGACAATTTTGCTCTCTGTTCACGTTTACCATCGCACTTTTTCGCAAACTGTAAAATTTCCCGACGCAATTCGTTATTCATAGTCCTTTTATCGGCAATTCTCTCTGCTGCCTTTCATTTCTCCGGGAAGAGCGTTCTGACGGATTTCAACCCTAGAACGTTGGCATAAAGCAAGAGTTGTTCGGTGCTTGGAAAAGAGTATGCACTTTCCCAATTATAGACCGTTGCAAGGCTCACGCCCATTTTTTCGGCGACATCTTCCGGTGTCAGTCCCGCTTTTTCCCGCAGTTCACGTAGCCGGACGGCAATTCTTCCGGGAAATGTAGCGGTATCGGGTTCTTTCCTTGCGGGACTCATGTCTTCGTTTTCGGCTATTCTGGTCATGGTATTTAGGGTTTGTTAGGGGTTTCGGGTTAGGTAAAAAATCATTTCTTTCGGCTCAATGCCTCCAGTTCACGCATCACCGCCGCTTGCCGAGCCGCACGCTTGGCAGGGGACAGTGCTTTCGGCAGTGCTCTTTCATTGCCGATACTGCTCTGGTAGTTCACGATGTCTTCCCGCCGCCATCGCAGTTTTTTACCAAACGGCGACACCGGCAACGGAAAGTCCGATTGTCCCGCTCTGGCTTGCATAAGCCAAAGTTTGAGTGTCTGACGGTGAATGCGGAAATACTCGCACACTTCGTCGGCAAAAAGGATTTCGTGTTCCATTGGTCGGGCGGGGTTGGCGGAGGCAAAAACAATCACTTGCAACAATTGGGATATTGCGTTCCGGGGTTGGTGTTGGTGGTAAAATATGGTTAGTTAACGGGCTGACGGACTATTCCAGTTCATTGCCGTATCGGAACGACAGGGCAGGATCGCCGCCAGCCTCCGGCGAAAGTTGTTCCCGTCCGAGAAACTGATTGACAAAGTACACCTGTCCTTTGCCCGTTACCTTCGGTGTTTTGTTGACAGTGATGTGTCCGTCGCTGTGCGTAATGGTTGTTTCCTTGATACGAAACAGTCCCAATTCCATTGACCGCTGTGTCGGCATATTCCGGGAAGTGCCGCCTTTGCAAAGATAGCCGTCATTTCTCAACCGCTCAAAAAGCCGGTTTTGTCCAATTTCTACGCCGTTCTGCTTCAAAATTTTGGCAAGTTCCCCGACCAAAATCTCGGTTTTCGACGTGGAGACGGCATCGGAAAAGAGGACTTTCGGCTTGTCTGACTCGATTTTCGCTTGTTGGGTAGAAACTGTTTGCGTCAGGCTTGAGAGTCGGCTTTGCAGTTCCGTTACGGCAGCAAGGATTAACTCGTCGCCGGAAAGAGGACGGACAGAATATCCGCCTGTCTTGCGGATGGACGGAACGACCTCCCCGGCAATCCATTTCTGGAAAGGCAGGGCAAGCGGCTTGTCCGACCGGGCAAGGAAAAAGTACAAGCCCTGTTCAGTGAGAACCGTCATTTCCTGTATCCCGGAGGGGGTCTGAACGGAACAGACCCCTCGCCATTCTTCAGGAATATGCGGCATTGTGCCTGTTATTCCCTTCCAAGTGTAACCGAGCCGCTCGGCTACATCTTTTGCAACAAAGGCGATCTCGCCGTTGTAAGTGGTGGTTCGCACCTCCCCGAATTCGGGACTCTGAAAAACCTGTAAACTTGTCATAAAGACGCTCTTTTCCGGCGATTGAGGTAAAATGCCCAGATTCCCCCCTTGACTCAATCGCCAAAAGAGCCGATAATAAGAACGCTGTGTTGATTGCGTCAACAATCGAAAACAGTATTCTTATCGGGAATCCGGTAGGTTTTGATAGAGAGCGAGTCGCCTGTGAAACGTTTCCGCTCTCTATCGCTTTTTAATTGTCTGTCCGCACGTTTGGCAACGTGATAATTCAACCGGAAAATTTTCTCGAAGTTCTCTTTGAGACACCTCGAAAAAGTCTTCCATTTTGTCCCATTTTTCTACCGATGCATTCGCTCTACCGTACTCGTATGCACGGTAGGAATTGTAGGGAATTCCAAGTGATTCTGCCGCTTGTTCCTGCGTTAATCCCATATTTTGCCGGGCTTTTTGTAAATTTTTACGCATTTCTTGAAAATTTCCTAATCTCGTATGCCAAACCTTCCGATACGTTTAAGACATGTCGTAATTATACCTGTTGTAAAACAATCGGTCAATAGGGGGAGATGGTAGTATGAGTATAAAATTCGAAACACAGGATAGACGGGGGTTTCCTTTAAAATTGAGTCTCGCTCGAACCTTTCGTTGTTTCACACAAGAAGAACTGGCAAACTTCATAGGAATCCCATACAACACCTACCGAGCATACGAGTACGGACGTACAAGTCCATCAATTGAAACACTCCGAAAAATAGCAATTACGCTCGATGTATCTGTCGATTGGCTACTTGAATTATCATATTCTATAGAACCAAAGGAGTCGCGAGAACGGTGTATCGGAACAGATGGGTGGAAAATTGTGGAATCCAAACTTTTCGAGTTAAGTGAGCGACTTGGTTCTAAAGAATGGACAGACAAAATGGCAAAAGAATCAGGATTTGATACGTCAATGGTTCATCGACGCATCGGCGCACAACATGTTCAAAGGAATCGTCAAAGAGAAAAAAAACGAGATAAAAAAAGGAAAAATTCCTGACAACCGCCGAAAAAACCGATACAATCGGACTACTCGCTCTTTTTCACAAGCATTTCCAGCAACTTTTGATTCTGTTGCAGTAATTCGGCGATGACTGCGTCTTGCGATTTCGGCTCCTCTTTCGGAGCGGTGGGGGCATCTGCCGGTTTATTCCGGGCGAGGGCAACCCGCTTGGCAATTTCGTTTTCACCGTGAAAGTACCGCTGCGTCATCTTGATGTCCCGGTGTCCGGCAGTGTGCTGCGCTGCCTCGACACCATACTCCAATCCAATCAGCGTAATTCCTGTGTGCCGCAACTGATACGGAAACCACTTTGGAATACCCGACCGGTCGCAAGCCCGATAGACGGCTTTGCGGTAGGCGTGAAAATCGTAACATTCGCCGAATTCCTGCTTGGGATTTTTCGCCCTCTCTGCGTCCCTCGCCGCTCTGCTCGGTTGCTTCTTTGTGAAAACCGCCCCGGTTGCCCGACGCTCTTTTTCGTAACGTACCCCGTCGATGGGACGGAAAATATAGCCTTTGGTGCGTTCACCGATGAGTGGCAGGAGTACGGCAATTTCGGGCTTGGCAAGATACAAGATTTTCGTCTCGGCATTTTCCAAGTGGTCTGTCTTGTGGTGGTCTAACTTGACAGCCCATAAATCCTCACTCTGCCGGTCGATGTTTTCGATCCGCAGTTCGCAAACTTCCGTCGGTCTGGCGGCGGTTGCTAGGTGTACCCGAACCATTGCCCGGATTACCGGAGATAATTCGGCAAGCGTTTTTTCGATGTCGTAGAGGGAGACGATGGGGCGTTCCTTGCTTTCGGGTAAATCGTATTCTCCTTTTTTGATGGGAATCAGGGCTTTCAATTCGTGATAGACGGTTGCCGGGACGATCTTGTAAGAGACTCCCCATCGGAAAACGCGCTGTATGACTTGCACCCGCCAGTTGATTTTTTGGCGGACATAACATTTTTGGATAAATTCGTTTCGTACAACCCGAAGGCAATTTATATCGAACTCTGCGGTATTGGTATCGCCATACAGGGACACAAGGACATTGCCGACCCGACATTCATGATTCCACTGGGTGTGTGATACTTTTCCTTGCCGTTCTTTCAGAAACCGCAACACCAACTCGGCAACGGTAATGTCTGTAGAGTTTATTTGCTTTGGAGCGATGATGCCGGTATTCCATTCGGCGACGGCTCGTCGGTATTCTTTTTCGGCTTCGGGCGTACCGTAAATTCCCAGATGGATGCGCCGTCCGTCGATGACGGTAAAAGCGGTGTCTTGCCCATTGCGGCGTTTCTGTCGGAAAATGGCGGGTTGTTTTGGGCAGTTTTGCCGTGTAAATACCTTCCTTTTTTCGGCATTTTTGCGTTCCTCATCCGCCGAAAGTTACCCAAATTAACTGAAACGTTAACAGTGTTAACTTTTTTCGGCGTTTCTGGTTAGGAAACGCAATACCTTATTTGTTGCAAGTGATTGTTTTATAACGGTTTACCAAATAGCGGGGAGCGGACTTGAACCGCTGACCTACGGCTTATGAAGCCGCCGCTCTAACCAACTGAGCTACCCCGCCAATCTGCAGAGAGTATAACCTTTACAAACGTTTTGTAAATAGGGTCGACCGCTTTCAGCACTGACTAAAAGCTGGCAAGTCAAATCGTAACCGATATGTCTTCTTTGTGGGAAAATGGGACGTCATATTTTTCGCCTTGTGTTTTTTGTAATCGATTTTCGACCCGGAAGCTGGACACGGCAACCTGGAAGCGGAATAGAGACTTTTTTATATCGATGTGTGCCGAAAACGCAACGAATAAAAACTTTGCGTTCTTGTATGTTTTACGTCAGTGAAAAGCGTTCCTTTGTGCGTTACAATGGAACCTTGTCGTTTTGCTTTGCGGTTAAATCTTTTTTTAACGCAAAGTACGCAAGGGATACGCAAGGAACGCAAAGGGGGTTTTGTATTATTAGAGGTTACCTGATAGAAATTTCTCATTATTTTCTTACGAATGCCGCTTTGTGTTTAGACATGTTGGGTTTTTTGCCCTTTTGGCAACGCTACAACCGGCAAAATTGCAGAAAAAACAAAAAAAATTGAGAAATTCCCGGAAAAAGTGCATCACCCATTGCAAAAATAGTGTATAATACGATGCCAGCGGCTCGGTGTTCTTTAGCGCAAAATACAAAAGCGGGCGCAAGAACGAGGCGGCGTTACCCCCGATAGGCATCCCCCAAACAAAGTAGACTCTAACCACCCTTCCTGCCATGAAACGATTAACTTTTTTCCTTTCGTTGATTGCCTTAGCAGCAGTCATGTTTTACTCGGTTTCCTCTGCGTCGGCACAGGTGAGACAGCAGAGGGCTAACGTCGGTTTTGGACTCATCAAAAACGACTACGAAAAGTATGCGAACTTCTTCAAAAATGGAAGAGAACCCAGCCTATCTCCCAGCACCGAGGAAGGAAGAGCCGGAAACCAAACCTGGCGGAATTACTACCGCCAACACCAATGGAGAGAGTACGCAAGAGAAAATGAATACAGAGACGCGAGCCCCCATGCTCAGACCTTGGTCGGCATCTATCTCATTTCGGAAATCGATCATCGGCTGCTCTTCCAAATTGATGACATCGTCATCAGCAAAGCCGTGCTAGGACCGGTGTTGGCGGAAAAGTTCCAGTTGGACCTCATCAGTACATACATAGGTAGAACAGATGACCCGGATGTTGCTACGTTAATAGAAGCGGCAGGCGAAGGCGACCAATTCATATCCCCTCGAGAACAGATGAGAATGGAAATGTTGAACAGAAACATTGAAGAGGACGTGCGCCGAAGAGTAGTCGCTTCCCGGGATCTTATCGGACGCCGGAATGCGGAAGTCCGAACATTCCAAAATACATTCAGACACAGCGAAAAAGGCTGGGAACCTACCTACTACTACATCAGAGAAAACTTCAACCTGTTGGATGAACTCGATGCCCACTTCCCCTTTAACTGGACGACCCCAGAAAAGAGAGACGCCGCCCTGGCAAAACTGATGGAAAATCCTGAAATCATTAGGAAAGCCGAAGAGAGTGTGGATGCTTGGGTGCAAGGTTCCAGACAACGGAGTTCAGAGAGCAGCGACGGTGGACGCATATCCTCGGGACGAATGATGGCTGTCTCAGAGTTCGGAGGAATGGAAGGTTTCGAAGGAATGGATACTGACGCGTTGGCAACGTTGTTGAGTATGCAGATGGGCGGTACGCCGCAACCAACTGGACCAAGCGAAGAACAAATCGCCGCAAGAATGGAGAGGGAACTAAGGAATGAAGCCGAAAAGAAAATGAGTGATACAGAAGCCCGCTACAATGCGTTTCGGTACATCGTGGGGCATTATCAGAGTTCTTCCTTCTTTTTGAAAGAGTTGGAAGAGGTTCGGAACTACTTCCGTGCTACAGCGGCACCACCGACGAACGATCCGATTGCTCAATATCACCTTGCCCTTTTTCTAAAACATTTGGGCGACATTGTGGAGCCGGAAATATCCCAGAGTCAGCGGAATTCCGAAATACAGGAATTGCTGGCGAAGGCTCGTGCCAATGACATCACTCGGGATCGGGTGATACAGCTTGAGGAGCAAGCAGCGGTTCATTCGAGATCTGAGAATGTCCAAAGAAGAGCACAAAAGTACAAGGAAAAGATTGACGCTCTCATCAAATTGGAGGAAGACAAGATTGATATGTACCTTGCCATTTTGATTCGGGTGCGTGAGAACATCGGCAACTTCGGCGGCAATATGTACGGCGGCAACCAAGGCGGCACCTCCGGCAACAGAAACACCAGTGGCAGTAGAAATATCCGTACAACCAACAGAAGTGAAAGTAGTAGTTATGAGTGATACGGGAGTTGCTGAATAAAACGTTGCAGAACTGAATTCGTAAGAATGCAGAAAAGCTGTTGCGTTCTTACGGACGCTGGCTCTGTCAGCGTAGGTTGGTGAGCACTCGAACTGTTCCCATCTTACACTATGTTACTATTCAAAAAGAAATTTCTCGAACAGATCCGTTGTGGGGAAAAAACGCAGACGATTCGGCTTTGGGAGTATTGCCGAATGAAACCGGGTCAGCGCAGTTACATTCCCGGCGTAGGATACATCGCTATTGTCAGTGTCGAGCCGGTGGAACTCGCCCGACTGACCGATGACGATGCGCTGCTCGACGGCTTTCCCACAGCGGACTTGTTACGCACCGAAATTCAAACTCTTTATGAAGCAGGAATAGAAAAAGAATTAACGCCTTATATGATTCGCTTTTCAGTCTATCCGCCGGAAGAACAGGAAAAATTTGCCGAGGAACGGAAACAAAGGAAAGCGGCGTTGCAGTCGTAAAATATCCGCGTTCGTTCAACATCGTATCGCTCACACAACGGCACAATTTTCGCACAACCACTGCCGTGTGAAGAGTCTATCGCAAAACGGATTGCCCAGCGAAGAACCATGACCGAAAATCAAGACCGTATCGCCTGACTTCGCCTCCGACAATCCTAACGCCACCGCTTCCGCACGGGCTGGCACAATCTTCGTCTCCCATTCGGCTGTAAAATTGCGTCCAATATCGCACGCCGCCGTCGCAGATTCAGGATCCAAATAGTCAAAAGCCGATGTCAATATCACCGAATCCGTAAGAGACTCCAACGCCTTCGCCACCGACGCCCGACGCTCCTGCTCATAGTATTCCGCCGCCCCGAACACACAAATCAAACGCCCCGACGTAACTTCCCGGGCTGTTTTTAAGACCGTTTGCAACGAATCGACCGTCCTTGCCGAATCAATATACACATTAAAGTCCTGTCCGCACTCGATCCGCTCCATTCTGCCTGGCACATTCTCGACCCGTTCAATGCCCCGGGCAATCGTCTTAATGTCCACTTCCAGACCAATGCCCAACGCGGTCGCCGTTAAACAATTATAAATGTGCTCATCGCCAATCACCTTCGTTTGAAATGGTATCGCTTCCGTCCCCGCCGTTACAATGAATGTTTGCTCGCCCGCACAGCGTTCCACCAGTGTAGAAGCGACCTCCGCATTATTGCGGATGCCTACGGAAAGCAACGGCTGATTGATCAAAGGAATCACCGCCTCGGTAATCCGGTCATCGACATTGCAGATTGCCAACGCGTGTTTTTTGGCATAGCGGAAGATACCTAGTTTGCAGCGGCGGTACTTTTCGACCGTTTTATGGTAATCAAGATGGTCTCGCCGGATATTCGTAAGACAGACGGCATCGAATTGGATTCCGCCAAGTTGTCCTTCGGCAATCATTTGACTCGATGCTTCGACAATGACGTGTGTGCAGCCGTTCATCATCATTCGGTGGAGCCAGGCGGCAAACTGCGGCGGTTTTAGGTCTGCTTCGGTTGTCGGATGAAGCATTTGTCCGTCGAAAATGCCTAGTGAACCGATGAGTCCCACTTGGTAGCCTGCTTCGGCAAGAACGCCGGAAATAAGGTACGAGGTCGATGTTTTGCCGCTCGTGCCGGTGATGCCTATCATTTTTAGGGACTTTGCCGGTTCGTCATAAAGTGCCTGACAAACGGCGGCGTAACATTCTCCGACATTGGGAACGATGAAAAAGGGAACTTTTTCTGCTCCGCTCACTGGTCTGTCGGCGACGACGGCGCAACAGCCGTGATGAATGGCGAGTCCGATGGTTTCTTCTATGTCGCTTTGTTCGGGATCATTCTGATCTGGTAAAGCGAAGAAGACATCTCCGGAGCGTACATTATCGGTTTCGGCGGTGCAACTTTTAATTTTTATATCGGTTCCGAAGGAACACTGTACCCCTTTGCAAATGCGTTTAAGCGTTTTACGAAGTGAAATGGCGTCCGTGCCACGGCAACAGGCTCGCATCCCTGCCTCCCAACTTTGGTGTCAATAACGAAGGGCATACTATACACGAAATCGGTCATTCGGTCAATGCCAATTTTAGAAAATATTTTTGAATAGACTTACCGCTTGCGTTTTAGCCGCTTTAGAACGCAGAGGCAGCTAAACACTTCACGTTCCCGGTACCACTATCTTCAGCGGCAGACTCGGATGGTCGGCAAATTGAAAATCGATACCGTAAATGTTCCGTAAATTGCCTGTATCCATCAAAAATCCGGGACTGCCGTCGAACACAATTTTTCCATCTGACAGAGCAATGACGTGCTTTGCGTCGAGCAACGCCCTGTTAACATCGTGCGTTACTTCAATGATTGTTTTGCTCTGCTCTTGATTGATCGTCCGCAGTAAACGTCCGATTTCACTCTGGTATTTGTAGTCTAAATAAGTCGTCGGTTCATCCAGGAACAAAATATCTGCTTGCTGCACAAGAGCGGTCGCTAGATGCACTTTTTGCATTTCTCCGCCGCTCAATGTTTCGATAGTTCGGTCTGCCAAATGTTCAATTCCCATCGCGGACATTGATTCTCTTACAATCCGCTGATCCTCTTCCGTAAGAGGCGAAAGCCAATTCAAGTGCGGATAGCGTCCCATCTCAACGAGTTGCCGAACGGTGAAGGAAAAAAGTTTGGAGACCGACTGCTGTACAAAAGCAATCCGGCGTGCCAAGAGAATCTGCGGTATCTGTTTCAGCGGACAGCCATCGAGCAAAATTGTTCCTGACCAGCCGATCAATATGTTATCGAGACATTTTAGCAGGGTCGATTTTCCAGCCCCGTTCGGACCGATGATCGTCAAGTATTCACCGGACTGTACATCGAATGAAAGATTGTCGAGGAGCGTTTTACTGCCGACACGATAAGTCAAATTCCGCACAGATATCAGCATACCCGTAGTCTATCAGAAAAATACGAAAACGAAACAGAGCTGCGTTCGTATGGAAAGTATTCGAGTGTAACTTCAACGATGTTGTCGAGTCGGTTTTCTTCGAAGGGTGTTCGAGAGTGTTTTTTATATCCTTTTTGTACTCCGATTTTTCGTTTTTTCTTCGTCGGGATTTATCTTTGTTGTAACACGCTCCTGCCAACGATCGCCCCAATCACTACGTGTTCCCTGGGTAATTTTACGATCTATCACCACACGACGAATAGACTGTTCACAATGATTGTTCGTCGGATGGGCACCAGATACTATAAAATGAAAATAGGGAAGGGTGTGTAAAAGATTAGTTGGTCTTTGGAACATTGCGCAAGCGAGCGGGGGGCTAACGCCCCCCGCTCGCTTGCACTACACTCACTTTATTTTTACACTCCCATCGGCTAAATGCCTCCGTCATTACACTTTGTTTCATTCCGGCTTTTGTTCCGCTCATCGCACCGCTTGACGTTCCCCTGCCAATCCGCTAAAATGACACAGAACGACTTTCGTACCGGCAAAGGGTCGGCACTCGAAATTTTATAAATTTTTACACACCTTTACTTTATGGCTAAATACGTTTACAACTTCGGAACAGAAACAACCGACGGCGACACCAGCGGACTGCTCCTCCTCGTCTCCTGCCGCTCCGGCGCACGAGACTCCATACCCGGTATGATGGATACCGTACTCAACATCGGACTCAACGATAAAACCGTCGAAGTCCTCGCCAAGAAGGGCGCAGCGCAATCTCTTCACCATTTAGCAATTTAGCCGGTACTCCGGTGCTTCTTGCAATTCTCCAAAACTCTGTTACACTCTCTCCAACATTTGAAACCCAGCTCCGGTTCCGTACCGAGCGGATCGATTTTCGAGTACGTTATGACCACCAA
>Ga0099364_10007088_pt1 | contig 16121 bp, 12 predicted proteins | sample TergutTh196P3_FD_73070 | JGI IMG/M metagenome (GOLD analysis project Ga0099364, IMG submission 73070) | Microcerotermes parvus P3 segment gut microbial communities from Pointe-Noire, Republic of the Congo - Th196 P3 | ecosystem: Host-associated > Arthropoda: Insects > Digestive system > Gut ...
ATCAATCCCTACACAAGCATACTGTGTCAACACGACGGCTAAAGCACGGATTTTATTGCCGTAATTGAGCGTGCCTTTGCACTCTTCCGGCAGCGTTCCAGCGACCGCCACTCCGCAACATGGGCAAACGGCCTTGTGTATGTCATATTCGGTGAGCTTAACTTCTATTTGAACATCATATACGTATCTTGTATCCGCGTGAAACGTCGCCTCGTTACATAAACCGCAACCACATCCGGGGCACTCGATTGGCTGAACCACAACCACTTCGTCAGGTTCACGCTCTATTTTTAGCCCATGCCCTTTGTGTCCTTTCTGTCCGCCAGGCTTTTTACCAGATTTCTCGCGTAATGATTTTACGGCAGGCTTTGTCAAACCATCCGAGCTAGGCGGTTTTGAGCTGTTTGTGCTATTCATATTGAGCCGCGACTCAAGCTCGGCGATTCTTGCCGTGAGCTCGGCGATTCTTGCCGTGAACTCGGCGATGATAACGTTTTGCTTGAGAATAACCGCACTTTGCTTGCGGATTATCTCTTGCGCCTCAGTGGGGAAATTTGTGTAATCATTCATAATTTTGTAATCGTTCATATTTTCTATATCGTATGTTTTTAATAAATCTTTAGGGCGACTGAATAGTTACTCGTCGAATACAAAGGCGATAATGAAAATCGAAAGTCTAACGCGGCAATAATACTGAATTTCTCGTCCCGGCTGAATATGCTGTGCGAAAAGGACGCGGACGCGTTTTTCTATCACATGCACCGCCTTTCGATGACCGCAAAAACTAAAAAGTTTGACACGGAAGAAAATGAGGCTGATATAGCTTCAAAAATTCCATTGTTGCGCTATAGCCCTATCGTTTGGGTCGTCGAGAAGGAAGCCGACCTCCCCGTATGGCTTACGATAGACAACCAAAAAATCAGGATATTGCCCATACCGAAACCCGATAACGATATCCGCCGCGTAATCATTGAATCAATAGCCCCAAAAATCGCAGGGTACGATACGATGGATAAGGAAGAGCAGGATAAAAACGCACAGCTTTTTATCGCGCAGACCAACGGATTCTTCGCTGGCGAGATAATTTCCGTTTATCAAACAGCGCGGCGTGAGAATATAAATTTTGCGGAGATAGGCGAAGCCATACGCAGATATAAGCTCGGAATAACCGAAAACCTTTGGGCAAAACTGGACATGAAGCGCATCTCCGACGCGGAAGCTATTTTAGGCAAAAGCGTCATGGGGCAAAGGCGGGCGATAAGGCACGCAGCGGATATTTTGAAACGGTCGGTGTTCAATCTTTCGGGGGCGCAGTTCTCAAAGACCTCTCAGCGCCCGAAGGGCGTACTGTTTCTCGCCGGGCCCACCGGCGTTGGAAAAACGGAACTGGCAAAGTCGATAACCGAACTCGTTTTCGGCTCGCCGAATAATTACATCCGTTTCGACATGAGCGAATTCGGGCACGAACACGCGGATCAACGACTTGTCGGAGCCCCGCCGGGTTACGTCGGCTATGACGGAGGCGGTGAGCTGACGAACGCGATCAAGCAAAACCCGTTCTCGGTCGTGCTATTCGATGAAGTCGAGAAGGCCAATCCTAAAATTCTTGATATGTTCCTGCAAATTCTCGACGATGGGCGGTTGACTTCCGGGCGCGGCGAGACGGTGTATTTTTCCGAGAGTCTTATCATTTTCACAAGCAACCTTGGAGTGTACGAGCAATTGAACGACGGAACAAAGCGTCAAATCGTCAAACCGGAAATGGAATATGGCGATGTAGCGGAGAAAATCAAGAACGCTATCGACGACTTTTTCAAATTCAAGATAAACCGCCCCGAAATATTAAACCGTATCGGCAAAAATATAATAGTGTTCGATTTTATCCGAAGCGAAACAGCGAGCCTGATTTTCGAAAAAATGCTCGCGAATGTGCTGCACCGTTTGAAGGACTCGCACGAGATATCGCTTGAAATAAGCGCGGCGATGAAACAAGAACTGCTTTCGCTTGTTTGCCGGGATTTGTCGATGGGAGGGCGCGGAATAGGCAACGATATCGAGGAAATTTTGGTCAACCCGCTCTCACGTGAACTTTTCAACATGGGAGTAACGCGCGGTGAGCGGATATCCCTCAAAAAAATAAACGAGGACGACGGTTGGAGCGTCGAAATTGAAAAATGAAAATAAGAATATGTAAATCGTGCGGAACGGAAAACTCTCCCTCGGATATCGAATGCCACGAGTGCATGGGAGATATATCCGGAGTACGGCCGGTCGACAAAATCGAAAGCCCTGAACCAGATATAGCGGACAATACGTCCGCGACCGTAAGGGACGTGAAGAGAACTTTGGCGTTGGTTTCGATGTCCTCTGCGGGTAATGGCGAAATAATTTCGATAAATGACGGAGATATCCTTGGAAGGGAACACATCGGCAAAGATTTGTTAGCCGTCCATAGCACGGTTTCGAGACAGCATGCAAAAATTATCCGTTCTGAAGGGGAATGGACGATAGAGGATCTCGGCTCAATGAACGGGACTTACGTTAACGGCAGGGAGTTGGAAGCCGGGCAAAAATATACGCTAAATACAAACGATATTCTCGCGCTTTCGAAATCCTGCGAGTTTCTGATCAAAATTGGGGGATAAAATTGTGAAAGCTCTGTTTTACACCAACAAAGGCTGTGTCAGGAAAGCAAACGAAGACGCTCTGTTCGCCGGAGGCTGCACTGTTTGCGGAGCGAATATGACGGCGCCGTCTCATATCGAAATTGACGCGGAGAAGGAAGTTTTCTGCGTGATAGACGGTATGGGGGGACATTTGGGAGGCGCGACAGCGGCTCGGATAACAGCGCAGGCGTTTGGAGCCGCGGAGGATTCGGAAAACAAAATTTGGCTGGAATCTATTTTGCAAAAAGCGTCCGATGAGATGCGCGAGGCAGCGCGCAGCGCGCCGGAACTTGCGGATATGGGGGCGACGCTCGCCGGAGCTGTGATAGACAGGGATAAAAAATCCATATTCACATTCAATCTCGGCGATTGCAGAGTGTACAGATATCAGGGCGGATATCTCGACAAACTGACTCACGACCACTCTCACGTGCAGGAACTTTTCGACTGCGGCGAAATATCCGAAGAAGAAATGCGAACGCATCCCCAAAAAAACATTGTCACTTCGGGCGTAAGCGCGTGCGAATTTTTGACGCCCGAATTTTTTTGCCGGGAATTTCCCCTGAAAGACGGAGACAAATTTTTCGCGTGCAGCGACGGCGTTTGGGAAGCCCTGCCGATAGATGAGATTGAAAAATCCCTGTCTCGCGACGATATCCTTGCCGCCTGCTCGGAGCTTCAAAGGAAATTGTTATTGGCGAAATGCAACGATAATGTGTCGTTCGTATTCATTCCTTAGGGATACGCCAACGTAGGGGCGCGCTTACCATCCCGCTTGCCCCTGCCCGAATTATCCCGCGGCTATATGTTTCGCTATTTTTTCGCGTAAAATGTCCGGATTAAACGGCTTTACGATAAAGTCGCAAGCTCCCAGCGCAATGGCAACCGACACATTGTCGACGGTTCCCTCGGACGTCAAAAAAATAACCGGCGTATGCTTGTGTTTTTGAAAGCTCCGAATTATCGGGATAAGGTCGAACCCGTTCAACACGGGCATATTATAATCCAGCAGGAATAAGTCGGGCGTTATTTTCTGTAATAAACTCTCCATCATTTCCGGCTTTGGCAGGGTAAATACCGTGTAATTGCCGCGCAGTTCAAAGAAGATGGATTTAAGTATATCGGGGGCGTCATCGACGGCAAGGATGCACGGTTTGGCGTCGCCTTTTTCAGCCGTCGCTTTATTTTTCCCGGCAATGATCAGATGGTTCTCAACACGTTTTAGCAGCAGTTGAGCGGAAAAGGGTTTCGTCATATAATCGGCCGCGCCGAGATTAAGCCCTTCATCCTCTCCGAAATTATCATCTTTTGCCGCTATAAGAATGATTGGTATATCGGCGAAATGGACGTCGGCTTTCAGTTTTTTCAGGGCCTTATAACCGTCTAATCCCATCGTATCGACATCCAGCAATATCAAATCGGGGATCGCCGTTTCAAGAATTTTAAAAAGCTGATGGATGGACGATGCGGAAAAAACTTCATAAACAGGCTCCAGAATATCCTTATTTGCCGCCAAATCCTCATTACCGGCGCAAATTAAAATGATTTTATCGCGGGCGCTGTTCATATATATTACCTCCCTCTATTAACTGTGCTCTAAGTCTCTCGGCTATTTCCATATAGTTCATCATATCAACATTTTCACGAAGCCATAAAACAAATTCATTGCCGGATTCGTATTCGAAATTTTCCAATTCTTTCATTGCTTCATAGACCCCTTCCATGGCGAAAGCTTCACAGGCGGCAAGAAGACTGGAGAGGGTTTCGGCATCCGGCTTGTCCTTAATTTGCTTTTGGCCGTCATCGCCAATGGAGTCAAGCATATCCTCAAGTTCGCGGATAAGATTCCGGGCGTCGTCGATGAATTTGCGGTTGTGCGCGGAAACATACTCAAAATCACCTGCTTTGGATGCTTTTTCAAGCTCTTCCGCCGCATTGCCGACTGTGTCCGCGAATATGCCCCAGCTTGAACCTTTGATTCCGTGAACGACGATTGCGTACTCGGCGAGCGTATCCTCGCGGACATTTTCCATCGATTCGAGGAGATTGCGGGTGTTTGCGGTAAACGAACGTAAAACATCAAGATAAACTTCCTCGTCGCCGCCAAACCGCTCAATACCCTTCTCTATATCCAATCCGGCGATTTGCCTGCCCTCAAGCTTTCCCGCTCCAGAAAGTTCGTTTTCGATAAACTGCTCTTCGGTCAGTGTTTTTTCCAATTCCTTATTCCGAACCCAATGTCTTATCACTTCGTCAAGGCGCGGTATAATTATGGGCTTTGTCAGAAACGCCTGGAAACCGTTGTTTAAAAACATTTCTTCATTGCCGACTGTTGCGTTGGCTGTGAGAGCAATAATCGGTACGTTTAAAGCGTAATCCGTGCCGATGTTCCGAATTGTTTGCGCCGTTTCCATTCCATCCATACCGGGCATCATATGATCCATAAAAATAGCGTCGTAACGAACTTCTTCGGCGATTACGGCGTCCACGGCTTTTTGTCCGCCGTCAACGCAGTCTATCTTCATTCCATAAGGCTTCATCAAACCTTTGGCCACGACCAGATTTGTCAGGTTGTCATCGACGACAAGCACCCGCGCGTAGGGTAAATGTACGCGCTTAATCTGTGTATCACGGTTGTGCTTATTGTTGGAATACCGGAAATTTTTCAGGCTCTCCACAGCCTGTTCGCCTATACGGGCATCGGTAACGAACCCTTGCCGTACGTTTACTGTAAATGCGCTGCCCTTTCCATATTCGCTCTCCACATTGATTGTACCGTCCATTAACGCGGCTAAACTTTTGGTTAATGGAAGCCCCAATCCCGTGCCTTCGATTTTTCGGTTGGATTCCATATCGATCTGCGTGTATTCTGCAAATAATTTTTCTATATCCTCCGGCCGGATACCCACGCCGCTGTCACGAACCTGAATCGTAAGCCGAACCGAGTCGTCTTCGCTTTCGTTTCGGATAATTAATTCCACGGTACCCTCCCGGGTATATTTAATGGCGTTTGACAGCAGGTTGTTTATTATCTGTTTTATCCTCAGCTCATCCCCGTATAAATGAGAAAATAAATCCCCGTCCAGGTCTAAAATCAGTTCGATGGGCTTGTCGCCGATACGCATAACGTTTTGGGTAACGGCGTCGTTGATCAAGCTCGGCACTTCGTACTCGACCGGCACAAGCTCAAGCTTGCCCGCTTCTATTTTGGATATATCCAATATATCGTTAACCGTACTCAGCAAGGTCGAACCGGCATTGTATATCGTTTCAATATGCACGCGATCCTCGTCATCCAGTCTGTCCGCCTCCAAGGTTAACGCGGACAGGCCGATAACGGCGTTTAACGGCGTGCGCATTTCATGGCTCATATTTGCCAGAAAGGTGGTTTTGGCGCTGTTCGCCTTTTGGGCTTCATTTAACGCTGCTTCTGTTTTTTTCTTTTCCGCGATGATAGTTTCATTTTGTTTTTCAATTTCAGCCATCATTTTTTTATGCTCGCGCAAATCACGCGTGTAGCCCGCTATTACATCCTCGTTTCCGAATTTTACGCGGACGAGGGTGATCTCCGTCGGGATAAGCGATCCGTCCGACGCTTTGTGCATCCATTCAAGGATATATTTTCCTTCCTCGAAAGTTTTTTGCATTATGGCAATTGCCTTATCCCGGGAGTTTTGCCCGTCCGGCTGGCGTTCCGGCGAAAAGGCAAAATAATTATCCATGACCTCCCGTTTGTTTTTCGCTTTGAACAGTTTTACCGCTTCTTCATTCAATTCAAAAATTTTGAAATCCTTATCCCACAAGCGGCAGGCAAGAGGGGTCGCGTCAAGCATAAGTTTTGCGCGCGCGTGCGCGTCGCGGAGTTCCGCGGCCATCTGTTTCTTTTCGGTAATATCCATCAGCGCGCCGGCTACCCGGAGAGGGGTTCCCGCATTATCCCGCTGAGTCGTTCCAAAGGCTTGAAAGTTCCGGTAATCTCCGTTTTTCATCATAAGACGGTATTCGACGTCATAAGGAGTTCCGCCGCTCCGGTCGTTCAAATGTGCCGCAAGAGCGTTAAGCGTCATTTCCTTATCCTCGGGATGCAGCCGGCTGCTCCAACTTTGAAGCACATTTGGAAAATCGTGTTCATCCTTAAACCCAAGTTTTTGGCGAAACTCCTGGGACCATGTGAACTTATTGTTCGGAGCCAGCGGATCCAGATTCACAACGTCCATATCCCACAGCGCGATGTCCAGCGCGTCACTTGTAAGCTTATATTTCATCAACTCATATTCCACGGCGTTCCGATAGCCGTCCGCCGATAATCCGCGAGTATCTCCGTTTTCTCTTTTTTCCCAAATATTCTCGTCCATTTGTAACGATTACCTCCGCCAATCGGACTTTTACAAAGGAGTCCGTATTTTCAGGCTTTTTTATGATTTATTATAATAATGAGAAAACTCTATTTTGCGTTATAAGCTTTGTTATCAGCACATAATATATTATATGCGGATTTAAAATGCAAATAACGCGGCAAGTAAAACTGGTTATAGCGCCAATAACATCGGGATAAACATTCGCGTGTCGGGGAGCAGATTCATTTATGGCAATCAAGCTGCAAATGATGTATCATTTCATAAAATCTTTCGTCTATGGTATCCCCATTTCGATAATAGTTTGAAAGAAAAATTAATAAACAAATATATATAGAAAGGACACTGTATTTTAGAACTCCGCCATAAGAACTTTCAGTTCTTTAAATAATACAAAGGAAAGAAGGTACGCCATGAAAGTTTCAGCTATAGAAACCGAAAAACTGTTGAATGGAGACCAGACGTTTAAGCAACTGGGGTTTTCAATGCTGCTCGCGCGCTTGCGCAAACTTTATATCCAGGATTCTTCACAGGAAAATTTGGAAAAGTACGCTGATGAAATCAATGCGTTCTTTGACAAATTCAAGATTATTATGGGCACTGACTACGAAGCTATCTCAAAATCATTAAAAGCAGAAGGAGTAAGCCATGTTTTGACTTTTGATGAAGCGTCCGATCTGATCAACAATGGAAAGCTGCTTCATATCGCGGGGACGGAAGCCCTGCTGCGAAAATTGCCCAAGGGCAGTTGGATTGGCGGTTCCACCGAGTATTTCATGGCCGATGACGGCGGCAAGATTTCCGGAGAGTTGCTGTTGGTAACGGAGTTTCCTTACAAGGATTTTTCCATACAATCCTACGACGCGGCTGAAATCGCAAATGTGGCCAACGACTCTTTTGAAAACGGCTTTTCCGTTGTGATAATGCCTTACGACAGCGAAGTGAATATAGTGTACGCCGAAAACGCGGCGAGTTATGAGAATATCTTTATGCGGAATATCGTTGGATGGATTTCGGGCGTAAATCTCGACATTCCCGGACAGAAGCCGATCGCAGTCAACGGCATGACACGGGAGGCGAATACGAATAAAGCGGTTGCGCTGCATTTAAAGGTTCCGGAGGGCAAAATTGCCAAGATCAACATTATCAATATATTTACGCCGGATGAAAATTCTCCGGTCATTGAGTTTACCGAGGAAGGTTTTTCAGCGGTAAATTGCCTTGTGGGCGGCGAGGAGACGACCTTAGCCGATTACATAGAGCAAAACGGAATAGACGTCAAGCTTCCGCTCGTCGGGGATTATTCCGGCAACGGCGTCAATATATCGTTTAAGTCCATTGAGAATGGGGTCGTCAATTTCTACGCGCCGGTGTTCAGCGGCATCAAATACAGGCCCGCGAAAAAAATACCGGATTACGCGGCGGCGTTTCACAGCAATATAGCCGGCATCAGAGGCGAGAACGCCATATTTTCCTGCAACTGCGTGTTAAATTTCTTGTACGGCGAGCTTGAAGGTAAAAAAATCGGCACATTTATCGGACCTGTCACGTTTGGCGAAATTGCGTACCAACTCGTGAATCAGACCTTGGTATTTGTGACGGTCACCGATTGACGGCTATGTCTATAGATATCTTCTGGAGGAAAAATAAATGATTAAACTTTATACTGCTTTCACAAAGGAAATAGACGACGCAAAAGCGGCTGTGAGAGAGATTTGCGAACAACTGAATCCCTCTAAAAACGCTCTTAAAAACACAATCGGGATTATTCATTTTTACTATGAATTTGCCGAAACGGGCGTTTGCCAGGCAATTATCGACGCTTTGCCCTTTGAATTAGCCGGTTGTGTGTCGTCGTATTCGGCTACGGGAGGGGAATACGGAGACATTGCCCTGTGTATAACCATGATCACAAGCGACGACGCCGATTTTTCCATTCGCACTCTGGATGAAGTGGATAAAAAATCACAGGAGCAGATTTTTGAAGAAATAACGCAACTGTGCAAGGAATTGTGCGCCGAGAAAAAACCGAAAATGGTTATGCCGTTTATACCTCCAATGAAGCACTTTGGCGGTGACGAATTGGTTTCGGTTGTTAACGCGATGCCCGATCCCTTTCCGATGTTCGGAACGATATCGTTCAATACGGAAGATATAAAAGGAGCGAATTACGTGGTGGGAGGCGGTAAAATATCATCCGCGTTTGCGTTCCTCGCTTTTTATGGAGATGTGGAACCGACTTTCCACGTTACCACGGCGTTCGCTTTTGATGAAAGTTTTGTGGGCGCCGCTAAAATTACCGAATCGGATGGTCTCGTTCTGAAAACGATAAACGATATAACCGCTTTGAGTTATTTAAGAAAACAGGGAATGATAACATCTGAAAACGCTGTTATTGGTTCGGCTATATGGGCTGTTCCGGCTATCTTAACGTATCCGAACGGCACAAAGGTCGTCCGCGCTTTCCTCGGAGTTGTCGAAGGCACGGAGTTTATTATTTCCACAGGCACAATAGAAGTAGGCACGCAAATAAAGTTTGCCTTTCTGGATGGCGAAAAAACGCTCTCAAGCGCGGAAAGTCTGATAAAAAACCTGAGCGAAACAAAGAAGAACGATATCATAGCGTACAGTTGCGCGGCGCGCGCATGGTCTCTGGGAGCGAAGTTTTTTGCCGAAGCGCAGAAAATCGCAGAGTGCGCGGAAAAATACCAGTTGGATCATGATGATCCGTTTAATTATTCAGTGGCATATTCGGGGGGCGAGATATGCCCTGTCACGGATAATACGGGAAAACTGGTGAACGCTCTGCATAACTATACGCTTATAGCATGTTCGTTTAATTGAGGAGATGGGTATCTAAATGGAAAGAACTGCGAACGATGCGGGGCTCGCGCCGGAAATAATTGCTCTGAAAGAGGAAAATCTTAAACTTGAGGAGGAAAAACATAAACTTGAGTTGAAGCTGCGCGCCGCTAACCGCGAGTTGATTCAGCGCGACCGCACGATTACCGCTCTTGAAAGCAACTACGGCGTTAAAATGAATATGTTCCGCACGCTCGCAGGCGAAAATGAAAAACATCAGATATTCCTTATGCATTTAATGAAAAACAGCGTGGATTTCCTGATCCTTGTGGACTATCACTTAAATGTGGCGTACTGTTCGGATTCCTTCCTGCATAAAGTCGGCGCGAAAAATTTTGAAGCAATCGAAAATAAGAATATCCTCGACGTATATGGCGCGTTCGCCGACAGCGAATTGTTCGGTCTGCTCGCGGATATGCTTGCGATCGCGGTTGGACAGGACGAAACCTCGCGCCATGACGTTTTGGCGGATATTGACGGCGGCGGCGAACCGCGGGTTTACCGCGTTACAAACACGCCGATGATTGATAAGAATGTGAACGGCGTGATTATTAACTGGAATGATATCACCGACATCATAGACGCCAGGGACAAAGCGGAGGAAGCGAGTAAAGCGAAGGGTGATTTTCTGTCCAATATGAGCCACGAAATCCGCACGCCGATGAGCGCGATCATCGGCATGACGGCTATAGGAAAAAAAGCGGGGGATATTGAGCAGAAAAATTATGCTCTGAATAAGATAGCGGACGCGTCATCACACCTGCTTGGCATAATAAACGATGTGCTCGACATGGCAAAGATTGAAGCGAATAAATTGGAATTGGCGCCTATCGAGTTTAATTTTGAAAGAATGCTGCAAAAAGTGATAACGGTCATAAATTTCCGCGTGGATGAAAAGCGGCAAAAGCTTAACGTGAATATCGATCAAAACATACCGCGCTTTATTATCGGGGACGACCAGCGTCTGGCGCAGGTAATGACAAACCTGTTGTCCAATGCCGTAAAATTCACGCCGGAGGGGGGCGATATCTACCTTAACGTGTCTTTATCCGGGGAAACCGACGAAAATATTGAGCTGCACATCGAAGTGGCGGACAGCGGAATAGGCATAGCCGCCGAACATCATGCGAAGCTTTTCAAAGCGTTCGAACAGGCGGAAAGCGGAACGAGCCGTGAATATGGGGGCACCGGTTTGGGACTTGTCATTTCTCAGCGCATTATTGAGCTCATGGGCGGCAGGATCAGGGTTGAATCGGAATTCGGCAAAGGAGCAAAATTTTTTTTCACGGTAAAAATGGTTCGCGGCAATAAAGATTTCCGCTCAATGCTGGCTCCCGGGGTTAATTGGGAAAACGTAAGAATTTTAGTCGTCGACGACATAAGTGAAATACGCAATCAATTCCAGGAGACATTTAACCCGCTTAACATAAAATGCGATGTGGCGTCCGACGGTTTCGAAGCTTGTCGACTCATTGAAGAACGCGGCGCGTATGATATATATTTTATTGATTGGAATATGCCGGGTATGGACGGAATTGAATTAGCCGGAAAAATCAAGTCGTATGCGGGAAACAAACCGTCCATGGTGACATTGATTACAGCGATGGATTGGGAGCAGGTCAAGGACGAGGCGCGTAACGCGGGCGTGAACAAATGTCTGCTGAAACCGCTGTTCTCGTCAATGATTATTGATTGCGTAAACGAGTGTTTAGGCATGGACATTACCCGGGAAAAACACGCGGTTAACGTCGGCGAATTTGCCGGCAAGAGGCTTCTGCTTGCCGAAGACATTGAAATTAACCGCGAAATACTTATAGGACTCCTGGAAAGTACGGGCCTTATCATAGACTGTGCCGAACATGGCAAGGAAGCCCTGGATATTATAACGGCGACTCCCGAAAAATACGACATCGTGTTCATGGATTTACAAATGCCTCAAATGGACGGGCTTGAAGCGACAAGCCGAATCCGCGCACTTCCCTCGCATCAGCGCGAAAATTTGCCGATAATAGCGTTAACCGCGAACGTCTTTAAGGATGACATTGCGGCTTGTCTTTCGGCAGGCATGGACGATCATCTCGGCAAACCGCTCGATATCGACATAGTATTGGAGAAGCTGCGGAAATATTTAATGAAACAAGGCTGAAGACGTAAAATCGCCTCACGCGGTCAATGACGTGCAGGGAATCACAAATATCCCTTCGGGCGTCCTCCTGCAAAACTCCGTTTTGCCAACCAAAACCGCCATAAAAGCAGGTTCGGGATTTCGTGCCGCCGGGTTCATGGTCAGCTTATTTTTAAGACGCAGCAGATTTGCAACGCCTTCCGCTATTTTGTTTTCGCTCAGCTTTATTTCGATTCCCGCCCAACGCCCATCTCTGAGTTCAATGATCGCATCGACTTCGAGATTGTCGGAATCCCTGTAATACTTAACGGGATCGGGCAATACAGAGTCCATGCATGAAGCATATATCCTCAAATCCCTAAGACACAATTCCTCAAATAGTTTTCCAAACAACTGCCCGTCCTGAAGTAACCGGTCTTTGTTCGCCCCAAGTAACGCAGTTGCCAGCGATGGATCGACAAAACTGCGTTTCGGCTTCACCCGCAATCGCGATTTTGAACGAATAGGAGCATCCCATCCGCATAAATCCTCTATAATAAATCGCTCTTTGAACGTACTTAAAAGCGCTTCGATATGCTGCCTTGAAGCGAGCTCTTTTTTGCCGTCAATATTTCCTTCCACGATATCGCTCGCGATCGTCCGATACGTCACAGCCTGTCCTATGTTTCTCGCCAAAGACGCAAGGAAACGTCTCAGTCTGTATTCGTTTACCCCATTCCTTTTACCGATAGAAGATAACAGCGTATCCAGATATTGGTTCGGTATCAGCTCCGCGTCCTCCGGCTCAATGTGCAAAGCCCCCGGCCATCCGCCCTTACAAATCAGGCTTGCGATGTCTCGAAGGTCTGTCCGTACACGAACGCTCTCAAAGCGCCCCTCGAACAATCCTCCAAGCGAGACCGAACCATCCGAATCTCCGGTCTCATAAAGGCTCATCGGTCTGAGATGAATGCGGGATATTCGTCCTGTTCCGCTATGAACGGTTTCTTCTTTCTTTGGCGTAGACGATCCTGTCAGAATATACAGTCCGCGTTCGCCTGCGGCGGCGTCGACGGCCAGGCGCGTTTCGTCCCAAAGCGACGGAACCTCCTGCCATTCGTCAATTACGTGAGGCTTCCCGCCTTCAAAGGCCAGGCTGGGATCCGCTTCGATAAGCGATCTGGTTCCCGCGTTTGAAAGATTGACTTTACTCTCGGCATGAGCCTCCGCCATCCATGTTTTTCCGCACCACATGGTTCCTGTGATTTCAACCGCGCCAAAGGCGCGAAGGTGCTTTTCGAGCCGCTTGTCAAGCAATCGGTCTTTGTATTCACTGTTTCGCAATGTCATATCCTGACGCCTCGCACATTATAATACTTCAGAATATAACAAAATAGAGCGAGATTCGTCAACATAATAGAGGGTGTGTCATTAACATAATAGAGTGTCGCATGTCGTGAAAATATTTTTTTCGTTTTACGCCTTCACTCGATGAGTGCGGACATTTTCGAATATGTACTCGAACGACACCACAGGCGCGCAGGCTTTGACTTTCTTCGTGATTGGCGTTAGGATAAACGTGTTGAAAGGGACATACGAGGGACATACTTGATTTGGCACGTAATTCGGGTGCTTCGCCGCCGCAAGCGCGAATGATAATGCGAGGGACGGCATTGATGTCGCTCGTTTTTGGACGTGCGGGTGGCACAGTTTCTTGTGCGAGCCTGCGCTACCAAAGCCATTTGACTTTGTATTTTTGAATATTTTCGTCCGCTGTAACGATTGTAAAACTCTCAGCTAACGCTGTAGCGATGATCAGCCTGTCGAACGGGTCTTTGTGAAAATCCTCCAGCCCCCCGAGAAGGTTTAAATATTTACGGTTTACTCCTGTTTCATAGAAGTCGTTATGGTCAATTACACGGTAAAATTCCGAAAGTCCGCCATCAAACCGCAGCTTTTGCGCTCCGAGTTTTATTACGACTTCCCAAGCAGAAACAATGCTGACATACCTTATGTTATTCTCGTCAGCAATAGCGCTTTTCGCTTTTGCCGACAATTTGTTGATGTCACTTGCAAGCCATAGAATGATATGAGTATCAAGCAGTAACTTCATCACACATAGTCCTTAAATTCTTCCATAGGCGCGTCAAAATCGTCAGACATCCATATTTTCCCTTCCCATCCGCCAAATCGAGGAACGCATTGCTTTCTCATTGTCAAATCCATTGGTATATCGCCTTTTTCCACGATTTGAACCAAGTAGATATTGATAGCCGTGGACAGATCCATGCCAATCCTGTTCAATACATTTTGCGCTTTTATTTTTAATTCCCCATCCATGCGTACGTTTAAGTCTACCAAAGCCATAATGATCCCTCACAAAAAAATTATATTCAAAATACTAACTCTTCCTGGTTTTCTAAATATTTTTCCGTTTCGATATCGGCCGGCCGTTTCGTATTCGGATTTACCTTCCGTGCCCGTCACCAATTTTCCGCCGCCGACTTCGTACTATCATCTATGCGAATTTGTATAATAGCCATGCTAAACCTCCGATATTGAATGAATTGCAGCTACATTGAAATGCAATCAATTGTGTTTGTCAAGCATCGACAACGCTCACATGGACAAGCTTACTATCCCATATGGTACTGTGTTAACAGCGGAAGGCACGGCGGCAAATCATTGCGCGAACAACCCGATGCCGGGATATCCTGAAGGCGTCGCGCGAATTATGCTCTTTTGGATACCGAAAGAAATTTATCGGGCGGTTTCCTTAAATTCAAGAGCGTTTAGCACGTCCTGTATTGATATTCCGTTTTCACGCGCAATTTTGGCAATATCCTCATACTCGGGTTTGGATTTTTTGACGCCGAAGCCGTGAGAAGTTTTAATTTTAATTTTGCCGAATTTCGTTTCAATTTCCGTCTGTTCTCTTTTTAATGCATATCGGCGGCTTATGTATTCTCTGATTCCAAGCGTGGAAGTATGCTTGAAAATCAGCGAAAGCATTTTATCTTTTTCATCCGCGCGGCACATACAAGTTAAGCTTAATCCCGCGCGGCCTTTCTTCATTACCATCGGCGTTGTGTAAACGTCAAGCGCTCCTTCGTCAAATAAAAACTGTTGAATGAACGCCACGGCTTCGGGCGTCATATCGTCCAAATTACATACGAGTTCCACAACTTCATCATGCGCTCTGTCGGCGTCGCCGAAATAAGCCCGGACGCAATTTACTCTTTTGAAATCTTTTTTACCCATGCCGTATCCGAGATTGGCAACCGCTATCAGGGGCATTTCGCAAAACTTTTTCACGAAATGTTTTAATAATGCGGCACCTGTCGGCGTGCAAAGCTCCCCCGTTATTTGGTCGTTATATATGGGGACGCCGCGTAAAATATACGCGGTTGCCGGAGCCGGAACCGGAAGAATGCCGTGAGCGCAGCGAACCTGCCCGCTGCCGACGTTCACCGGGGAAGCCAGAATGAGCTCCGGCGCAAGTTCCTCTATAAGCATACAGCAGCCGACAATATCGGCAACCGCGTCCATCTCCCCTACTTCATGAAAATGGATTTGATTTACCGGCACGCCGTGGACATGGCTTTCAGCCTCGGCTAACAACTTATAAACTTCAAGTGCATTCTTTTTTACGCTATCCGAAATATTTAAACGCCCTATCAGGTCTTCAATATCGTGATAACCGCCGTGATGATGCTCATGTCCGTCATGTTTGTTTTCATTCTGTTCATGGCGGTGGCAGCTGAGCGAATATTCTTCCTCTCCGTTTATTTCAACTTTGATACGAGTCCCTTTAATACCGCATTTTATGGACGGTTCCTTTGAAATATTCACGCCCGGAATACCCGCGCCGTTCAGGCGATTCAAAAAAACATCGGGATCGCCGTGAAGTTCAAGCAGCGCCGCCATCAACATATCACCCGCCGCGCCCATATTGCATTCAAAATAGAGGGTTTTCATTTCTTCTTCACCTGCTTTGATGGTTTATCATGCTTGCAAGATAACCCGCGCCGAATCCGTTGTCGATATTGACGACGCTCACGCCGCTCGCGCAGGAATTAAGCATTGTGAGCAGCGCGGAAACCCCGCCGAAGGAAGCTCCGTAACCGATGCTTG
>Ga0099364_10007089_pt1 | contig 16121 bp, 13 predicted proteins | sample TergutTh196P3_FD_73070 | JGI IMG/M metagenome (GOLD analysis project Ga0099364, IMG submission 73070) | Microcerotermes parvus P3 segment gut microbial communities from Pointe-Noire, Republic of the Congo - Th196 P3 | ecosystem: Host-associated > Arthropoda: Insects > Digestive system > Gut ...
AATTGGTCACAGGTTGAGCACCGTAGAGGGAATCGAGATGACGCAGTATTCTTACAATCTTTGCGATTCGGTCGGCACTGTAATTGCGTTCGGCTTCCACTGTGTCGATGAACTTGATGATGAGTTGCTCGACGAGGATTTCGTCGGGATCGAGAAATGCCTGCCGCCCGTTGGTGACAAATTCGGCGATCACCCGGTCGTATTCCCTTCGGCTGGCTTGGGTGCCGTATTTGCCGAGATAGAAGGTTTTCCCCTTGATTCGGACGTAGGCTCGGTCGGTGGACTTGTGGCGGCAGTACTTGGGAAGCTGCTTTTTTGTGTAAGTCATTGGAAATCTCCTTGGAATAAAGTGTGTCTTTGACACAGTTTATCAAGTCTGTACATTGCTTCCAAATTTTATATTGCATTCATAAGTCAATACCTTATAACGGGTTACGAACATTCAATAAAAAATCAGTTTGACACAGTACAGTCCGTCGACACGTTTATTTTCCATCCGAGTCTCCTTGCAGTTTTCCATCATACATTCGGAGAAGAGAAATTGTTATGCCGAATAAATTGACACAAACAAGGGACGGTTTTTATGAAAAAAATCCAAAAATTGATATTGGAGATTTTTCCGATCTGTGGTATGATACAGGGATTGCACGTCGGAAGTGAAGGATCACTTCCCGTTTGATCCCCTAACTAAGGAGTAAAAAATGTCAAGGACGACTATTGCGGAGAGAAAATGCGCATTGCTAAACCACCCTACGGCGAATCATTCGACCGATGTCCGCATTAACATCGATGAAGTAGCCTCACCCTTCGGTGACGACGACCTCATCGACGATTTCCGATCAGCCGATATCTTCGGCAATTTCGGCGGACAAAACAGACTTTCTGACGAAGATGACTGCTTCGCATATTTCCTTCACACCCCTTCGGAACACGATCCCGACTCCGAAGACGAAGAGGACGATTTCGGCATCGAAAGAGGTACAGACAAGTCCCAAGTCTCCCTCACCGTCTGCCAAGACGAAACTACCGGCGATGCCGCCGATGAAGACCTCGAACAGATATTGAACCTCACAGCCGAACCGGAAAAATGGAACAGCGATCCGATCCGCCTCTACTTTTCCCAAATGACGCACATTCCGCTTCTGACCAAAGAAGACGAAGTCGTCTATTCCAAACGGATCGAAAAATGGCGGCGTGCCTTCCGCCGTTCCGTTCTCGGCTCCCCCTTTGGACTGCAAAACGCATTCCAAATGCTGACCAAAGTTTTTCACGGACAGCTCGCTTTTGAACGGACTATCAGCGAAAAACTCTCCAAAACGCAGGTACTTCATCGGATTCCTCAATGCCTGCGGACACTCGGTCCAATGTTGAATACGACTTCGGCGGACTTCAATCTTTTGGTACGGAAGAGTACCAAGAAAGCACAGAAACCGCAGATACGAAAGCGTATCAAACAGCGGCACCATCGGGCGTTGATTCTCGTCGAAGAGATGAATCTCCGTAACCGCAAGGTGCATATCATTATGAAACAACTCGAGACGATCTCTGCCAGAATGGACGAGATACTCGAATTGCTGAACGATCCTAGCGTCAAAATGATGCCGGATCGCAAAGACTTGCTGACGAAGGAGTTACGCCGCATCACTCGGGCGGTGCAGGAGAGTCCGCGGTCGTTACGCCGCCGTTGCGTCGAAATGAAACGGCTGCTCAAAGAGTACGAAGAGGCAAAGAACGACATGTGCCGGAGTAATCTTCGGCTGGTCATTGCGGTGGCGAAAAAGTACCGCAATCGCGGAATCAGTTTTCTCGACTTGATTCAAGAGGGGAATACCGGTCTGATGCGTGCCATCGATAAGTTTGAGTACCAGCGTGGATTCAAGTTTTCGACGTATGCGATTTGGTGGATTCGTCAGGCACTTACTCGGGCGATTGCGGAGCAGTCTCGGACGATCCGCATTCCGGTACACATGATTGATGCTCTTTCGCAGATTCGCAATGCGACTCGGGACATTTATCAAGCGACGGGGCGTCATCCGGGCATAACGGAGATTTCCGAGGCGACGGGCATGTCGATTGACGAGATCCGCCGCACGATGGTCATGGGGGCGAATCCGATCAGTTTGGAGCATCCGATTGGCGAAGCGGAAGATGGTTGTTTCGGTGAATTGGTTGCGGACACTTCGGCGGAGCGACCGGAACACACGGCGTCGAATGATATGCTGAAAAGGGAGATCGGCAAACTGTTGACGATTTTAACGCATCGTGAGCGGGAGATCATCAAATTGCGTTTCGGTTTAGAGAACGGTTATTCGTACACATTGGAGGAGGTGGGGCGTATTTTTCAGGTTTCTCGTGAACGTGTTCGGCAGATCGAGCAGAAGGCGGTGGAGAAGTTACAGCAGCCGGGCAGGTGTCAGCACTTGGCGAGCTTTCTTCATGTTGCGGAAGCGGAGTAAGGTTCGCAGCGCAATGAAGGGTGGTGCACTTACGGTTTACACTGTCCCCTTTAATTACAATACATTCCGGCTTTTGTTCAACGTTAACAAAGAGCGCAGCACAATGACGGAGGGGCGTCGAAGATTTTGTGGAGCCTTTTTCCAGCGAGCGGGGGGCGTTAGCCCCCCGTTGGGGTACGAAGTGTGTTGGTTTTCCATCGGGGGGGCTAATGCCCCCCGCTCGCTTATGTTGCTCGCTTATGTTGTGAGTCCACATAAACACTGTCTAACGGGTATATCACTTTCCGGCGGAAGCCTAACCCTTTATTTTTAACTACAAAGAGCACAAGGGGCACAAAGATTCCCCAAGACAAAACGCCCCATTTCTACCCGTTGGCAGTGTAGCACGCCCTGCCAGCGGGGCGGCTAACTAGATTCCGATACGGGTTCTTTTGACTTTCACACATATTTCGTCATTACCCAATCGACAAACCGCGGAAAAAATCGGTTTAACTTTTCCAAAAACGCTGCAGGAAAGTAAGGAATAATTTTGTGTGTGCCCCGTTTCATCGCCCGGACAATGCGTACCGCTACGTGTTCTGACGTTACGGGGCGATGCTTCGGCAAAGAAGGTGCACTCGTCGATTGGTACAACACATCGAAAAACTCCGTCTGCGTTGTGCCGGGACAAACGAGTAACACGTCGATGCCGTTCTGTGCAAATTCGGCACGCATTACTTCCGACAAACCGGAGACGGCGAACTTTGCCGCACCATACGCACCGTAGTGCGGCACACCCCGTAAACCGACGACGGAACTCAAATTGACCACCATCGGCTGCGTTCCCCGTTTCAAATGCGGCAGCGCTAGTTGGGTCAGTTCAAAGAGAGCGAAAAAATTGACTTCGAACATCCGCCGTAGTGTTTCCTGTGTTGTGTTTTCTATAAGGGCGGTCGCCCCCACACCGGCATTGTTGATTAAAATATCCAAACCGCCGAGCTGCTTGACTGCCGACTGTACTGCTCTGTGCCGAACTTCGGGGACGGTAATATCTCCGTCGATGAGGATAACTTTTCCGCTTCTCTGTTGCTGCTTAATTTTTTCGGATATTTTTTGGAGTCTTTCTTTTCGTCGGGCAAGCAGTACGAGATCGGCGCCTTCGTTTGCCAGCAGAGAAGCCAATACTTCTCCGATGCCTGCCGAAGCGCCGGTTAATAGAATCCGTTTTTTATCGAGTGATCGCCGCATGGTGGAATGATATATTTATGGGAACCTCTAATAAGGCTTCCGCCGGAAAGTTTCATACCCGCTGCCGTCATTACACGTTCCAAAAATTATTAAAGCATTCCGGCTTTTGTTAACGTGGAACAGAAGCCGGAATGGAGCGTAGCGCAATGACGGAGGGACTGTCTAATGGGTATATCAATTTTTGGCGGAAGCCTAATACCCAATTCTTTTTTCGGTAGTGTCTCTGATTTATTGTTTTGTTTTTATTTCTTTGATCTGTTATGCTTTGTTTTTATTTTGGAAGGAGTCTCTATGATGGTTCAAGCTCCTCTTCATTGTTCCTTTTGCCTTAAAAGAATGATTGTCCTACGAAAAAAATCAATCTACCGGCAACGTTGTATCATACTGTAAGATACCTGTAAATAGGGGGGCTAATGCGCTCATAAAAACTCCTCGTCAACAAGATAAGACCAATCGTATCGAACCCTTGTCGGGTAAGGTATATAAACGGTTTTTTTACAGATACAGCTCTGTTAACTTATGAACGCATCTCTGTTAAAATTCTTCCGGTATCTACTTTGTATCCGGTTTCATGATACGGACTCAAGATTCCATTTCCTTCAATTTTCCTCCCCGCCGCTCCCGATGGGGTCACAAGGGAACCTTCGGCACAGTTCTCGGCATCGGCGGTTCACGCGGAATGGCAGGAGCCGTTGCACTGGCAGGACGAGCCGCCCTGCTCGCCGGCGCTGGACTGGTAAGGCTTGCCGTGCCTGATCCCATCCTCGAAACAGTTGCCGGATACTCGCCAGAACCGACAACGATACCCTGTCCCGCCGACAACGCCGGACGCTTTGCCCTTGAATCTCTCGACACCCTGTTAGCACACGCTGAACATTGTACCGCCCTGTTCCTCGGACCCGGCTTGGGACGCTCCGAAGAAATTGAACAGCTTGTTCCGCTCCTTCTGCAACGTCGTGTCAAGCCGATAGTGGTCGATGCTGATGCACTCAATGCACTGGCAGCGCACTCCGACACTAAAACGCAAGCGGAGCCGAAAGCAGTTTGGGGTAACAGCGTTGTGTTGACTCCCCATGCCGGAGAGTTTGCCCGATTGCAGAATGAACCGACACCCTCGGAAGAAAACATGAAAGAACGGCAATTGGCGGCAGTAGATTTCTCCCAGCAACACAATGTTTTGTTGGTGTTGAAAGGACACCGCACTATCATTACGGATGGTACGCAACTTGCGGTCAACACGACGGGAAATCCCGGTATGGCGACAGGAGGCAGCGGCGATGTGCTGACAGGAATTATTGCAGGATTGATCGCACAAAACTTCGCATCGCTATATGAGACCGTTAGGCTTGCCGTGCATATTCACGGTTTGGCAGGAGACATTGCGGCGGCTCGGCTTGGCGAAATATCTGTAACAGCAACGGCTATTCTCGAAGCGATTCCAGAGAGCATGAAAATTTAGTTGCATATTACAAAACAGCAATAAGCGAGCAACATAAGCGAGCGGGGGGCATTAGCCCCCCGATGGAAAACCAACACACTTCGCAACCCAACGGGGGGCTAACGCCCCCCGCTCGCTGGAAAAAGACTCCACAAAATTTTTGACACCCTTCCGTCATTGTGCTGCGCTCTTTGTTAAAGTTGAACAAAAGCCGGAATGTATTGTTATTAAAGGGGACAGTGTAATGACGGCAACGGGTATGAAACTTTCCGGCGAAAGCCTTATTAGAGGTTCCATAACCTCGACGACATCCTCATTTTAGAAGTTAATTCTGAAACTCGTTGCAAAGATGTCTTCTGTTGCTCGGTATCCGCCGGTGCCTTGTTTGGCACCTTCGGAACGAACATACTCAAACATCATTCGGGTAGTCGGATTCAAATACCAATTCAAGCCGAAAACCAAGTCTGTTGTGCGACCGCCGGAATGGGAAGCGTCAACCACTCCATCGATCACCCTGGGAGCCGCTCGGGCAACCCGATCCGAATCGGTAAAGCCCCATTGCGTATAGACTTCCCAAGCACCAATCGACTGGATACCAAATCCCTTCGCCTTGCCATGACAAGTTTGAATGAACTCCTCTACGCACAGGAAGTTTTGTTTCAACCTGACACCGCCCGGCGTACCGCTCCTTTTGTTGTAAAGCCGGACATCGCCCGTCAGAAAGTATCGGGCTTCGACGTAACCGCCGTACATATCACGCCCTTCGCCGAATGAACCGGCAAAGAGTTCCGATGTGATCGCCAACGGACCACATCCCCACATTGCTTCGAGACCGCCCTGATTGTAGGACGATGCATTAAGCGCCGTAGTAGCAAACCACGCGTTTGCACTACTGAACCCGCCGATTCTTGCGCCGGGTGCTGTGAAGTCATCGCCTCCTTTGGGTCTTTCGCGGTACATATAATGTCCGCCGAAGTGCAAAAATCTTTTCCCGTCTTGTGCATAGTACGGTACAAAAGTCAATCGGGAATTGTAAATCATTCCTTGGGGATCAGAGATAATTTTAGGACCAGCACTCACACCGGTTGACTCAAAAATGCCATTGAACCAACGCACTTGTTCGTTGGCAAAATAGTAGGTTTGCCCCACACCGAACCGCCGACCGAGCGTGAATGCCTGGCTTGCCGTAGGCGTGTCTATAGCGGTTGTGTTAAGCGGGGACGTGACCATTCCTACACCGGTTTCCACTCGATAATAACCGATTCGAAAATAATCGAGTCCGGGAACATTTTTGATCCCTATGAAAGCATCTCTGAATGCCGAATGATTACCGGCGAAACCGAGTTCCACACTGTAATCGAAGATACGGTATCCCGTACCGGTCATACCGACAAACACTTCTCTGGCACCGAGTGCGTTTTCTTGTCCCGCAAAATCTCCGTATTTGACGTGCGGATCGGCAAAAGTAACCGATTCGAGGAAAAGACGACCGCTCAGTTTGACTTCAAAGGCTTTGGTCGTGTCCACTTTGTCAACCTTCTTTTTCAATGCTTCTTCCAGCATGTCCATCCGGTATTCCAGATAGGAATCGGATGTTCCGGCAGGCGTATTCGTTGCATAATACGATGCAGGCACGGCGGAGCCGGGGGTTAAATTTTGAGCGAGGATGCTACCTGCTCCGAGGGACAACACTGCGACGGCAGTGAATAGGAACTTTGTAATTTTCATAAAACCTCCACAGGGTAAGGGAATGAGCCGGAATACCGGCTAAATTATTTAGCCGGTACTCCGGCTCTACGTCGGATAGTATCGGTAAGGGGGATTTTCCGGTTTGTTAACTTTTTCCGAAAGTATCGAAAATAGCAGAATTCCCGGCGCAGAAGCCGATACAAATAGAAGAACCGCTAGAATTAGAATATATTACCCAGTTTGAACGTGTCCGATTGCCCCAGCAAGGCTGCGTTCTGATATGCTTAACCACGAAGAGGTCAAAGGGGACACATCTTCGTTTTTGTAAGCAAGACCATTAACATTGGACTAACCGAGCAGCGAAGCAATATAACTTCGACTCTGATTCGTTAGTCCAAGAGCCTGCATGCCTGTCTGAAGCAAAATCTGATCCCTTACCACATTAGAAACGGCAAGAGCGTAATCGGTGTCGGAAATTATTGACTTCGCCGCCGTTAACTGTACAATGGAATCTTGTAAGGCATTCAAGTTAACATCCAAAGCATATTTTTGCGTTGCTCCGATTTCGCCTCGCTGCATCGAAATTTGAGAAATCGCTACTCCCAGGATTTGATCTGCCAAGCCGGGATTATTCGCCAACGACGCCGCTCCGCCGCTGAATAAGTCCATAAGCGTTCCTAATTCGCCGCCGACTTGATGCGTTTTGGTTCCTTCAATCGGTACCGTAACCTGTTGCTGGGCAACAACATCGGGACCGAGTTGGAATAGCGCCCCGCCGTTCTTCTCTGACATTGAACCGTCCAAAATCGGCTTTCCTAGCCAGTTGGTCGTTCCGGCGAATCGGTCAATCGATTGGAGGATTGCATCCATCTGCATTTGGTTTGCGGCTATCATTGCCGGCGTCATGACACCGGTATTTGCCGACTCGACTGCCAATGCCTTTGCTTCGATTAACAGATTGCTGATGTGCTTCATTCCGCTTTCGGCGATGTTCAGCATACTGTTTGCCATCATGGTATTTTTGACGGCGGCGTTGCTGGCGGCGATTTCGGAACGAAACAGTTCGGACGCAATGAGTCCCGCCGGATCATCCTTGCCGGAGTTGATCCGCTGACCGGTGGACAGCTGCGTCATCGTGTTCGCAAGACTTGCGTAAGTCCGCTGAACCTGATGCGCCGCCGCCAGAGAATCCGAAATGGAATTGACCGATAAACTCATGATGACTCCATTGTAATCCGGCAAAAGGAAAATTACAAGAGGGAACCTATAAAAGTCAAAATTTTATGTTGATGTGTTCCGAAAACGCAACGAATCGACACTTTGCGGTTAAATCTTTTTTACCGCAAGGGACGCCAAGGGCGAAAAGAATACGCAAAGGATTTTTTGTATTGTTAGAGGTTTCCAAAGGGAAGTGTAGCCTGGCGAGTGTCAGTAAACATCAGGAAATGCAATGAAGTTTTAGCCGCCGCACTTCTGCGGCGCATGGACAGTTGCATTTCACAAGTGAAAATCCCATTTTTCGTCATAATCGTTAAAGTTTGCTTAAAATTATGCCGAATGGGACGGCGAGGTCATTGTCCACTCCCGGAGTACATGTATGAGAAAGGTATTTTGCAAAGCGTTCCTGATTCAATCCGTTACCCTAAGGGTGTGTAAAAAATTTGCGGGTATTTTAAGCATTTTGCATGCGAGCGGGCAAGTGAGCAAGCGAGCGGGGGGCGTTAGCCCCCCGTTGGATGTCCAACACGCTTCGTACCCCGACGGGGGGCTAACGCCCCCCGCTCGCTGCGCCGCATCCACTTTATTTTTACACACCCTTACCTTAACATTGGTTTCCGCTTTTGCTTTCTCGACGGGCTGGGCACAGAATCCTATGAATCCCCTGCGAAGCGTCGGCAATTCACTCCGAAATATCGGTAGGAACAACGTCGAAGCTGATCCGAATAAGGAATACCTCCTTACCGAAATGGAGGGGCCCTACCTTATCTTTGCAACGGCTCTTTCGGGAACGAATGCCAAAAAAGAAGCTCACGCCCTTGTTCTGGAACTCCGTAAAACATACAACTGGAACGCTTTTGTCTATGAAAAAAACTTTACTTTTGATGCAAAAGAGCTCAATCAAGGGAGAAATCCGCACACAGGAATGCGGGCGGCATACCTGAATCCGGGCGGCGGAACGGAATACGGTATTTTGATAGGCAATTTCGCCTCATCGGAAGACAAGCAATTTGAAAAAACGCTCGCCGAAGTGAGGAAAACATTGCCGAAATCGTTAGAAGGCGGAAGATCGCCGACTCCGTTTTCGATGGCGTTCGGTCTGCCCAATCCGATGCTGCCTATCGATCACCAGCGGGGCGGAGTGGACGAGTTCCTCGTTAGGATTAACAAAGACCTTCCGTACAGTCTTTTGCGTAATCCTCGCCGCTATACAGTCCAGATCGCAACGTTCACCGGACATGCTGTTTATGAATACAGCGATTCGGTTTCTTCAACATTGGAGAGACTTTCCGCAGGTAATTCTCAACAGATGTCTGAACTTGAAAAGGCGGAACAGTCGGCGTCGAAACTCTGCGCAGCCCTGCGTGAGCGGGGAGTCGAAGCGTATGAATTTCATGAGCGGCACCGCAGCATTGTTACCGTCGGCAGTTTTGATCAATACAGTCAACGGTTGCCTAACGGGACGACTCGGTATCTTCCTATTGTTGAGCAAACCATTCAGCAGTATCAGGGACAATTTGACGGAAGGTCGTACAAACCCGTCGTCATCGGCAATGTCGGATACTATCTAGCACCTCAGATTATTGAGGTACCGAGACCAAGATAGAGATTCCACACTTTGCGGTTAAATCCTTTTTTAACCGCAAAGTACGCAAAGTCCAATTTCATGTCGCTTACAGTATAACATATCTAAATTACTCGTTGGTCCACAACACGTTTCGCTTTCCCCTCGCTGCGGGGAACCGACCCCGGCTGCATTAACGAAACCTTGGCGTGAATGCCCGTGATCTGATGAATCACATGACGGACTCGATTCTGAAACTCCTCAATCTCGCTGATTTTATCGCTGAAAACCTCCTGCCGGACTTCCAATCGGATTTCGATTTCGTCCAATCCGCCGAACTCTCTGGTCAGAACAATCTGATAGTGCGGCTCCGCACCCTCGACACGCAACAGCGCCGCCTCGATTTGACTCGGAAAAACATTGACGCCCCGAATAATCAACATATCGTCACTGCGGGCAGCGATCCGCTTCATCCGCCGAATCGTTCTGCCGCACGGACAAGGTTCCGTCATCAAGCACGTTAAATCCCTCGTTCGATAGCGGAGCATCGGCGTAGCAAATCGATCCAGCGTAGTGAAAACGAGTTCCCCCATTTGACCGTCCGGCAACGGTTGCAACGTTTCCGGGTCAATGATTTCAGGATAAAAATGGTCTTCGTAAAGATGTGTACCGTTTTGGTGGACGCACTCCGCTCCGACGCCGGGACCGCAGATTTCCGTGAGTCCGTAAATGTCGTAAGCTTTAATACCGCCTTCGGTTTCGATCTTCTGCCGCATTTCGTCCGACCAGGGTTCCGCTCCGAAAACGCCGATGCGCACCGGCAAGTCCCTAAGGTCAACGTCCATTACTTTCGCTTGGTCAATAATGTGCAGAAAATAAGAGGGTGTACAAGAGATAACGGTTGCACCGAAGTCCCTCATGAGCATCACCTGCCGCTCAGTATTACCGCCGGAGATCGGCACTACGGTCAGTCCGAGGGCTTGTCCGCCGTCGTGCAATCCGAGTCCGCCGGTGAAGAGTCCGTAACCGTAGGCGTTTTGCAAAATATCACCGACTCCGATGCCGTAGCCGCGCAACGCTCTTTCGACGCCTTCCGTCCAAACGGCAAGGTCGCCTTGCGTGTGAGCAATCACGACCGGCTTGCCGGTGGTGCCGCTGGAAGCGTGCATCCGTACAATTTTGTCCATCGGAACGGCAAAGAGACCGAAAGGATAAGTATCACGTAACACTTGTTTCGTAACGAAAGGCAATTTGTGCATATCGTCGAAACTCTTGATATCGTCAGGTGTTAAGCCCATCGCTCCCATTTGAGAGTGATACCAAGGACTGTGTTCGTAGGAGTGGCGGAGAATGATTTCAAACTTTTCCCATTGAATTTCCCGGAGTCGGGAAGGAGTGAGATAGTCGAGATTGGAAACGGAATTGAGTGTAGGGAGAGCCGTATTAGAATGACCTGCCATTGTTCGGGTTACGGTATTGTAGAAACGTTTTAACACGAGAGTGTCATCGTACCGGGCAGTATTGTACTATAAGAAACGGAAAAGTAAAAGGTAGAGCCGTAGGGGTGTGTAAACATAAAGTAGGTGTAGTACAAGCGAGCGGGGGGCGTTAGCCCCCCCGTTGGGGTACGAAGCGTGTTGGACATCCATCGGAGGGCTAACGCCCCCCGCTCGCTTGCGCCTCTCGCTTGCACTACACCTACTTTATGTTTACACACCCAACAACGAGTCTTGACTCTTACGCCGAGGTATGCTAGACTACCGGCGTTGTTCTCCTCTGCGTGTTTCGGCGGGACGATATGTACTTCAAGTGCGATGAAGCGGCTATAAAGGATACACAAAGGCAAAAAGGCAAGTTATTGCCATATCGAAGTATATCTCCATGCCGGCTGAATACGGCGATGACGCTCTTGGAAGTCTTACTTTCGCTAGCCATCTTCGGCGGAATGGTCGCGATTATCGGAGAATTGGCACGCAATGCTTTCACTAATGCTCGGATAGCACGCGATCTAATACAGGCGGAACTCTTGGCGGAAAGTATTATGGCAAAAATCCGGCTCGGCATCATCGAAATGGAAGATGTGTTCGATGTCCCCATCGGTTCTACTTATACGACCATCAATCCGGCGGATATCGTTTTGGATACCCATGCCGTTTCTGGAGATGCAGAAGCGGAGCGTTGGATTTATTCGGTGGAGGTGTTTTACGTTGACGAATATCTGAATTTGGTAGAAATTGCTGTAACGGTGAGGCAAAATGAGCCGGACAATCCTCGGGCTGTTGCCTGCCGACTCGTCCGCTGGCTCGCCCTTGAACCTGAAACGGAAGAGGAAGAGACAACGGAACCGTAAGACTCCGCCGGAAAGTAATATATCCGTTAGACAGTCCCTCCGTCATTGGGGTGTGTCAAAGTTTATGTGGACTCACAACATAAGCGAGCGGGGGGCTAACGCCCTCCGCTCGCTGGAAAAAAGACTCCACAAAATTTTCCCGACAAGGCAATAAGCCCGTCATCAGTTTCCCTGACGTTCTCTGATACCGCCTATGCTACGCTGTCCCGTATGTCATTGCGTCAAATCTTTTTGCAACTCCTCGGAACAATGCGTGCCGCAGACGGCACGGCTAACAGTGAACCTCTACTCGACTGGTCGGCACGCTTTCTGCCTCGGCATTTTAACAAGCCGCCCTCAACCATGCACCGCTGGCTTGCCGAACAACTCGACGGCTTTCACGATAAACGCAGCACCAAATTGAACATACTCGCACCCCGAAACTCCGCCAAGTCCACCATCGCCGCCCTCGCATATCCTCTGCACGAAATCCTCACAAAAAGAGAACCATACATCTGGATCGTCTCCGACACAATGTCGCAAGCACACACTCATCTTGATAACATCAAGAACGAACTCATCGGCAATCCGCTGCTTGCCGAAGTCTATCCCGAAGCATGCGGCAAAGGAAATCTATGGACCATCGGTTCCATTCGATTGCCCAACGGCGGCATCATCGAAGCCTTCGGCACCGGACAAAAACTACGCGGAAGAAAACGAGGAGAAAACCGACCGACATTGATCATCTGCGACGACCTTCAAAATGATCATCATACCGTTTCGTCAACGGCTCGAGACAAGAGCCGGGATTGGTTTCACGCCGCTCTTTTGAAAGCGGGTTCGCAACGGACGAATGTCATACACTTGGCGACGGCGTTGCATCGGGAAGCGATTGCATTAGAACTTCTCCGCACGCCCGGCTGGATTTCGCAAACGTTCAAAGCGATAGAGCAGTTTCCGAAAAACATGTCTCTCTGGTCGGACTGGGAAGCGGTCTATACCGACGTTAGCAATCCTAATCACGTTGCCGATGCCGATGCGTTTTATGAATTGCATCGCGATGCAATGAATGAGGGTGCAGTTGTGCTTTGGGCGGAGCAGGAATCGCTTTACGATTTGATGAAGATGCGGGTCGAAAGCGGTTACGCTTCCTTTGAGCGGGAGAAACAGAACTCGCCTATCAATCCTGATTTGTGCGAGTTTCCTGAAAAGTATTTTGAGGAACATATTTGGTACCAAACAATGCCGACGAACATTGCTGCTTCTGCATTGGCTCTCGACCCGAGCAAGGGTAAAGATTCTTCATTGGGGGACTATTCGGCATTCGTGTATGTTGCGTTGGGAGAGGATGGTCTTTTTTACGTCGATGCTCATTTGGAGCGTCTGCCGGTGTCCGACGTGGTTGCGAAGGGCGTAGAGTTGTATTTGAAGTATCGTCCGACGATATTTGCGGTGGAGGCGAATCAGTTTCAGGAATTGTTGTGTGAAGAGTTCGACCGGCAGTTAGCCGCTCCGCTTGCGGAGCGCACGGGTTCGGTCTATCCGATTAAAAACACTTTGAACAAAAAGACCCGCATTCGCAGATTGGACAGTTACTTGGCGATGCGTCGGTTGCGGTTTTGTTCGTTGTCTCCTTCGTGTCGGTTGGTGGTGGAGCAGTTACGTTCCTTTCCGATAGGTTCGCACGATGACGGTCCCGATGCTCTCGAAATGGCACTGCGGATGGTTGAATCGTTACAGGGTTATGGTATAAAGTAAATAGACCTTAGTTATGAATATCATAAAGGGATTGAAATGTTACGTTCCTTAATCTTTTTCCTTCTTGCCGCTTTTGTACTGACAATAGTAACTTCCGCGCAAGACGCTGACCGACGGACAATCTTTGCCGATGTCAACAATGTACAGGTTGCGAATAATTTCCGTCCCGGCGCAGTCTGCTTTTTCGGCGAAAACGCTTTTCCCATTTTGCTCGGATACACGGAAGGCAGACAAACACCGAGAATCCCTATGGCGGCGGCATCGCATTACGGAAAGGGACGCGTTGCCATATTCGGACACTCCGGGCTGGTCGGCGGCGATTTTTTTAACACCAATGAAGCTCTGACAATCAATCTCGTTTCTTGGCTCGCCGGAGAAACCAAACCGCTTGACCAAATTCACGTTGCTGTCATCGGCGAACAAGCAACAGCAGACTTTCTGAAAGAACAGAAATTCGCCGCCGATTTTTTTCGTGAATTTACCGATGCCGCCGTCTCGGAACAATACGACGTGTTAATCATCAATGCTGAAATAATCCGCGAAAATCAAATCGAAAAGATAGATGCTTTCGTCAAAAACGGCGGCGGTTTAATGGCAGCCGCCACCGGCTGGGGTTGGCAACAACTCAATCCTTCGGGCGACCTGAAAACAACCTTTGCCGGAAACAAACTCACCGCTCCGATGGGCTTGGTCTGGACAAGTCAATTTGTCCCACGACCGCGCAGCGGTTACGCACCGGCGCTGAATGCTTCCAAATTTCTGCATCCCAAAGTTGCCCTCGATGCCGTTCTCGAAGAACAAGCCGAGGCTGCCGACTGGACGCAAATCGTTGCCACGCTTGAACTTGCACTAGGCAGTATTCCTGAAAAGCAAGCCGCCGCGTTTGACGGTTTGCAAACGTTGATTACACGGCAGGTGATTCCGACGAAGCAGAATCCCGTCGTCGCTGCCGACCAACCGCTCGACCGGCTGGCAATGCTCCTACAAACGCAACGGTATATGAACGTGCAATCGCGAGGCGGACTGCTGGTGAGGCACGCCTCGGAGGGACTTGTCATTCCGAAGTTCGAAGCGGCGGCAGAGTTTCCGGGCAGTGTACCGGAGGATGCAGAGCGGGTGAAGCGAACAATAACCATCGACGCTTCAATTCCCGACTGGCACTCTACCGGACTGTATGCCGCACCGGGAGAGGTTGTTACGATTACGATTCCTGATGCCGCCGCTCGGAGCGGTCGGCTCTCCGTCCGAATTAGTGCGCTAAGCGATAGACTTTGGCATCTGCCCCGCTGGGAAAGGTATCCCGAAATTTCGATGACCGTGCAACTCACGCAGTCCGTTACAAAAATCGTCAATCCTTTCGGCGGAAATGTTTACGTCGTTGTCCCTCACAATGCACCCGCGGAAACTTTGTCCGTACAAATTGATGGAGCGGTCGAAGCCCCCTATTATGTGTTCGGTCAAACGACCGACGAAGAATGGAAGCAATCGCGGCAGTCGCCTGCTCCCTGGGCGGAGTTAGCGTCGGATCGAGTGATTCTCACGGTGCCGTCGCATCTTGTCCGGGAATTGGACAATCCGAAGGAAGTGATGGAGTTTTGGAACGGCGTGTTGGATGCCTGTGCGGAACTTGCCGCTTGGGAAGGACGTACTCGACCGGAACGCATTACGGCAGACCGACAGATCTCCGCCGGTTGGATGCACGCCGGCTATCCTGTGATGACACCGACGCAAACGGAAAGAGGCTTGACCGACTTGGCGTATTTGAAGGAGCGCGGCGATAAGTGGGGGTTCTTTCATGAGTTTGGACACAATCACCAATCGGGCGATTGGACATTCAGCGGGTCGGGCGAGGTTACGGTCAATCTTTTCACGCTTTACATTTTTGAGAAGATGTACGGTATTCCGATTAGCGAGACCCGTCGGGAGATGCGTCCCGAAGTACGCAAGGCGGCAAAGGAGCAGCACATTGCAGCGGGGGCTCCGTTTGCGCAGTGGCAACGTGATCCGTTTTTGGCACTGACGATGTACGTGGAGTTGATCGAGGAGTTCGGCTGGGAATCTTTTATTGCAGTCTTCGGTGAGTACCGGCGTTTGCCTGCGAATCAGCGTCCTCGTAACGATGACGAGAAGCGGGATCAGTGGATGGTTCGATTTTCGAATCAGGTGGGCAAGAATTTGGGACCGTTCTTCGACCAATGGGGCGTGCCGGCTTCGCAAGGTGCGAAGGATTCGATTGCCGAGTTGCCGGTTTGGCTGCCGGAGTGAAAGGGGGAACTTCTAATAATAGACTTGTTGCCTAACCCTTTTCATGCCTTTTCGGCGTTGAGTATCGCACAGACGAGTTTCGTTCGCAACAGGTGTTTGCGCCGCCGGTTGCAATAAGGATAGGACATTATCTTGAACACCTTTATCTGAGCATTGATGTTCTCTATCACAATACGA
>Ga0099364_10007090_pt1 | contig 16120 bp, 13 predicted proteins | sample TergutTh196P3_FD_73070 | JGI IMG/M metagenome (GOLD analysis project Ga0099364, IMG submission 73070) | Microcerotermes parvus P3 segment gut microbial communities from Pointe-Noire, Republic of the Congo - Th196 P3 | ecosystem: Host-associated > Arthropoda: Insects > Digestive system > Gut ...
CTTTTATTATTATTTTTCTTTTTTTTAATCAAAAAAAAAACAAACCCACACAAACAACAACCCCCCCCCCCCCCCCCCCCCCAAATTGCGCTAAACAAAGTTATTGCAGAGCAGGTTTCACAGAATTTAATTTCACATTCCTATAGGAGGTATCTATGAAAACAAAGCGTTTTCTTTTGGTGGCAGGCATTTTTGTTGCTCTGGTAATTTCCTGCTCATCATCAAGCAACAACGATGATGATCCAAGCAGCAGTTCTAGCGAAGGAACACCCAGCAGCAGCTCTAGCGACGAAACACCCAGCAGTAGTTCCAGCGAAGGCACACCGAGCAGCAGTTCCGTTGCACCGAGTTCGTCTTCGGCATTGAGCAGTTCAAGCGTTGAACCCAGCAGCAGTTCGGCAACGCAGAGCAGCAGCTCCGCTGCCGATGGCCCATGCGCAGGTTTTGTTGAAGGAACAATAAGAATAAATCATTACGGAAAAGACAAGCCCCAATTCTGCGATGAGCGAGATGGCAAGAAATATGTATATGCAACGATAGGTACTCAAATTTGGATGGCGGAGAATTTGAATTACGATGCTCTTGGCAGCAAATGCGGCAATACCCTTTCTGGCTCTGGCTCTGGCTCCCTAGTTGACGACAACACCTCAACTTGCGATACTTACGGCAGGCTTTACAATTGGAATACGGCAATGAACAATTTCGCAAGCTCTAACGCCGTTCCCAGTGGCGTTCAGGGCGTTTGCCCTTCCGGCTGGCATCTGCCCAGCGATGATGAGTGGGCTGTTTTGGAGACCGCAGTTGGCGGTTCTTCGTTGGCAGGCAGGCATTTGAAGGCTACTAGTGGTTGGATAGCTTATGGCGAGATACAGAATTTGGACACTTACGGCTTTGCGGCCCTTTCGGGCGGCCTCGGTCTCTTCGGTTTTAACAGCGTTGGCTACAGCGGCTACTGGTGGAGTGCTACGGAAGACAATGCCGGCAGTGCCTGGTACCGGAACATGGACTACGAATACGAGGATGTGGACAGGAGCTTCAACGATAAGAGCATCAGCCTGTTTAGCGTTCGCTGCTTAAAGGATGAACCAGAGGCTGGAAATGAAATTTGAAACAATAACATTAATCCTTAACTTAGGAGGTATATAATGAAAACAAAGCGTTTTCTTTTGGCGGCAGGCATTTTTATTGCTATGGTAATTTCTTGCTCATCATCAAGCAATGGCGATGATGATCCAAGCAGTAGTTCTGGCGGGGATCTTTCCTCATCCAGCGTTGAACACAGTAGTTCAAGCGAAGCATTGCAATCAAGCAGCAGCGAGATTGCAGCATCGTCAAGCAGTGTGAATCCCAGCAGTTCAAGCAGCAACGTGCCAGACGGCACGGGCACAGGCACAGAAAATGACCCCTTTACCATTGGCAGCGCAACAACGCTCCGCTATGCAGGCAGAGGAAATGACAACCCTGCGGGATACAAGGAATGGACGCTCTCGGCGCACTACAAACTCACCGCAGACATCACGCTGACTAGCGAGTGGACACCAATTGGCCATTGGAATTCCACTTCAGATTATGCCTATTTCAACGGAACATTTGACGGCAACAACAAAACCATCACCGGTATTGCTAACACCAACACCATTGAATTTATACAATATCGGGGTATGTTTGTCTATATTGATACAGACGGCATTGTAAAGAACCTTGCGTTAAAAAATGTAAACATCAAAAGCAAGGGTAGTGCTTTAGGCGGCATAGCGGGAGTTAATCATGGCACGATATTAAACAGCTCTGTTACTGGCATTGTTGAAGGCAACGCCGACTATGTTGGCGGTGTGGTGGGGCTCAATTATGGCAAATTGTCAAACTGCCATGTTGACGGCAACGTTGAGAATCTTGATAGCTACCAAGGATCTGTTGGCGGTGTGGCTGGACGGAATGAAGGCACCTTAGAAAATTGCTATGCTACCGGAAGTGTTGAAGGACAATCCCAAGAAGGCGGCAGCGGCGGTGTGGTGGGGAATAACCTCGGCAAAGTATCAAACAGCTATGCTATCGGTAACGTTAAAGGCGCATATCTGGTAGGTGGCGTTGTAGGGCGTAATCAGAGTGGAGTTCAAATCGCTGTGATAGAAAATTGTTATGCTACAGGCAGCGTTGAAGGTGAAAACGTAGTTGGCGGCATATTGGGGCTAAATGGCGGCGGTACAGTAGAAAATTGCTATGCTACTGGCAGCGTTAAGGGGAATACCAGAGTTGGCGGCGTGGCAGGACAGCATAACGGTACTATAAAAAACTGCGCTGCGTTGAATCCGTCAATAACCAGAAGCAGTGGAAGCGATGATAATTTCGGTCGTGTTATAGGCTATGGATCTAGCACTCCCATCAACAATCATGCAAAAAACGATATGCAGTTTTATAGCGGCGCTTCTTTATCAACCTTCCCAACATCAGATGAAAACGACTTGCACGGCACGGATGTAAGCGCGAGCATTGCCAATACAACCGACTTCTGGCAAACAACTATGGGCTGGGATTTGAACGGTATTTGGGAGATGACCGCCGGCAATCTGCCTAAACTGCGAGGTGTAGAGGAGCAATAATCTAGCCTAACAAATTGGCATATTTTTTGCATGTAAATTCTGTAACAAACTATAGGAGTTTAATGTATGCTAGCAACATCAGCTGTCACTGGATATAGCAATGCCGTTTACCAAGGTAATTCCCCAAAAGTCAATAATTTCAACAATATTCTGCAAGAGCAAATATCAAAAGCAGGCTCGGAAGCTGAGATTCCAGAGAATATTGCCCGCTGGTCTGGACTGAAGAATGGAGTTCCCAACCAGTTCGATTGGGCTGAAGTTGAAGCTAGGGGGCACGTTTTTGATAACTTTAGGAACGATCCGGAACTTCACGCTTACGTTTTGCAACTTGCGTTAGAAAATGGAATTAAACCAGGCGGTTCTCTTGATAATCCAGATTATATGGGGAGAGGTAGGCAAACAGAATTTTCGTATCAAGTGAGCGAGTTATTAGACAAAGGACTGATTTCGCGGCAAGATGTAATTAATGCAGTAAAATTTCCGCCGCAAGTACATATAAATGGCGAAGGCTTTAGCATGGCGCCTAATATGAACGGCTTTGGAAAAAGCAATGAAAGCATAGAACTCACTTATGCTATTGACCTTTTTAAATTGCTTTGGGGTAAGGAAAAAGCAAGCAGCTTGATTTTGACCGATTAAATCATACAAAAAAAACGCTAAAGTTTTTCATTTTTATGCCGATAGAAGATATATGACAATAGCAAGTATTTCTGGAACAAACTCTCATGCAGGTTCAGCAAATGCAACGCAAAATGAATATGCTGAAAATAAAGGCAATCAGCAAACATCGGCTTTTCCCAGCGAAGCTGCAAGCGTCTCTATAAGCGAAGAGGGAAAACGGCTTTTTGAATTGAAACTTCATGATATTAGCGATGGGTCTTTGCCTTTCGATTTGGAAGCAATGAGACAAAGCTTAGTGTATAGCGTGGCACAAAAAACAAAGATTACATCAAAATGAAAGTTACTCTGGTCGGAGCCGGTCCTGGCGGTAAAGGATTATTAACCCTCAGGGGGCTTGAGATGCTGCAAACCGCCGATGTTGTGTTGCACGACCGCTTTGTCAGCGAGGATATTCTTGACTTAATTTCCGACTTTGCAGAAAAAATTGATGTGGGAAAATATGCTGGCAATCATCACGTGCCACAGGATGAGATTAACAATCTTCTGCTGGAAAAAGCCAGGCAGGGAAAAAATATAGTCAGATTAAAAGGCGGAGATCCTTTTGTTTTTGGGCGAGGCGGGGAGGAACTGGAGCTTTTAGCTGAAAACGACATTCCTTTTGAAGTTGTGCCCGGCGTTACTTCTGCCATAGCCGCTGCGACATACGCTGGAATTCCCGTAACCCACAGGGGCTGCGCTTCTTCCTTCCATGTAATAACCGCTCATGCAAAAAACAACGAAGCTTTGGATATTGACTTTGACGCTCTCGTGAAATTAAATGGCACATTGGTATTTTTGATGGGAGTTGCGGTAATCAATGATATTTGCGATAGATGTATTGCCGCTGGCATGGACAAGGATATACCAGCCGCTATTGTAGAGAACGCTGCTGCAAACTCCCAACGCAAATTTTTGGGAACGCTTGCTGCCTTGCCCGAAATAGCCCATGCGAATAATGTTCAGTCACCCGCCGTTATTATCATCGGGAAGGTTTGTGAATTTTCAGAGCGTTACGACTGGTTCAGCAAAAAGCCTTTGCACAGCAAACGCATTATTGTTTCAAGGATTATACCCGGATCGTCCAAATTGCCAGACAGCTTGAGAGAACAGGGTTTTGATGTCATTGAATTGCCATGTTTAAGGATTGCGCCGCTTATCAGCCCGGGTTGCGTATTGGGGATGAGATTAGAGAGCATAAAGGGCTACTCTTGGCTTGTTTTTACAAGCGGCGCTGGTGTGAATATATTTTTTGATTATCTTATCGAAAGCGGAATTGACATTAGGGAATTAAGCGGTCTTAAAATAGCGTGCGTTGGGGTTGAAACCGAAAGAGAAGTTAAAAAGCGTGGGATTGCAGCGGACTATATCCCCACGGAATACCACGGAGCGGCTTTGGCTACGGGGTTGACGGGGCTTGTGAGAAAGGGCGAGAAGGTGTTTATTGCAAGGGCAAAAGACGGAGATACTGATTTAACGCACATACTGGCGGAGGCTGGAGTGCTTTTTGACGATGTTCCTGTTTACGAGAAAGTTGGCAACATAAAAAATATAAGCGTGGATGCAGTCAATGCGGTAATCAAGAACGATTTTGATATTGCTGCGTTCACAAGTCCGTCTGGGGTAAAAGGCTTCGCCGAAATCGCAGCGCATTTGGACTTTGGCAAAATAAAAGCTTTGTGCATTGGAGAAAAAACTGCGGCTGAGGCAAGAGCGTATGGCATGGAAGTTTATGTTTCAAAAGAGGCAACTGTAAAAAGCATGGTTGATGCTGTGAATTGCTGTCAAATCTCATAATCTTTCTCCCACACTGCGACTCTTCGGTATTTCCCAAAATTTCTTGGCGGTTCCTCGTCAATTTGAATGCCGTTTTTGTCTAATAATGGAACATCCGCTTTACGTTCTCCAAATCCGGCAAATACGCCTTTTCTGATATTGGCAAAGCCGAATTTGGCAGAAATATCAAAATCGCTGGGATAGCTAAATTCCGGGCTTTGCAGAGGCAGCTTATCTCCTGGCTGATACACTGCCGGAGGCGGGCTGTGTCGCAGCACGGTGTGAATATTAGGATGGTAATAGAAGCTATCAAAAAGCCCTATTGCAAGTTCCAAAGAACCATCGCGCAAAAGAACGCCATCCTTGTGATTCTTGACTTCGACAGCTAAAATTTGCTAATTTTATAACTCGTTGCATTTCAACGTCTTATGATTTTTGCTGCATCTGATTTGGGTGCAGCGTTGTCGAAGTCAGGCGTATCCGGCTAAGAACCAGCCCAAACAAAATCATCAAAAGCCATAAACTCGGCTCGCTCATTTGCTGGGTGTCCTCATCGGGGTCTAATAATTTGCTGCCAGAAAGAATTTGCTCTTGCTTCTTTTTCAGCATAGCCTTTTGCGCCTCGTTCTCTACAACCAAATACGATGTTTCGGGAGTCATTATTTTTGAGATAAAACTGTATTTTACCAAGTTCCGCCATTCTTTGCTGGTTATTTCCGGATGCAACGTTTGCGACATCTGCTTTGCATGCAAAGCCAAAGCAAATTGCCAGCTTTTTTCCTTGATTTCCGGTTCGGAAATTTCAAAAAGATCGCTCTTTAATGCAATGCTCGGCTCGTTGTTGTTTGGCAAATATGCCACGCGGCCATCGGAAAATTTGTATTCTAAAACTGTTTGGTCAAATGAATATGCCGTGCTGCATGGGAGCTGTTGCTTGGGATTGCTGGTTAATGAATGAGGGTGCAGAAGCCCGTTTTTATCAGCTCTGAAAAATAAATCGCTCTCCGGGAATGCAAATTTGAAATTGGCAAATTTTTTATCTAAAATCGCATTTTGAATGCTGTCTGAAACCACCACAATTATTGGGTAGGATTTATTTTTGTACGCTTTAAACAAGGCAATTTCTATGGATCTTTCCAAATAAAAACCTTTTGTTTTTACAGAATCGATTTGTGCGTTTTCTGAATATAAAGGGTAGCTCGCTAAAACTTTTTCTATTCTCTCTTTAGATGAATGTTTGTCTATCAAAAAGTGAAAATAAGGTTTGCGTTGAACGCTCTTGAGCTTTTGTTTTTGCTCAGCGGAAATGTAGGCTGCATATTCGGTTTCAACAATTTCGCTTGCGGTTGCATTGCCAAGTTCAATTATATTATTGTCAATCACAAGTTTTACCGGCTCTTTGTGTAAAAATTCAATTCCAGTTTTTCTTATCTCGTTTTTTTGAAATGGGAAAACTTTGAATTCCACCTTATTGCCTTCGTTTTTGAGATAGTATAAAATTCCGGGATCTAAATTATCTCTTCTTATGTTTGAATATATCCACATTGCCGATTTTTTCTCGGACAATATTCCCATTTCTTTTTGGTTCCCTACATATAAGTAATAGTCGCTAATCCAAGTGCCTTCGGGCAAATCAATAGTGGTTGAATATTCCGCAAAATTGGAAAATTCGTTTTCATTGGTAATCTCCAAGTTCACCCAGCTTTTCCACGCTTTTTGCGATTCATCGTAAACGCTCTCTGCGGATATGCCGGTAATTCTTACATTATCGCTGTTCCGAGGAACGTTGCAGCATTTTGTTTGCGAGTTTGATTGCGCTCCTAAAAATACTTGCGCAGCGTAGTTGATTTTAGCATCGGATAGCGTGAGGTTGTCTAAAACAATCCAGTTGAAATGCGATGTCAAATAAGGAATTCGTCTGTGGGTTGCAAAATCGCGTTTACTTTTGTGATAGCTAAGAAGGGTGAGTGTTTTTTGCAATGAATTTTCGTCTATGTTGTATTGTTTCGAATAATCGGGTGCGTATAAATATTCAAGGGCTTCGTGCAAAACGCTTCTGTCTTTCATATAAGATACCGTGATGCATGCAGGGATTGCAGCAAAGCCAAGCATCGCTATGCCAATGGCAATTTTTGGAGAAATCCAAGATTTCAAATATTTGAAATCCTTTGAAATTTCTACTGCGTGAATAAAGAAAAGAAGCAAAGGCGTGAGCATTAAAAAACCTACGCCAAAAGCAATTATGCAAAGTATTGAGAAGGGCAGCAAGGGCAAGAATACCAAAAAGAAATAGAATGTATAAGCAAGCGTTATGCTTCGCCCAATGAATAAAAGCAGTCGGTAAAGTTTATTTTCAATGCTAGGCAAGCAAATTAAAATGCCATTGATAATTGCGAGAATATAAAACCAGCCATTGCTAAAATCTCCAATCATATTTCCTGGAACAAAATCTTCAAAACTATGCTTGTTTACTACCGATAATCCCAGCAAAGGAAGTACAATCGCAATAATAATTTTCCAAATCAATTGGTATTTTTGCCAGGCAATAGCTTTTTTAACTACAACAATAAAAAGACTTCTAGCCAAAAAGAAGAAAAATATTAAAGTTATGGCAATAAAAAGCACCAAAGAAACATGTACTACGAAATCATCAGAAGGCGAATAGGACAATATGGGAAGCGCAATTTGACTGAAAAAATAAACAGCAACAGGAATGCTTACTGTTATTGCAAAATTTTTCCAAGCTTTATGTTCTTTGGCATCTGATGTAAAATAAATTACCAAAATGAGGAGCGAGTAGGCAAGCGTCGGCATTAAAAATGTTAGAACGTATAAATATAAATTGTCTGAAAGCATCCACAGCGGAATATTAAATGAAATAATATTGCCTATGCTAAGATTAAAATAATAAAAATAAATAAACGCAATGTGGCAAGGCAAGGCTATAAAGCCGTAATATGGATGAATGCTTTTCTTTTTTATAACTAGATAAACCGCGTAAATGAAATTAAAAAATCCAAGAGTTCCCAATGCAAAGCCAAATATTTTCCAGTTTCGCACCATATTTTCATTTAACAGGGTTTTGATAATATTGAATTGCTCAAAGTTCAGAATAAACAGCGCCGCCAGCGGCAGTGTGTTTATTATAAAGAGCAGTTTTGGATTAAACAAATTTCGCATTGTTTTTTCTCCAGGTTAAAAATTTTTCCATTAAGCAATGTGCTAAAATCAAGAATGATAAATAGGTTATTATTCCAATTGCTTCGTGCAAGGCTCGGCTTTGCATTGCAATGGAAGCAAAAATTCTAGATGTGTTCGCAAAAATTGTCAGCAAATAGGCGCAGCCCAAAGCTGTTGGTATAGGCAGCTTCAAATAAGCAAAAGAAAGAAAGCTCAAAAGCCAAAAATTAAACCCCGAACAGGATTTATTTATAATGATATTAAGAGTCTCGTGGTAATATCCATTGCCTTCAATGTAAACGGAATGCGACCCGGTCAGTAATCCGACAAATATATTCGTGGGCTTCAGCAAAAAAATCAAGTCGCTGGCATCGGCTATTGTAAAAGCGTATTTCAGCAAGAGAAAAATGGCAATAATGGCAATAGCAGTTAGCCACTTTTTGTATTTTTTATTCATATTCGTCTCGCATACTAAAGAAGGCCCCCATTTTTAATATTTTACCACAATAATATAGTAATTGACACTGTTACATTTGGTGCAGCAATATGATTTTTTGCTTTTGGGTGCAGCGTTGTCGAAGTCAGGTGCGGCTGCGGCAAGAGCGTATGGCATGGAAGTTTATGTTTCAAAAGAGGCGACTATAAAGAGCATGGTTGATGCGGTGAATTGCTGTCAAATCTCATAATCTTTCTCCCACACTGCAACCCTTCGGTATTTCCCGAAATTTCTTGGCGGTTCCTCGTCAATTTGAATGCCGTTTTTGTCTAATAATGGAACATCCGCTTTACGTTCTCCAAATCTGGCAAATACGCCTTTTCTGATATTGGCAAAGCCGAATTTGGCAGAAATATCAAAATCGCTGGGATAGCTAAATTCCGGGCTTTGCAGAGGCAGCTTATCTCCTGGCTGATACACTGCCGGAGTTGGGCTGTGTCGCAGCACGGTGTGAATATTAGGATGGTAATAGAAACTGTCAAAAAGCCCTATTGCAAGTTCCAAAGAACCATCGCGCAAAAGAACGCTATCCTTGTGATTTTTTCCGACCGCTTCTACAACTCCGCAGGCGGCGGTAGAATGGCTTATTCTGTCAATTAAAATTAATTCGCCAAGGGTTTTGCGCAAACGAAATTCATCTAGCACCGCAGGTCCAATCATCACTATTTCACAGCGGACTATTTCGTTTTTAACTGCGGAATTTGCAGAAAGGAGCGCCCCTGTATTGATATCAACCTTATGCCTAATTCCAGAGACAATAGCTGGCAGCAATTTTGTGCCAATTTTAACCCAATACTCCTTGCCGGGAACGAGTTTTTGATCGTCCATCCACAACAGCGAGGCTTCAAATTCTTTGGCAATTTTCAGCTCCGCCTTTCGCATAAGCACGCAGCCTCTGGAAAGGTCCACTTCCCGGTCAAGCTGAATGGTTGCAGGCTGCCCTGCGACAGCGGAATTTACCTGTTTGTCTGCAACATAAATTGCCTTTACAATTGCCGTTTCGCCAGAAGGCAGGGTGGTAAGCGTGTCATTTGCAGAGACCGTTCCCGATTCAACCTGTCCTTGAAAACCACGGAAGCTATGGTCTGGGCGGCATACTCGCTGCACCGGCATATAAAAACCAGTCTCTGGCTGGCTGCTGGCATCTGCCGTTTCCAGATATGAAAGCAAAATATCACCCTTATGCCAAGGCATATTTTCACTGCGTTTGGTTATGTTATCGCCTTCGGTGGCAGACACTGGGATAATGACTGTATTGGCAAGTTTCAACTCATCGGCAAGTTTTTCAATGTCTCGCGAAATAGCTTTGAACTTTTCTTGGCTATAGCCAGCCAAATCCATTTTGTTGACCGCAAAAACAAAATAGCGGATTCCCATAAGAGAGCAAATTCTGGCGTGGCGGCGGGTTTGCGACAGAACTCCCTGAGTAGCATCAACCAAAATCACCGCCAAATCTGCGAATGATGCGCCTACCGCCATATTGCGGGTATATTCTTCGTGCCCCGGAGTGTCAGCTACAATAAAACTGCGTTTTTCTGTTGTAAAATATCGGTATGCAACATCAATGGTAATGCCTTGCTCTCGCTCTGCCATCAAGCCGTCTAAAAGCAGGGAGTAGTCTATTTTCCCGCCACGCGAACCTACTTGGCTGTCCAGAATCAACGCACGTTCCTGATCGGTGTAAAGTAGTTTTGAAGCGTAAAGGATATGTCCTATCAAAGTGGATTTGCCATCATCAACGCTTCCGCAAGTGATGAATTTTAAAAGACCATTTTCTGCGTTGCTCATTAGAAATACCCCTCTCGTTTGCGACGTTCCATGCTGCCTGCGGCTTCGTTGTCAATTACCCTGCTGGTGCGTTCGCTTGTAATGGAAGCCAAAGTTTCTGAAATTACCGCTTCCAGCGTATCTGCTTCCGATTCTTCGCCGCCAGTTAGGGGGTAGCATCCCAAAGTGCGAAAACGCACTTTTTTTATTTCTGGTTTTTCTCCGGGCAAAAAACGCATCCGCTCGTCATCTACCATAATTATATTGCCATCGCGATATACTACCGGGCGTTCCGCTGCAAAGTAAAGCGGAACTATCGGAATGTTTTCTCGGCTTATATACTGCCATATATCTTTTTCCGTCCAGTTGGAGATTGGAAAAACCCGAATGCTCTCGCCCTTGTTGATTTTAGTGTTGTAAAGTTTCCACATTTCCGGTCGCTGGTTTTTTGGGTCCCATGCGTGGTGTTGGTTGCGAAAAGAGAATATCCGTTCCTTGGCGCGAGACTTTTCCTCGTCTCTTCTTCCACCGCCAAATGCCGCATTAAAACCATGCTTAGTCAACGCATCCTTGAGTGCTTGTGTTTTCATAATATCGGTATAAGCTGCCCCGTTGTCAAAGGGGTTGATTCCCTGCGCAATGGCTTCTTCATTGCGGTGAACCAGCATATTTATGCCTAGCTCCTTTGCGCGATTGTCCCGAAAGGCGAGCATTTCACGGAACTTCCAGCTTGTGTCAATGTGCAAAAATGGGAATGGCGGTTTTTCGGGAAAGAATGCTTTAATAGCCAAATGCAGCATAACCGAAGAGTCCTTGCCTATTGAATAAAGCATAACGGGACGCTCGCATTCGGCAGCTACTTCGCGAAAGATGTAAATGGCTTCGGCTTCCAGTTTATCAAGATGAGTTAGCGGCATTGTTTTATCTCCTAATATTTATTCGCATCCCTGCTGTTAATCGTAACGGTTTGGCTGCTTGAATCAGGCATTGTTACTGTCCAGTGCAGCAGCGACCCTTCCCTGCGCACAGTCATTCTTCCGCCCAAACCTCCAATGTCCCTGCCAAGAAAAAGCGCTATTGCTTCCGATGGGCACTCTTTGATGCAAGAAGCGCATCCCCAGCAACGTTCCGGATGCGGAATTACAGCCTTTTTTTCTTTAAATTTAATTAAACTTCCGGGGCAAATCAACGAACATCTACCGCAGGCAGTGCATAAATCATGCCGTATTTCAATGCTCATAGACTTCTCCCTCCCTAACCAACGGGCGCAAAATTACGCTAATTCTGCCGTTTTCCAGACGGGAATTGATATAATATTCCGTTTCTTTGCCCACAGACAGATGGACAATCAGCGACCTGCACAAGGTCAAGCGTTCTTTGAGTTCCAACAGATAAACCAGTTCCTGCATATCCGTAGCTGAGATAAGGTTGGATTGCTTTTCCAATTCCTGAATTTTTTCGTCCGCAATTTTTAATGACGCTTCCGAAAAACGGTAAGAAGTACCGATTCCTCCAGCGTATTTGTCCATTACCGCTTGCATTTCTTCTTCAAGATCATCTACAGTGAAAGATACATTGACACCGCCAGAGCCTTCCAGAAATTGTTTTACCGCTTCGGCTTCGTTTGTATTTAACTGGGGCGTTTTTTCGCCCATATATTTTGCCGCTGCCCTTGCTGCGATTTCTCCCTCAGCCAAGGCGCCGGTTACATATTTTTGCGGACAACCGCCCGCCACGTCTCCTGCCGCAAACAGACCCCGCACAGTTGTTTTGCGATTTGTGTCCACCCAATATCCCGCAGCAGCGTGTCCGCCTGTGATATAAGGCTCGGTTCCTTCAATTTCCACATTCTTAACGCTTGGCAGTTGCCCGCTTTCCAGCCAACGCAGGCTTTGGCTTGGAGCCATGTTAAGGTAAGCCTTCACCAAATCCATTTCCTGCTCTTTTGTAATTCCTTTTGTTTTAAGATAACAGGGGCCGCGCCCGCTCAAATTTTCCATCACCGTTCCGTGCAAACGCTGAGAGGTTGTGATGCCGTATTTATCCTCATAAACTTCCCCCGCTGAATTAATTTGCTTTGCCCCAACCCCCTGTGCCAAAGTTCCTGTAGGAGCTATGGTATCTTTGCATCTCAGGGCAATAAAACGCATTTCTAGAGTGGTCATTTCTGCCCTTGCGCGAATACCCATTGCATAGCCCGCTCCGGTGTTGAAAGGCGGATACCATAATTTGTGACGGGAAAACCCCGGATGGTTTGGCTTGTAAAGCCCCGAAGCACCTCCGGTGGCGCATAGCACAGCCTTAGCAGAAATAACATACATTACAGGCTCATCAACAGCTATTGCGTAAGCACCAAGAATGCGATTGTCTTTAACAATGTATTCAAATACATTCACCCGATTCAGCACAGTGATATTCTTCCTTGCCAAAACCGCTTTGGCTAAAATCGGTTTTATATTCTCCCCGTTAATTTTGACATTACGCCAGCCACGAGTAACATACTGCCCATGTTCGTCTTTCAAAATTGTCAAGCCAAGTTCTTCCAGTTTTCCAGCGGCACGGTTAAGCCCTTCTGCCATGGTCAGCAAAAGATCGCCACGTGCAATGCCTTCTGCATCGGCTCGGGCATAATCTACATAATCCTGCGGTTTTTTGCCCGGCGCAATGTATGCGTTAAGCGCATTAACTCCAGCAGCTAGGCAGCCGCTCCGCTTGATATCGGCTTTTTCAGCAATCAGAACACGAGCATCTGAATACTTGCGAAAATTCAACGCTGCCCAGCATCCTGCCGTGCCGCCGCCTATAATCAGAAAATCCGTATCAATATACATCAAGTCAAGATGCACTTTTAAATTCCCTGCTTAACGTCATGTATTGTGCTACGCAAATTTGCCCTGTGCTGCTTTACAAAAGGCTTGTTAACATCGCTGAGAAAGTCGGCGACAAACGGGTTTGCCGGAGAATCGCATACTTCTTCCGGGCTTCCTGTCTGTTCAATTTTCCCTTTGTTCACAATGACTATTGAGTCCGAGACTTCAAGCGCCTCATCTTGATCGTGCGTTACAAAAATACTTGTAACGTGAATCTCATCGTGCAAACGGCGCAGCCATTGCCGCAGTCCCTTGCGAACTTTGGCATCAAGAGCGCCAAAGGGTTCATCAAGCAGCAACACGGAAGGCTCCACGGCAAGCGCTCTCGCAAGAGCAACGCGCTGCCTTTGCCCGCCAGAAAGTTCCGAAGGAAGGCGATTAACAAAACCCTCAAGCTGAACAAGGGAAACAAGGCGCATAACATTTTCTTGTATAGTTTTTTTATCCGGACGTATTTTTCTAGGCCGCACTCTAAGCCCAAAAGCGATATTGTCAAATACGGTCATGTGCTTGAAAAGAGCGTAATGCTGAAATACAAATCCAACTTTTCTATCTTTTGCCTGTTTATCAGCCAAATCTTCGCCAAACAATTTTATAACGCCAGAATCAGGGGTTTCCAAGCCAGCTATAATCCTCAATAAAGTAGTTTTTCCACAGCCAGAAGGTCCCAACAGAGCAGTGATTTCCCCTTTGGGAATATTAATGCTAATGTCATCCAAGGCAACAAAATTGCCAAACTTTTTATGGATGTTTTCTATCTCAATACTCATAATAGTGTCTGTGCCTCCAGGCTCGCTTTATTCTAATCATGGCGCTAAATCTAAAAATATTTTTTGGTTTTGTGAATCAAGTTTATTTTTATAGGAAAACGTCCGTGCGATTTTTGTATCTTCACTCAATTAATATGAAAACAAGAACAAGAAGACTGCGTGGCAATGAAACATTGCGGCGAATGGTTCGGGAAACAAGAATTTCCTGCGATGCGCTTATTTATCCCCTTTTCGTCAGGGAGGGCAAGGGTATTGAAGAGGAGCTGCCTTCGCTCCCAGGGCTAACGCGCTACAGCCCAGACACTGTGGCGAAAGGCATTGACGAGGCTTTGAGCGCAGGGGTGCGTTCATTTCTGCTTTTTGGCGTGCCGAAAGCAAAAGACGAAAACGGCAGCAGTGCTTGCGATGAAGATGGCGTTGTTCAGCAGGCACTCAAAAACATAAAAAAAAGATTTGCAGATGATGCTTATCTTATCACCGATGTATGCCTGTGCGAATACACATCGCACGGACACTGCGGCTTAATTCGTGATGGCAAAGTTGACAACGATGCAACATTGCCGCTTCTTGCGCAAACGGCTCTTTCACACGCCAGCTCTGGCAGCGATATGGTTGCCCCTTCCGCAATGATGGACGGAACCGTTGCCGCAATAAGAAACGCCCTTGATGCGGAGAGATTTAAAGACATCCCCATTATGAGTTACGCCGCAAAATACGATTCCGCTTTTTACGGTCCTTTCCGTGAAGCGGCAGGTTCCGCGCCTCAGTTTGGGGACAGAAAAAGCTATCAAATGGACTGGCACAACAGCAAGGAAGCGTTGAAGCGGATAGAAATTGATATTGAAGAAGGAGCGGACATAATCATTGTAAAACCCGCTCTGCCCTGCCTTGACATAATTTCTCAAACTGCGCGGCAAATAAAACTGCCAACAGCGGCTTACAGCGTTAGCGGCGAATACGCAATGATTAAAGCGGCGGCGGCTAGCGGTTTTATTGATGAATACAAAACAATGTGTGAAAGCGCGGTAGCTGTTTTCCGTGCCGGAGCGGATATTTTGATTACGTATTTTGCCAAAGATTTAGCGGCGGCTATTAGAAAGGGAGATGTTGGGTGACTTTATTTGAAAGAGCGCTTAAAGTTATGCCCGGTGGAGTGAACAGCCCTGTGCGCGCATTTAAGGCTGTGGGCGGAACCCCTTTGTTCATAAGCAGAGCAGAGGGGTCAAGAATTTACGACGTGGATGGCAACGGATATATTGATTATGTCGCCTCGTGGGGACCTATGATTCTTGGGCATAACAACTCCGCAATTTGCGAAGCGGCAATAAAAGCCGCTCAAAATGGAATGAGCTTTGGCACGCCAACGGAAGCGGAAGTAAAAATGGCAGAAAAAATTATCTCCTTTGTGCCGGGCATTGAGATGGTTCGTATGGTGAACTCCGGAACGGAAGCGGTGATGAGCGCTTTGCGGCTTGCTCGCGCATACACTGGTCGGCAAAAGGCAATTAAGTTTGAAGGCTGCTATCATGGACATGCAGACAGCATGCTTGCTAATGTTTCTGGATCGGATACGCTAATCGCTTCGTATAACGATTTGGACGGGGTTGAGGAGCTTTTGAAGAAAAACCATGTAGCTTGCGTGATTGTTGAGCCAGTCGCTGCAAATATGGGCGTGGTTTTGCCCAAAACAGGATTTTTAAGCGGTCTGAAAGAACTATGCGGCGTTTATGGCGCATTGCTGATATTTGACGAAGTGATTACCGGTTTCCGTCTATGCAAGGGCGGTGCGCAGGAATATTACGGCGTTCAGGCAGATTTAGCAACTTATGGTAAAATCATTGGCGGAGGAATGCCTGTGGGGGCTTATGGCGGCAGAAAAGAAATCATGGAACTTGTTGCTCCAAGCGGTCCTGTCTATCAGGCAGGAACGCTTTCGGGCAATCCTGTAGCAATGGCGGCTGGGCTTGCCCAGCTTGAAGCCCTTGAAAACCCGGATATTTACAG